>Ga0306920_100001143_pt1 | contig 32732 bp, 41 predicted proteins | sample flu12Cox44000170_FD_204666 | JGI IMG/M metagenome (GOLD analysis project Ga0306920, IMG submission 204666) | Lab enrichment of tropical soil microbial communities from Luquillo Experimental Forest, Puerto Rico - flux4day.12C.oxic.44.000.170 (v2)... | ecosystem: Environmental > Terrestrial >...
CTCGCGATCTTGATCGCCCAAAAAACCAGCAAACCGCAGGGCCAGCGAATAACCGCAGGTCAGAGGGGGTGCCGACCCTCCAAGAGATGGGTGAACCATGCCCTCTGACCTGCGACGATCCGCCAGCAAACATTGATCGTGATAGCTGTGCTGGTCAGAGGGTCGAATAATAATTTGTTTGCTGGCGCATAGCAATCTCGTTGATACCATCTTGCCTGGTCAGGACCCTGGCGACATCCACTGGCAGACCAACCCGTTTGCTGGATGGGGCCTGCTTTGCCTTCGGGAACGGACGGTCGAGGGAGCGGACGGTCAGTCGGGCAGACGGTCGAGGGAGCGGGAGGGCAGACGGTCAATGGGGCAGACGGTCACCAGCTGGCTGGCACCCACCTCCGGGGAGGGGTGAGCACCCTGGGCAGCTTGGCGAGCTGGGCCACGGTCTTTGGGCCCCGTCGCTCGTTGCAGTTGCGGCATGCTCCGTGACACATTGACCGCACCAACAGCAGGTCAGGTCGTTGGCTCAACGGAATCACATGATCAGCTGTGGTGGACCGGAGGGTGCATCCAGGCAGCCTCAGCCAGCACAGTGGTTCCTCCCTGATGACCTGCTTGGCCAGGCGTCTCCATGCCTGACATCCACGCGGGTCCGGGCGATTAGGGGTGGTCATGCCTGCCTGCTGAGATGATCGAGGTCGAATCGCTTGTGGCAGGCCACACAACGAGGGTGATATCGCTCGGAGTCAGTGCTGTAAGGCCCGCGTAATGGATCGATCTTCTCATCGGGATCACCGTGGTCATAGCTCCAATGATCTGCACGCTCCTGTAGCGTCTTTATGACCCCGCACACGTCTATTTTCGCAGATCACAGCTTGTGCCGCACCTGCAACGATCATTCGCAGTCACACGGCTTGGGGTAGTGGGTCGCACAAGCTGGGCGGGTGTCCCAGAGTTGGTCGAGGACGGCGCTCAAACCCCGCAGCGTGCTCAGGTGACGCAGCACCACCTCGTCCAACTTGGCGGCTTCTTGGCGGTCCACATGCACCACCCCGTGTGTGTCCACCCAACCCATCAGCTCGACCATGCCGCAAGTATCGCTCATGTCGACTGCTTCACGTGCAGGGTCCAGCTGGTGGCGCTGGTGATGACGTCGATGCGGGTGCGGGTGGTGCCGACGGCGGCGTCCACCAGGGCAATCATCGCCGCCTTCCTCCACGGCTCATTCGGCGCCTTCGGGTTGAGCAGCGCCATCAACTGGTCGGGTGGGCGTTCGGACCAGTGGTCCAGCGGGTCGTCGAACAAGGTCTGGCCGTTGACGGTGAACACGGTGTGGCCCATCAGTGCTTGCATCTCGCGGCGCTGATCAGGCTGCGCAGCTGGGTAGAGCGCAGCCGGATGGTGGGTCGCGGCACGATTTCCAGGAGCGGGTGACCGTGCGGGCACTCGACGGTGACCGTCTTGGGAGGCGGTTGCTTGGGGTCGAGTGCGCGCAGCTTTTCCAGCTCGGCGGCGTCGATGAGTTCGATCCCATGGCGCCGCAACAGATGCACGATGGCCTCACCCAGCATCCTTGCAGTGGTAGTCAGGTGCTGGGTGAGGGCTGGTGGCATTCCGGCGGTCCGGAATGGCGGTAACGGGATGGCCACCGGCTTCTGCCCGTTGCCGTCCCCGGGATGGATCAGTCCACCGGCCAGGTTGTCGGCGATCAGCTGCGCCGCACGCTGATCGGTGGGCGTCGGCTTCACGTCGACTTTCAGCCATGGTGGGGCGCTCATGCGACTGCCTGGCTTTCATGCGGGATCTTATCCACGGTGCCCTTGGCGACGGCGGCGTCATAGCCCTGCTGAGCCAACGCCACGCGGTCGGGATGGTAGTCGGGGTTGTCATCCAGCTGGCCGTTTTTGGCCAGCCCGGAGAGCAGCGCATGGACGGCGTAGTGGCAGGTGTCGCACAGCGACGCCAGGTTGTCAGGCTCGGTTTTGCCACCGGCGCCCTGCGGCAGGATGTGATGCCACACGTAGCGCAGCGGGACCGGATCGTGCGTGGCGTTCACCTGACAGTTGGCGGCTTCCCCGATGCCGGGATAGTGCGTGTGGGTGTGCGGCTTGATGATCGAGGGCAGCAGCGTGGCGAACGGGTTGATCAGCACGGCTACCGGCACCTCCCACACAGATGGCTACCGTCGTCACAGATCGGGCAGCCACAGCTATCGCAGGTCACAACACCCTGCATCTCGCATCGGACGCCCTCCATCTGGGCGTCCTCAATCTGCTGATGGGTGGGCACGGCTCACTCCAACGCGGCGTACAGCTTCACTTTCCAGCTGCCCAGCGGTCATGAAATCACCTGCGTTTCAGGGCTTGTGCATGGTGTTGCTCATCACCTGCCAGCCGAGCACGGCCAGGACAGTGAGCAGGATTGCTGCTGCGATGACGACGACGAACGAGAGCCCGTCCATGAGAGTGAGATTCCGACCTGATTTAACGCATAAAGGTGCGCCACTGAAATTACGCCGTCCCTGAAATCAAGTCAATCCACTGCTCAAAAGGCCATTCGTGGGCGCAGAACTCACAGACGATGGTGTCAGGGTCGGGGCGCAGATTCAACGCCTGACTACCACAGCGCGAACATGGAAACAGTTGGCGTTCAAGGAGATCGTCCTCGGGGGGCAACGGTTCTTTGGGTACGACGAGACCGAAACGATTAGCATCCGACCAGAGCGGGACAGCCTTTCTGCCGCCATAGTTGATACAGCGGGCATGGTTAATGGGCCGCATGATGTTGAATTGCGGATTCTCGGCGCTGATGGCCAGCCGTTCGGCAAGGGCCAGGTCGAGTTCGGGCTGAAGCTCGACGGTGATGTAGTCGACGTGCCGCCACCAAGGGGCGAACTGACGATGTTTGTAGAGCCGCCCTTTAAGCCTGATGCTCTTGCCCAGATACAGCAGACCGGCGGTGTTGCTGTAGCAGCGATACAGCACCGGCTCGTCATTGCGGGCATGGTTGATCTCGTCGGGACCGATGGTGATCATGCGACCACCCCCGGCAACGGGCGGTAACCCAGAAGCTGGGCCAACAGCCCTAATCGACCTTTATCCCAGGTCGCGTGACAATTTTGACACCATGCGCCGTTCTCCACCGTTAAAGCCAGTGCGGGAGCGCGGACCCGTTGACCATCATCGGACCAGCGATACGCGTGCGTCTTCTGACACTCCGGGCACGGGTCCTTCAGGAAAATGGGCGCCGGGGCCATCAGGTCGTCGATGGCCTTCACCCAGGACTTGATCTCGGCGCCGGTGTCGATCAGCGCCTCGGTGTCCTGCGGCCGGTATTTGACCTTGGTGAGCCCACGCAGCCGACCCGGGGTGTCACCGGGGTGGGGGTTGAGCACCGCCGCCCTGCCGTCGATGGTCAGGGCCAGCTTCAGGTAGTCCACCTGCAGCGGAGCCAGGCTGCTGGCCGCCGTGTGGCCACGTCCGGACACGCTGGCGTTGCCCACCCCCTCCTTCAGCTGCTGATAACGGCTGTCCGTCCAGTGGTAGCCACCCCCGGCCCTCGGATAGGGACGCTGCGAGCACAGCGCCCCCACCGCGCTGAACAGCCCGTGCACGGCCAGCGCCAAGGGGCCGTCGACAAAGGCGCTTTTCGGGGATCGGACGCGTTTACGGGCGGTGCTGGACACAGGGCTCCTTCACATAGATCGGCAGCCCGGTGAGGGCTTCGTGCGCGCACACCACCTGCCCGCAGTCCATGCAGGTGTCCACGATGGTGGTCTGGATCGCAAGGTGACCACACCGCTTGGGCTCGTCCGGTGGTGGATCGGTGAAGGCCATGGCTCGGCCCTCCCTTCTCTAGCAATGTGTGACATAACAACCTCCACTCGTGACTGCCCCTTCTCTTCCTCGGGAGTTGTTATGTAACACTCCTTGGAAATGGGGGTTGACCTGCGGAAACTGCGGTCATATGGTGGCCATCAGTCCCGGGAAGAGTCTTTGAGCGGCGTCTTTTGTCGGGTACGCGGGGGGAAAGCACGTAGACGGCGGCCTCATCCTTGGCCGCGTTTCCAGGGCTGCGACACACCAGCACCCCGGCTCGGTCCAGCTTCCCCATCGCACGCCATGCCGTCATGTGATTGATTCCGATGGCGGCACCCACCTGTCTGGCCGGGCAGGTGACGTCGGTGTACTGGCGGACACGCATCGAGGTCATGACATAGTCCAGGACCCCGGCTTCGACGGCAGACAGCTGGACGGTGTCTCGGGCTATCGCGGTAGTCCACAGCTCGATTACGGCATCGATGTAGACCTTGTGGTCGGCGTCGGGGAGGGTGCCGCGAGTGATGTCTTCCTCGGCGTATTTGAACGCCTTGGCCACCATGCGCTCGTACTGATGGGGCGCCAGCTCGCGTGATCCACGGTGGGTGATCTCGTCCCACATCTCGTTGTCTCGCGGGCGAATGATCCACTCGTCACGGCAGTACAGCGTCTTCCACGGTGGCAGCTCGTAGGTAGGCATGACGTCACAGAACTCCTCGGCCGTCCAGCGGCGCAGCACCAGGGACTGGGCGATCTTGTGCACCCGGTCGAACAGCTGTCTTCGGTCGTGGGGCTCTCCTGTGGCCCAGGTGGGTGTGGCCAGCTCGATATGGACGTGCTCGGGGATGCGGTGACCGAGCAGATGGATGCTGACCGGGCGCCCTGGATCCACGTGCCGAGCTGCCTTCCGGCTGGCTTTCTCGATGGCTTTCTGCCGCTTGGCCTCGACCTCTGCCCGGTGGGTGATGAGTGGCTCGAATCCGACGAACATGGGCTTATACCAGGGATTCCGGAGGGTCCAGAACATTGTTGTGGAACAGGGTGCACAGCGCCCGCAGGGTGCGTTCCCGACTCAGCTCGCTGGCCTCGACGATCGCTTCGATGTCGTAGTGGATGATGCTCCACAGGGCATCAGGAGCATCTTCGACAACGATCTCTTCGGGAGCATCCGTCATGGAGACGAACGGATGTTCGTCTGGCCGCTCGAACAGCTCATCCGCCATCACCAGCTCGAAGATGTACTCGGCGTCTGGGCCGTAACGCTTAGACGGCGGGACGAAGCGCGGCGTGTCGGGGTCCTCGTTTAACATAGAAATCGTCCTTTCGTTTTCTCAGCAAGAGACATGGACACCACAGCGAGGCCCCCGGTAACGCGGGGGTCTCGTTGGCTTTAGGGCATGGACTGCCCGGTGATGGGGTTGCGCTCTCTGGCGCCGCATTCGGCTATCACGGCCCGGATCAGCAGGCCGTGCTGTTCCAGTGCCTGGTAGAAGAACGGCGTGTTGTCGTCGCTGTCAGCGGCCAATACGGCCGCACTGAGCAAGTCGATGGCGATCTCGGTGACCATCAGCAGCTGCTCGGTGTCGGGTGAGTCGTTGCGCGGGTCGATCAGGTCCAGCAGCTCGCCGATGGTGACCGCGTCGTGCAGGCGGCGTTCCTCGTCGAAGCGGTCGAAGAACTCCTGGTCCTCGTGGTCCAGCTGGTCAGGCATCATTCGGTCATCTCCATGAGTTTGGTGCGGGCCCAGTCGTCGGCCACGCTGTCGCGTAGCTGGAACAGGCCGTCCAGCTCGGGATGGTCGATCATCAGCAACCGGCTGTAGAAGCTGCGGTAGTCGTTGTTGAGCTTGAAGTCGGGGTCGCCGGTCTGGATGGCCAGCTCCCAGCGGGCCCGCTCATACAGGGCGGCGATGCCCAGCCGGTGGCGGCCGGTGCTGCGTATCCATTCGTGCGCCAGCCGGTCCAGGACGTGGTAGACCTGCGGGTTCTCCCGGTGGAACTCCTCGAACCGCCCGATGGCGGCGTGCACAGGCATGGCGAACCTCCTCGCTCTGTAACAGGCGAGATGGCGTCAAATACAGGTCCCGCTCACCAATCGGCCTCGTCGTCATCGAATGGCGGCAGGCCGGTGCGTAGTCGATCCACGGCGGCCAGGTGTCCGCGCATGGCCTGTTCCTCGGTGGCGTAGCGGCGTAACGGGTGGTCTTCGTCGTCGGTGCCCAACACCATCGTTTCAAACAGGATCGGCGGCTCGTCGCCGTAGCCGTGGTCGATGCCGAGCAGCCACACGGTGGACACCAGGTAGTCGCCGACTTTGGTGCGTCCGACGCGCTGCTCGGTTCCCCACTTGAATTCGCGGCGGCTGTATTTGGTCCTGTCGTAGTAGTCGTCGGGGATGATGTTGCCGTCGCGGTCGTAGGTGTGCATGTGGGTGAGGTCGGGGTTGGTCATTGGTTGCCCCCGAACGCCACCATGGCGTCGTCCACCTCGTTGAGGTCGATGCGCACGGTGCGGCCCAGCCGGTAGCCGGTCAGGCGCCCGTCGTAGATCATCTGGCGCACGGTGCGCTCGGACACCGCCAGATAGTCGGCGGCCTGCAGCAGCGAGGCCCAGCGCCGGTGGCGGGGTGGTTGGGGTGGAGTACGAGCCAAGGGGGACACCTTCCAGGCAGCACGAAGTGCGTGGGTGTGTGTCCCGAGCCGACGGTACCGGCTGATCCAGGCGAATACCAGCAGGATTGCGTCAGGTCCCATTGAGGTCCCGCAGGCCCTCAAAAGGTATATAACTGCAGGTAGAACTGGTGCGCGATACTGGGATTGAATCTGATTCCCCAGCTTGCTCCGGGAGTGGGGTTGAGCAGCCAAAACACCGTTTGACCTGTGCTATCCTGTGGCTATGTTACAGGCAGAATCCGGCAATCTCCGGCGAAGTTTTCGCTGTGGTTAGGTCCCGTTGAGGTCCCAGGAGGAAACATGGCGAAGATCAAAACTGATATCACGCCCCAGCAGCTTCGGGCAGCGGCTAGAGCGGCATGGAAGCTCGATGCGTTCCTAGAACGATGCAACCGGGATGGCGTGTTCTTCCTGGTGGGCTTTGACCTCGACTATCTGGCAGATCAGTTCAACAAAGCTGCAGACCGGCTGACGTAGATGACGCAGGGAGCAGGGCGCAGGACCCGGGCCAACGGCATCTTCGGCTCGGTGGACAAACGGGCCACTGGATACCGGGCCCGCTATCACGGCCCGGATGGTCGGCGTCATCTGGCCCCGACGCTGTTCAAGACCAAGGCCGAGGCACGGGCGTGGCTGTCACTGCGCCAGGCGGAGATCATCCGCAAGGTCTGGGAGCCGCCGGAGGTCGTCACCCCGACTCGGCTCACCTTCGCCGCCTACGCCGAGACCTGGCTGGCGCACCGTCAGCTCAAAGACCGCACCCGCGAGCACTACCGCTGGCTGCTCGACGAGCATCTGCTCCCCGCCTTCGGCAGGCTGCCGCTGGCGTCGATCACCGCCGACGATGTGCGAAACTGGCACACCGGGTTCGGCGCCAAGACTCCGACCCTGCGCTCGCACGCCTACGGGCTTCTCAGAACGATTTTGGGCAGCGCCGCGAGTGAAGGGAAGGCCCTGGTCAATCCGTGCGTCCTGCGGGGCGCCGGGAGCGTCAAACGGGTGCACCAGATCCGGCCCGCCAGCTTGCCCGAGCTGACCAAGCTGACCGAGGCGATGCCCGAGCCCTATCAGGCGATGATCCCGCTGGCGTCCTGGTGCGCACTGCGCTTCGGGGAGCTGACCGAGCTACGGCGCCGCGACGTCATCCTGGATCCGGACCACCAGAAAGGCACCATCCGCATCGAGCGGGCCGTGGTGCGCACCGAGGAGGGCTACGGGGTCACCACCCCCAAGAGCGACGCCGGGACCCGGGACGTGGCCATCCCCCCGCATCTGGTGGGGGTCATCGCCGAACATCTGTCGGTGCACGTCGGTAGGGTGGACGATTCCCTGCTGTTCCCCGCCGAGCATGGCGGGCACCTGGCGCCGTCGAGCCTTTACCGGCACTGGTACCAGGCCAGGGATACGGCGGGGCGCCCCGATCTGCGCTTCCACGACCTGCGCCACTCGGGAGCGGTGCTTGCGGCCCTCTCAGGAGCCACGCTGGCCGAGCTAATGGGGCGCCTGGGTCATTCCACCCCGGCGGCTGCGTTGCGCTATCAGCACGTGGCAGCCGGGCGGGACGAGGCCATTGCGGCCAAGCTTTCCGAAATTGCGTATGGGAATCACTGATCTCCGTACACTGTTCCTCCTGGTGGAGGCCTGAAAACCAGGCGGTCCCCGCGCCCTCGGACAAGGGAACGGGGACCTGACACCACAGCTAGTTAGGAGCTGCAATGTCTATTCGCAATGAAACCACGCTGAAGTGGGAACAGAGGGACGGCCGACACTGGATTGCCGAGCCCCCCAACGGGTGGTATCGCATCCATCTGCGCTCCACCCCCATGCCTAGGGACCCGAGCCACTACGTTTCGTTCTACGAAGTCCGTTTCAAGCTGAAGTGGGAGCAAGGGGACGGCCGACACTGGGTTACCGAGCCCCCCGACGGGTGGTATGTCGTCCCCTCGTGCAACCTCACTGAGTTCTACGAAGTCCGTTTCAAGCCTGTGCGCGGGACGCTGCCTCTGCCGTACAAGACCCTGCATGGTGCCAAGATCGGTGCCCAGGCTCACTACAACGCCGCCCACGGGTGTGCATGATGACCGCCCTAGACGACGACCTCACCTCGGCCGAGCACCTCCCCACGGCCAACGCCCAGGCGCTGGCCTACAGCGAGGAGGAGCCCGAGACCGAGCCGGAGCCTGCCAAGCCCACGCCGAAGCCCAAGCCGAAGGTGGTGCGCCCCGAGCCCGAGCCCAAGGTGGTGGAGCACACCTGGCCGCACACCTTCGGCATTGCAGCGATCCTGTTCGTCTGCCTGTTTCTGACAGCCTGGATGGTCGGCATCGCAGGTTCGCTGATGATGCCCCACGACGAGCCGCCGATCACCAGCGAGCAGATCAACGGGCCGACCAAGCCGACCACCACGGTGACCGCCGTGGCGCCCCCGCCCCCTCCTGCGGTCACGGTGACGGTGACTCCGCCCCCTCCGCCTGCACCGATAACGACGACCACGCGGCGGCCAGCAATCGACCCGGACACCCAGTACTTGAGTGAACTTGGATGGAATCCCGCCCACCCCGCCGCCGTTATCCGCCAGGGTCACCGGGCCTGCGAGCTACTGGCACGAAATCCGAATCGCTCGATGGTCACTACTGACCTGCTAAACGAGGAGGCGGCAGCAGGTGCCGCACTTAACGGGGCATTGGACTACGACACCGAATGGTCGCGCACCAACGACACGGTGAGAGCCGCCGCTGACGCCTACTGCCCGGAGTTGGGGCGATGAGCCGGGGACACGGGTCGGTGCAGCGGTACATCCTGGCCGCTCCCCAGACGGCGCGCGTGGGGGTTACGCGGGTGGGGCGTCGATAGGAGGGGTGGTAGACGTGTCGGTGGTGCCCCCAGACGCGTCCGCAGGCGCCGGAGGGGTGGCAGGAGCCGAAGCGGGCGGTTCGAGGCTCTGCAGGTCATCCAGGGCCGTTTGGATGCCTTGCAGGCTGCCTGCCGGGAGCTGGGTCTGCAGGTTGGCGATCTCGGTGGCCAAGGTGTCCTTGACGGCTTCCAGGGACGCGGCCAGCGCGTCGAGGGCCTCCTGCTGAACTACGACATCGGTCATGAGCTTGTCGATCCTTTCGTTGAGGAGGGTGAACTCCTGATTGATGTAAACCGCGAGCAGCCATAGCTCGACGCTGGTGGGGGTGCCGATAGAGGGGGTGGTCATGGGCCTCCTAGATGTCAATCGGGATGCTCGGGCCGTTTGGGTCGGTTGCCCAACAGCGGGTTGTAGGCGCGTTTGTAGAGCCCCGGCACGAAGTTGGCGTCGAGGATGCCGGTGAGGCTGTACACCTCACGCGACCAGCGCAGTTTCATCTGATCCCAGGTCAGGATCTCGTTCTTCTCGCTCAGCGCGAGGCTCTTGCGGTGCTCCCGTAGCAGCGTGTTGGCCTGGTCTTCCAGCGCCAGGTCGATGCCGTAACGCAGCACCAGCAGACCGGGGAGGTTGTGTTCTCTGGACCACGGCTCGCCGCGCCTACCGATCCAGGCGCTGACCCCGGGCGGCACTATCCCTCCGGTCCCCCCTGTGAAGGGTCAGAATGGGCGACACCGAGCCGGGTGGCACGCAAGCGCAGCCAGATCAGCACGGCAGTGGTAGCAGCGATGCCGACGCTGATGACGCGTTCAGTGGTCTGGGTGAACACGTCCACGCCGATCAGCGCGTTGATGACCATCAGCACCAGCGCGAAGGTGGCCACCGTGCCGTCGTAGTACTTCCAGGCACCCGGAAACCAGGCCCTCGGTGTGGCGCCGGAGGCTCGGTAATCGCTCATGGAGCCGCCGGGGTGCCGGTGGTACTTGCCGTGATGGTGTTCGACGGCTGTGACGTTGCGCTGACGCCGGGGTAGGACGTGGTGACGTTGACTGTCCAGAAGCACTCGGCCCCGTCGGTGAGGCCAGTGATGGTTGTGGTGATGTTGCCATCGGTGTCGGGGTCGCTGAACTTCCCCGCAGTGCCCGGCCCGACAAGCGTGTAGGTGAACGGGCCGTTCGGACTCATGGGTTGCGGGAAGGTCAATGTCGCCGTGAGATCGGGAGCAGCAGCAGCAATGGGTGGAGTAACTGTGGCTGCCCATTCCATCGGCGCGTTCGCGGTGTAGATGTTCACGAAATCGGTTGGGGTGCCAAGCAGCCCGGTGGAGATGCCGTAAATGTGGGCGCGGCTGGTGTCCTGCAACGTCCATCCATCGGTGTCGGTGTAGGTGGCATCGGTGACCAGTATCCAGTCGGTCGGGTAGGCGAACTGGTCAACCTCACCCGCATACGTGAGTTTGATACGCCAGCCGCCGATATATTGTGGGCCGGTCAAACTCTCAGTCTCGTAGCCTTTTAGGGTCAGCTCGGCCAGCAGTGCGGCGATGACACCGGCTATCTGCCCGTTCTCACCCATCGCCACTTGAACGGCCCGCAAGGTTTGCGGGGTGATCCGTTCAACGGGGAGAACGACACTCATGTGCAATCCTTTCTGTCACAATGGGATAACGGCGATGGTGCGATTCCAGAAAGACGATGTCGAGGCGCTGCCTTGCTTGTATTTCATTTTGAAGATTGTCGCGCCCGCCGATAATCCTTTAAGGAAAAACGGGCCTATCGCCTCGTAATCCCCACCAGCGACGTTAACGAGTACGGAGTTTTGGTCGGTCGCGGCGATAGTGTTAGCGCCGGATAGGGCGAAGCCCACGTTGACGTAAGGCTGAGAGGAGGAGTTCAGCGTAGCTCTTAAAAATATTATCGCCATCCCACTTGACCCTATATTGACCGTGACTTGATCTGTGGTGGTTGCCAAGTCAACGTAAGAGCCGACCGTGGTGAGATTGTCGTAAGAGCTTGGCGAAAGGTCGCTAGTGTTGGCGCAGGTAACCGGCGAGATCGCTGGTCCTGCCGCCGCCGAGTCGTAGAACGCCCACGCCCCGAGCGAACCCGGCACCGACGTGTCGATGGCGGTGATGATCACCTCGCCGTAGCCGCCGGTGGTGGCCGAGCCGCCGGAAACGCCCGCACCACCGCCGGGGGTGTTACCGGAATTTCCGGCGCTCCCAGTGGCGCTGCCAGCGTAGCTAGCGTTGTGGAAGGTGTAGTTGGGGGCACCGTTGTTGGCGGGGGTGAAATAGGCCGTGGTGTTTGCAGCACCGAGGCCACCGGCGGCGCTGAACGGGCTTGAGGAGTAGCCGGTAATCGCCACCGTGGAGGCCGAACCGTTCGCGCCGGGAGCGTTCCCAGTTGCGGGGGCTTGGCTGGCCCCACCGACACCGGGGGTGACCGTGAAAGCTGTGGTGCTGGTTGGGATGTCCGTCCCGTAGGTCAGCGTGACGCCATTCCAGGTGCCGGGTGCCCCCTCGTAGCCGCCGGTGTTGCTGCCACCGCCACCACCGATCCCGACAAGGTCGAACTTGGTGCCCGCCACCGCCCAGCCGGGCACCGTGTAGGTTCCGCTGGTGCCGAACGTCTGCTGCGCACGCTCATATCCCTCGGTGCCGAAACCGCCGTAACGGTAAGCACTTCCGAGCTGGGAGACGTGGGAGGAATCGGTATAGGAAAGGTCCAGGCCGGGGCCTTGCACGGTGAAGGTGTAGGAGGCGGCCTCAAGGCTATAGGCGGAGTTGACCACCACATTGCCCGCCGAGGGCAGCGTGAAAGTTTGAAACACCGTTTTCGTGCCTGCGACGACGCAGCCGATCTCGGATTTGGCGGCACCGCTGGGGTCGTTGTTCTGCAGCTTCACATACACGTAAGTGGTGAACGTCGAGTTTGCCCGCAGGAACAGGTATTTCGCGTACACGTCGGACACCGACCAGGCACCGCTGACGGTTTCGGCGTCGGTGGTGGCCGCCGTGTTGTACTTGGCGCTGGCGTTGGCGTGGGTGGTGACGGTGCTAAACCCGGCAGGCAGTGATCCTCCCGAGAAGGAAACTGTCTCACTGAGACCCCCGGTGCCGCCGCGGTAAAACGAGGGCAACTGCGCCTGAATAGACGAAATGTCAACGGTATGCGTGGACAGGCTGGTTGAGGTGTTGGCGGCGGTGGTGGCCACCGTTGACGTTGCGGCACTCGCTGATGCAGTCGAAGCTGGTGCGCTGGGGTTGTAGGCGTTGAACAGGTTGGTGAAAAAGCCGCTCAGCCCGGACTGCACTGTGGAAACAGCCTGGTTGACAAGGCTGGTGGCGTTGACGGCGTTCGCGATCCCGTCGATGGTCTGCTGACCGTTGGACTGGATGGTGGCTAGGGTGGTGCTGCCGGTCACCGTCAGCGCGGAGTTGATAACGCCGGTGAGTTTGGTGCCGTCGATGGTGCCGCCCCACCCCGAGGTCAGGGCGGGGATCAGGCTGGCGGCAAAGGTGCCGGGGCCGCTGATCTGACCCGGCGGCAGGGTGGGGATATTGCCGGTGCCCAGGACACCTGAGATCAGTGCTGCCGCAACAGATCCGGTCAGTTGTCCACCAGGCAGCGTGACACCAGCGGGAATAGCACCGGAAGTCAAAGCCGAAGCAGCCAATGTGGCACTAGATAATGCCCCTGAAACCAGTGACGCCGCAACAGTTCCCGCCAACAGTGAGCCGTCAATGGTCTTGCCCCAGCCAGAGGTCAAAGCAGGGATCAGGGACTGCGGGAAGGGAGAGCCGGTGGTGCTGATCTGCGAAGTGGGCAGCACCGGGATATTGCCGGTGCCCAGGACACCTGAGATCAGTGCTGCGGCGACCGATCCGGTGAGCTGAGCACCCGGCAACGTGACGCCGGTGGGGATGATGCCCGCCGTGAGCTGATTGGCGGCCAGGGAGGCACTGCTGAGGGCTCCGTTGATCAGGCTGGCAGCCACACTCCCGGCCAAACGGGACCCGTCGAGGGTCCCAGGCCAGGTGGAGAGTAATGAGGGGATCTGAGCCGGGTTGAGAACTCGGGCGGCATAGGTGGTCAGGGCCGGGGTCAGGTCGGCCACCGTGCCGCCGGTGACGGTGGTCCCGGTCAGGAAGCTCAGCAGGGTGTCGAGGATGTCCTGGGCCAGCGTGGACGCTGTGGTGAAGATCGCCTGCAGGTCGCTCTGCAGGGTGGTGGGCAGCCTGGCGAAGTTGGTGTTGAACAGGCCGAAGAAGGTGGTCAACGCGCCGATGATGTCGCCGCTGACCAGGTCCCCGAACAGTGTGGTCAAAAAGTCGATGTCGGCGTTGAGTTCATCGAAGTAGTGCTGCAGCTGGGTCTCCCACCCGGTGGGCAGGTAGGACCCGAACATGGCCAGCAGGACCTGCTTGATGATGGCCTCGATGATCTGCTCGCCGATGGCTTCCAGCTGCTGCACCGTGAACGGCGGGTTGAACTGCAGCTGCGAACTCTGCTTGGGGTGGATCGCCGGGGTGGTCGGGACCGCGATCGCCCAGTCGGGGGGCGTCGTCATATGGGCAGCACCTCCACGTCGACCTGGGTGGTGCTCGCCGAGGTGGTGTAGTAGTCGGTGCCGCTCTGGCGCTCGGTGCGGAAGTAGAAGGTGGCCGAGGACCCGGCGGGGACCTTGTCGTAGGTGTCGGCGGAGCCCGCCGGAGGGCCGGGGGAGATGACATGGGTGGCCGGATACTGACCGGCGGGCTGAGTGGCCCGCCCCACGATGTTCCCGGCGGTCTCGTTGTTCATTCGCACCACCAGGTCGGTTTGCATGTTGGGGCCGGTCCCGGTGATCACGCTGTAGCCCTTGGGGCGGGGTCGCCAGTCGAAGTTCTGCGCGGGAATGCTCACCACCGCTTTGGTGAAGTTGACGATGCCGCCGGGGCACGGGGTGATGACCGAGGGAATCCAGCGGCTGCCGACCTTGGGATAGGCGTACACCAGCGTGGTCGCGGTGGGGTCGACCACCAGCATCTGGGTGGCCACCGGGGTGCCGTAGGCCGACAGGTCGATGGTGGTGGTGCCGTCGGCGCCGGGAGCGCCCTTGTGCAGCGCCAGGTTGAGGTGCCACAGCTGCGGGGCCGTTTGGGTGAAGGACGCCGAGTCCGGGGTGGCGTCGGTGTATTCCAGCGCGGTCAGGCTGATGGCGGTGTCGATGGTGGCGGCGGCACCGGGAGGACCGTCGGCCAGTGCGGGGAAGCTGCTGTTGGCCACCCCCGGTGGGGCGACGGCGACGAAAACGGCGCTGGACGGGTCCCAATTGAGCGGGACGCGCAGGACAGCGGGCATCACCAGATACGGCTCACCGTTGATCGTGGTTTGCGACCAGTTGGTGCTGATGGGGGTGGTCACAGGGGTCTCCTCCCGGCCCGGAATCGCGTTCTGCGGGCCTAACGGGGTGGGGTTGGTGTGAGTGGGCCTAGCTGCTTTGGTAGTACTGCCTGTTGCAAGCACGGCATTGGCGACCACCGTCACTGCGCCGAATCGTGTTCTCGGGAGTGAACTCGTGTCCCCGCTTGCAGTGGGTCTTGTCCTTGTTGCTGGGAACCCCGGTTTTCCGATTCTTCAGATACCACGCTGCCGCCGACTCCCTGCTGCAGGTGAGGCAGCCTCGGCCACCATTTGTCTGGCGGTAGGTGTTCTCAGGAGTGAACTCGTGACCATGTTTGCAATGGGTCTTGCCCGCAAAGGGATGGTGCCCATGACGGACGGTGTCGTCACTGTTCTCCGACGAAGTCCCCCACACCAGATTCACCAGCCGATTGTCGGCGGGGTCACCGTTGAGGTGTCGGCACTCCTTGCCCAGTGGCTTAGGCCCGATGAATGCACTCAAAACCAGGTGATGCACCAGATGATTTCGGCTGATGCCGTTCTTCTTGAGGGTGACCCGTTGGTACCCGGCCTTGTCAGTCATCAGCTTCCGTAGTTTCTCGCGGCGGATGCCGTGGACACCCAGCAGACTCTTGATTTGTCCGTCATCGCTGACCTCGTACCGGCCCTCGTATCCCAGAACGGGCTTCCACCTCATCGTTTAGCTCCCTAACCACTAGGCAATATGTCCATATTACCTGGTAGATAGGGTGTACCGACATGCTCATGAGGACTGAGGACTTAAAGTTAAGACCGAGATCGCTTCCATGGTGGCGGTGATGTACCGCTGGTGTTTGGCCAGCGGGCTCTCTTTGGCCTTGCCGTCGCCGACCTGGATGAACAGGTCGCGGGTCTTGGGGTCGAAGCGCCACAGCACGTTGTCCACGTAGTCGGTGAACATCCGGGTGCGGTTGCGGTAGATGATGCTCACCAGCGCCCCGCGCATAATGTCCTTCCCGAGGGTGTAGACCTCGCCGTTGCGCAGCGTGCACTGCGCGGCGGTCCAGCCCCGGCTGTCCCAGAAGGCGTTGACGAACGCAAAAACGGTCTCGATGTTGTAGGGGGCGCTGGCGGTGGCGTGGAAGACCTCGATGCCGGGGTGGTACGGGCCGACCTCGCTGCGGCGCTGGTAGTGCTCGATGAGCTGGAAGGCCAAAAAGCTGTTGTTCAGGAACCCCGCCAGTAGGTCTGATGGGATACCACTGACGCCCAAAAGTATGGTGATCGAGTCGATGATCCAGGCATAGGTCGCGTTCATTAAATCGTTGAGCCACTTGGGACTTCGTCCCCCGATGATGTGCTGCCAGCCCTTGGGGGTGTGGTCGCTGATCTTGCAGGTGGCCACCGAGCCACGTTCCCCGGGCTCGGGGGCGATGACGATCACCCAGGGCTCGACGAAGTCCAGGCCCAGGACCGGGGCGATGTAGATGTTCTCCGGGGCATACTCGCCCTGCGGGTTGAGCAGCGGGGCCAGCGTGTTGCCCAAGAGCGACCCTTCCAGGTCGACCACCGTGCGCAGCACCGAGTCCAGCACGGTCTTGGTGGGGCCGGTCACCTGGGAGCGGTCCTTGACGGTGACCACGTAGGTGGGCTGGTCGAGCGCCATGCCGGGGACGGTCTTCGTCCAGTAGTCGGGCTGCTCATCCCCGGGCAGCCACAGGTCCACCCGGACGTCGACGCCGTAGGCCTTGGTGATGTCTTTGAGCACCGCCCCCACGGTCTCCATCCGCACGGTGCGCGCGTACAGCGGGGAGGTGTCGGTGAACGGGTCGTGACGCACCACGTAGATGGGCGTCTTGAGCATCTCGAAGACGTTGCCGTTGGACTGCAGCAGGGCGCCGAACCAGGCCCGGATGTCGAGATTGCCCGAGCCGAGGTTGTTGAGGAACTCCCACAGCCCCAGCTGGATGCGCAGCGCCTGCTCGGCCACCATGTTCTCGATCACCGTGCACAGGGCCCAGATGAACACGGCGTGGGAAAATAGCTGAGCCTGGATGGGCAGCATCCAATCAGGCCAGATGACCAGGTAGTTCAGGATATCCCAGATGCCGTTGAGGTTTGCTGTGCCGGTCCACTCGCCCTTCTCGGTCATCTCGTAGTCGAAGGTGTCGCAGTAGAACGGGAAGCGCAGCCCGCCGGTTTCGAAGGTGACGCCGACCAGGGTGGTGCGGCAATTCATGAAGATGTCGATGAGCGGGGAGTTGCCCTTGATCTTCAGGGTGGCCGACGGCAGGTTGTTGCGCGGGTCGGTGCCGGAGTGCTCCATGCAGTCGTCGCCGACCGAGGCAATGGGACGCCAGAGATGGTCGTAGACGGTGATGACGAACTCGGGGTTGACATCCTGGGCGGCGGCCAGGGTCTCGGCGGCGGTGGCTGCGGTGGCCGGATTCGTGGAGAGCAGCTGAGCTTCCAGGTCGACCAGGGAGGTCACTGCGGCCAGCGCCTTAATGGTGTTCCGGCAGCCAAAATGGCCGAGTCGGCATTGCCGCCGCTGATACCCACGGCGACGTAGTAGGGGGTCACCGGCCCCGCCGCCGGGCGGGGTGGGATGGCGGCGGCATCCGACCAGCGACCGTGCAGCAGGGCGTACAGGTTGCCCTGGGGCGGGATGACGCCCAGTGCGGACTCGATGGCCAGCAGCAGCGGTGGGGCGTTGTTGCCGGTGGCGAACGAGATGAAGTCGGCCAGCGCCTGGGTGACGGCGTTGGACTGCTGCACGGGGATGGCGGCCGCCCCGCCGGGGGTCAGATCCACCACGCCGCGCTTACGCGGATCGGTGCGCAGCTGCACGATCTGGCCGGGCAGCAGCGGCCCGAAGGCCACATTGGTCGAGGAGCCGGGGCCGTCGGCGAAATAGAACATGCCTGGCCCGAAGCAGGTGTAACGATCGAACATGGGCTGATCCCCCACATTCGTGCGCTGGATGAACCCCGACTGGCTGCTGATCGGATCACCGGACAAGCCGTGGTCGGCGGCGGTGAACTTCGCCACGGCGGCGGGAGTGGCCTGGGTGAGCACCGCACCCCCGGCGTGCATTCCGAAGGCGGCGCCGCGCTGCGTCGAGCCCATCGGTGAGCCGGTGCCGGGCTCGGCGACGCTCATGATGGTGATGCCGTTGCGCTTGACGGTGTAGTAGCGCGGCGCCCATTCGTACCCGGCGACCAGGGTGAAGGTGTCCCCCGGCACAGGTGGGACGGGCAGGAACTGGTCGCGCAGCAGGGTCTCCACCCCGCCGATGAAGTAGGACAGCCGCAGCTCGCCCAGTCCGATGCGCAGCCGCAGCCCGTCCGGGGTGCCCGCGAGCGCCCCCGACTGCGGGATGCGCAGCCAGATGTCGTCGAAGGCGTTGTCGGGGTAGGACCACTCGGGGAACCAGCCCAGCGTCAGCGAGGCCACCTGCAGGTCGGTGGCGAAGATGACGTGCGGACGGCAGACCACGGTGCGCCCGCCCGAGCCGATGGGATGGGCGGGATCGTCGTGCCAGTAGGCGATGTGGTTGCTGATCGCAATCCAGCCGCCCCCCGAGCCGGAGTAGGTGCAGTCCCAGTTGGGGCCGAGTTCGCTGACGGTGTCGGTGGAGAAGCTGCTGGTGAAGGTGCCGTAGGTGAGCTTGAAGAGGGCCGTGGAGTCATAGGTCTGCCAGAACGCCGAGTACGCCTTGGCGTTCCAGGTGAACTGCTGGCGCAGCGTGGGCGGTCCGGCCAGCGCGTCGGTGGGCTTGTTGGCCCACTGCACCGGGGCCCACCAGTAGCCCTGGTCGTGGGTGAACCAGGACAGCTGCCCGGGCCGCTTGGCGTCCCAGGCGGCGATCCAGTCATGCACGACCTGGCGGCACATCTCCGGACTGCGGCCCCGGGCCACCACGGTGAGGTCCACGTCCATCGAGTCGTACAGGCTGCTGATGTAGCTCGCGCCGTCCTCGGTCGCGCCCTTCTGCTCGATGTTGGTCCACGGCGGGATGAGGCCCTTGATGTCTTTGATCTGCACGCATTCGGGCAGCATGGGGTCGGCGATGGCCAGCCCGCCCATCATGTTGAACACGCTGGTGGCGTCGTAGGACAGGTAGGCGACCTGGGGCAGCCGGTTGTGGGCGATGTGAAAGGCCCCGTGTGGGGTCACGGGGCCTTGGGGGTAGCGCAAAACGGGCGTCATCGCGCCCCCGGCGGTGCATTCGCGGTCAGCAGGTGGTTGCTGATGATGTCGGCGGTTCTCAGGGCGTTCCCGGATTCGTTGATGTTCTCGACGTGGACGAGGGGACCGTTATGGATGTTGGTGTTGGTGTCGCCGTGGATGTTGGTGGTGCCTGCGGCCTGCTCGGGGGTGAACCCGCCGGGGGGACCGGGCAGACCACTCGTGCCGGACGGCAGCCCGGACCCCATGCCGGAGCCACCGAGCTGACCGGCCATCTGCGGCAGCACCGGGGCGGCCCCGGCCAGCCCACCGGCGATGCGGGTCAGCCAGTTGTCCTGGGCCAGCTTGGACCCTCCGGCGGGCAGGAAGGTCTCCATCAGGCCCTGCACGGCGATCCCGGCAACCTGGCCGCCGTACTGGATGGCCCGGTTGATCTCCTGCATGGCGATCTGGGCGGCGATGCCCGCCCCGGGGAAGGCTGCTGAGGCGGCCCCGGCGATCAGGTCCATGGAACCTTGGCTCATACCGGCCTTACCGCCGCCGGGGACTCCGGTACTGGCGGCCAGACCACCGACGGGGGACACCTGCTCGGGACCCGGTCTGCCCGGTACGCCCGCCGGTGGGTGTGGCAGTGCGGCCACCCCGGCTGCCGCCTCGGGCATGCCCGGTGGGATGTGGGCTGCCACCTCCGGCGGTATGGGGAAAGGACCGAGCTGCGGCTGAGCACCGCCCGGTTGCGGTGGCCCTGGTGGGGGCAAGTCTTCCTTACCCCAGACGTAACCGAACGTTTCCCCTGGCGAGCGGTCCATAGGGGCAATGGGGGGTGGGCCTAAGTCCGGCTTTGGTGGCGGCGGCGCTGGTGCTGGCCCGGTGTCCTGGCCCCAGATGTAAGGGAAAACAGGACCGCCGTCGTCGAAGGTCATCCCGTTGACGGCTGACATGAAGGCGGCACCGTAGTGCTCCACCGCCGGTTTCTGGATCACCCATTCACCGGCGTGGGCGTTGATCGGCACCACCTCGCCGCCGGAGCCCATGACCGGGACGTTGGAGGCCGCGACGAAGGTGTTGGGCCATGCGCCGGGGCCTTGCATACGCAGCAGTTGCTCGGCGACGGCGATCTGGTCCTCCTTGGAGGCCAGATCGGCACGGGGCGCATACTTCAGGCCGCCCGCAGCCACCCAGGACGACTGGGCGAACTGCAGCCCGCCGTAGTAGCCGTTGCCGGTGTTGATCGACCAGTTGCCACCGGATTCCCCCTTGGCGATGGCGTCCCAGTTGGCTCCCTGCCTCGCACCGCCGCTGACCGCGCCCGCCAGATAGGGGTTGGGGCCCATCCCGGCCATGCCGAACGGGGAGCGCGAGAACCGGGTGTGCACCATGGTGGTTTCTTCGCCATAGCTGCCGCTGTAGTCCACGTTGAGCGGGTAGCCCCACTTCTGCCCGGTGCTGGGGTCGTAGTGGATGACCTGTTCGGCCAGGCCGCTCTGCTGCAGGAACGCGGCGAAGCGGTCCATGTCGGCCTGGCTGCCCCACCAGTCGATGCCACGGTTGAGGTGGCTCGGGTTGGGGGCCGCGCCGATGTCACCCCGTTCGGATTCTTGATGCCCGGCGTAGGTGGAGGCCGTCAGGTTGAACATCCGGCCCAGCTGATACACCCACGGGGGGAATCCGGCCGCGCCCTGGCGCACGTCGGAACCTGCGGGCAGCCCATAGGATTCGCCGCCGGGTCCGAACATGCCCCCCATGCCGCCTGCGGCGCCCATGCCGCCAGCCGGTGCCCAGCCGCTGCCGGTCCAGACCATCTGGCCACTGCCGCCGCCCTGGCCGCCATAGAGGACATTGCCCCAGCCGCCGCCGTACCCGGCGGAGACCGCTGCGGCCCCGATCAGGCCCATGCCCCTGGTGTTGGAACCCATTCCACCGGCCCGCGCCACCGCGCCCAACATCCCCTCGATCGGGGCGGCGGCCAGGTTGGCCAGGAACTTGAACAGGTTCTCGGCGATCCCGGCCAACCCTTTGGAGATCCCGAAGTCCTTGTCGATCTTGGCCCCGATCTCCTCCATATCGCTGGCGTGCTTGCGCTGGCGCTCGCTCTCGGCCTTGTTGAGGTTGGCCTCGGCGAGCTGGATCTCCATCTGGTCGTGCAGGATCTTGTTCTTGACCTTCTGGATGTCGTCCTCGTTGCCGATGTTGTCCTTCTCCAACTGGTTGAGCCGGGCCTGGTCGGTGGCCAGGTCATGCTGCTTGTCCATCAGGGCCATCCGGGCGCGGAAGTGCTCCTCGGTCTCCCCGGCCAGCGGCACGCCGTAGCCGGGACCGTAGGGGACCTCGGGAGCCTCGGGCAGCCGACCGCCGCGAGGTTTTTTGTCCCTGTCCATGAAGCCGGGCTCAAGAGTGCCGCCCGGCGCAACCGGGCCGACACCGCCGGGGAGATCGGGGCGCGGCCCGTAACCGGGCGCATACGATTTCGGCGCGTTGGGCTCTTTGGGGCCGGGGACGGGCCAGCCGGGCGGCGGTTCAATCGGTTGGCCTTGGGCGTTGAGGGGTCGGCCCTGTGCGTCGAAGAACGGCGCGGCGGGTGGTTGGGCGGAGCCCGGTCCGTATTTGGGGCGGCCTTGTGAGTCGCGTGGCACGTCGCCCGTCATCCAGGTTTGGATGGTGTCCCATAGGCTCCGTTTGTCTTTGGGGGTTTGGTTGGCTTGGTTACCGGCGGCCCCGCCGCTGAAGTAGTCCAGGACTTCCTTGGCGGCCAACAGGTCCGCGAGGATGGTTCCGACGGCGATGACTGCGGCGGAGAGTCCGGCGGCGATGCCCGCGCCTGCGGTAGCGGCGGCTTCGGGCAGTACCACCCCCAACAGGTCGCCGATCAGCTGCAGGTCGCGGATCAGCGAGGCAACCCCGGTGATGGCCTCCCAGGCCCCGAACGCGATGACCACGGCCTCGATCAGCGCCGGGTGTGAGCCGAGGAGTTCGGTGATCGCTTCCAGGGCGTCGATCACCAGGCTGGCGACATCGGCGGCCCCCTGCATCATGTTTCTCAGGTCGTCCTGGTGGGCCTGCGCCCACTCGCCGAACTCTTTGACCTTGGCGACGATGTCCTCGATGAACTTGGAGGCGATCGGCTCGAAGGTGACGATGAGCTGGTTTTTCAGCTTCTGCAGCTCGTTGTGCAGGTTTGCGGTTTTCTTGGCGAGGTCATCGAGGAACCCCGCCTGGGCTTCATAGCCCTTGGGGTTGGCCAGGGTGTCGTTGACTTCCTGGGCGATGCGCTTGTTCTCCGCCCAGCGCCGTGGCCCGTACACCTCTTCGGCCAGCCGCTGGGCATCGCCGGTCCGACCTTGCTCCTGCAGGCGGGCAATCGAGGCGTTGACGTCGCGCAGGAAGGACCCGAAGTCGGCCCAGTTGCCCTTGCCGTTCTTGACGGCGGTGTCGAAAGCCTTGGCGGCGAACTCCATCCCGGAGATGGCCTTGTTGGCATCCACGCCCTGGGCTGCCAGGTCGGTGATGAAGTGACCGGCCTGCTCGATGTTCATCCCCGCTTCCCGCAGCACCGCGCCGCCGGAGCGCAGGGTCTCGATCACTTGATTCAGATTGGTCCCGGAGTCGATGGCCGACTGGGCCAGCGAGGCCAGTGCCTGATCGGCAGCCGCAGCGCCCTGCACCCCGAAGACGGCGAACTCAGAAGACAGCGAGCTGATGTTCAGCGCGCCGAAACGGTCACGCAGCATCTCGACGTGCTGCACCAGGGTGTCCAGCGCAGGGCCGGTGTCGTGCAGTCGGGAGGCCAGCACGCCCATGTCGGTGCCGACCTGGTTGACGGCGGTGTCCAGGGTGCCGACCAGGGCATCGGCGCGGCTCTTGAGGTTGTCCATGGCCGCGCCGGAGGCGCTGGTGGTTAGTTCCAGCTGGCGGTGGATGTTCTCGAAGGTCTCGCCGATCTTGGCCAGCTCGAAGGCTGCGGCGCTGATACCGGCGACCAGGGCCGCTCCGATGGCCGCTCCGGCGATCTCCGCCTGCCGCTGTATCTTCTCGAACCCGGCGATGACCGAGTCCTCGACGTTGGCGGCTTCCAGGCGGCGTTTGATGGCCTCACCGAGCACAGAGCCGACGTTCTCCCCGGTGCGCTCGAAGTGCCGCTCCAAATTGCGGGAGACATCCTCCATGGAGGACTCGTTGAGCCGGGCCAGGACATCAATGTGGATCGGCACGTCAGTCCTCGCCGCCCTGGTCGATCATGGCGTACAGGTGGTCGCGGGCCTCCTCGGCCTCTTGGGCGCGGTCGGTGGCCTCCTCGGTGATGGAGCGGGGTAGGAACAATCGGGAGCCCCAATCTTCGCTGTTGGTGCCGGGCACCATCCCGGCCCGCAGGATGGCGGTCTCGTTAGCGGTCTGGCGCAGCGCCCACTGGTCTTCGGAAGGCTCACCCCGACGCAGCGCGGTCTTGAACCGGCCCTCATCGGGCATCCACTCGCACAGTTCCAGCAGCTCGAATGAGCACATGTCGCCCTGATGCCAGTCGGCGATGCGGCGGTGGTGGAACTGGGAGAGGTCGGAGGCTATCTCACCGGCGTAGCGACACCAGAGGGCCTGCGCGGCCATTACTTTTGGGATCGGCATCAGCCCTGGCGGCCAGGTCTAGGCCCTGTTGATTCCAGATCGCCCAGATGTCGGCGGCGTTGCGCCCGGCCTTGCGCAGCTTGGCGTACAGCTCCTCACCCAGACAGACCTGCACCACCCGAACACTGTGCGGCGGCTTGACCAGCTCCCCGTCCTTGCGGTGGGGAAGCAGAATGCGACCCTTGCGGGTCTCCTCCGGGAGCACCACCCCGTTGTCCAGGGTCTGCTGGGGGATGTAGATGTCCGGCTCGCGGTCGTAGGACTCGACCAGAAACATCAGCTCCTCGTAGGCCTCCTGGTGCTCGTCGTCGAGCATGTTCAAGTTCGGATGCGGCGGGATCTGGACGATCTCGGTGGCCCCTTCCGGGTAACTGAGTTCCAGCGGGGTGGACCGGAATACGCTGCCGTAGGCGTCGGCCTGCTCACGTGCCCGCTTGGCCGCCTCGGGGCGCTGAGAGGCCATTACGAGCCACCGATGGCCGACCAGCCGTCACCGGCGGTCCACACCGAGTAGTACGCGGGCACCAGCTCAGTGGAGCTGGGGTCGGCGGCGTCCTTGCCCATGTGGAACGGGTCGGGCAGCACGGTGTAGGTCAGGCTCGGGGCGTCGGCGTTGACCTTGTCCCGCTTGACCGCCCCGATGTCGGTGAGCTTGCACAGGCTGTAGCCCTCGGCGGTGTAGATGAACTTGCCCGCCGCCTTGCGCCGACCGAACAGGCAGACGATCTGGCGGTCGATGGAGTCGGCCTCCGTCGGCTTGGACACGATGTAGGGGTTGTCCACCCCGGGCAGCTCGGTGATCGAGGTGCCGTCGGGGGCTGACAGCGGCAGGTTCATCCTTAGCCGTCGCAGCAGCGGGTTGAGGGCCTGAACAGCCGTGAATTGAAGGGTTAGACCCTCCCCGGTGAGGTCGGTGTCGAAGGGGAAGTTCGACTGCAGGATCATGGCGTCGTCGTGCTTGATGGACGCCTTGCGGTCGGCGCCGCCCTTCTCGTCAATGGCTCCCACCATGAAGAACCCGTCGTTGGGGGTGGTGGGATTGGCCTCCCACACCCCGCTGACCAGGGTCTGGGCCAGCAGGTTTTTGCGCAGCTGGCCGTCGCTGGCGAACGGCGACCAGCCCGCCACCACGGTGCCAGCGGTGGTACCGGGCTTCCACGGGCTGATGTCGGTGGCAGCGCCCTGGTTGTCCCTGATCAGTACCGCCGCCAGTGGGCCGCGATCATAGAGCCTGTTGTCGAACTCGGTCAGTCCAGCCTGCTTCCAGGGGACCCCGACAGTCGGAGCGGTCATGGTGTGCCTTTCTTGTTAGGTGGCGGGGACGTAGTACAGGCCGATGTCGTAGCGGCCCATGGTGCGAAGGATCTGGGCGTCCTCGTAGAGCAGAAACCGGGGACTCTCCGCGACCGAGCAGTAATCGACGCCCACCTCGGTGCCGTCGACCAGGGTGAAGGTGTCGTTGTGGACGATGAGCTGGTTCATCCGGCGCTTGGTCAGCCGCATCTCGGTGCGTGCGGCTTCGTAGCCCAGGTTGCGGTCGGTGAGGGTGTCCACCTGCAGCATCAAATCGGCAGTGCCGTAGATCGGGTCCTCGTGGCCGCCGACCTGGCCGATCAGGGTGAACGGCAGCGGGTCACCCGTGACCCTGGCGATGGCGGTGGCCCGCAGCGGCTGCAGCCACGCGACCAGCACCTGCTCCCCGTCGAGTGCCTCGGAATCCAGCAGCTCGACGGGGAGAGTCACTCGTTCACCTGCTTCTGGATGTACTTCTGGGTTGCCCCGAACACGCCAGCGCCCTTGTAGCCACGGGAGCCGTACTCGACGTACTGGCTGTAGTGGTGCCCGTCGGGCTCGACGGCGTCGGAGTAGATCTGGGCGGCGGGCAGCGGCACCGGAGAACCCTTGGCCTGCTTGTCGGGGATCTGCTGGGAGATGATCGACTCCTTGAAGGTCCCCGGGGCGGCGTCTCGGTCCACGCCGACGGGGGAAAGAGTCTTGGCGTAGACGGCACCCTCGGCGGCGACCTTGTCCACCCCGTGGCGGATCTCGTCGCGGGACTCGCCGGTGATCATCCCGATCTGGATGTCGTCGAGGGCTTCCTGGTAGATGCTGCCTTTGGCCATCAGTGCCCCGCCGTCTGCCGTTCGGAGATGATCGTCATGTGGGAGGGCTTGCCCGCCATGTCGGAGTTGAACATCGAGGTGCCCATGATGATGAAGGTCAGCCCGCCCACGATCAGGTGATCGCCCGGCTTGGCGTTCAGGGTGGCCGGGACTACCGGGGTGGTCGTGCGCCAGCTGTTGGTGCCCACCACGATGCCGACCTCGCGGTACTGGCGGTGCAGCTCACGCACGGCGGTCTCAGGGACCGGACGGTGCAGACAGCCCGGCACGTCGGTGGAGCTGGTCGAGTCGGGCGCCGGGGTCAACATGCCCGAGGCGTCCCGGGTCCCGGTGGGCGTGAAGGACACGAGGGTGATGCGGGTTCCGGCCAGCGCGGTCATGCCCAGCCCCACAGCAGTCGGTACTGGGCCAGGATGGGCTCGATGCCCGGCAGCAGCGGGGTGGGGTTCCACTTGTACACCACGTCGTCCACCTGCTTGGAGGTCAGCTCGGAGTCGGGGCGTCCGACGGTGGCCATGGTGGACATCTGATCGACCAGCCCCAGGATGGCCTGCCGCCAGTCGGCGGCCTCGGCCTCGGTGAACCCGTGGTCCAGCGTGACCTGGATGTCGTTGTAGCGGCAGGACCAGGAACCGCGCTGGCGGATCAGCAGCCACGGCACCTGCGCGGACTGGATGACATCCCCGGTTCCCGGGGTCAGGTCCAGCGTGCTGCCGCCGTCGATGACCTCGGTCAGGTTGACGATCTTCTGGGTGAAGGGCAGCCGCAGCTTGCAGCCGCCCGGCCCGTCGAGCTTGACGACATCGCCGACCCGCACCGGGGACACGTGCCAGCCGACCTCCCAGCGTGCCGCCGCCAGGGCGGCGTCCAGCATCTGCTGGGTGTTGGGGTCGTTGGCTGCCAGGCGTCCGCCGGTGTAGGCGGCGACATCGTCAACACTGAGTTCGGCCACTATTGGACCCGTACCCAGTGCAGTTTGGGGGTGGACGTGCCGTCGTCCACTCCGGGGCCGTGCGGCGTTGGTGGCCACGTTGGGGCCGTTGCGCCGCTTGTTCCGGCGACGGTACACACCATCAGCTGGCCGCCCGCACCACGGACGTAGCTGCCCACGGTGTAGGCGGTGGCCGGTGCCCAGGCCGCCGGATTGCCAAGCGTCAAACCACGTCCAAGGAAATCCTTGTCGCCAGCGGTGACGTTGCGACCGAGGTCATCGGTCGCATTGGTGGTGCCTGGGGTGGCGTTGACCAGCCACCGCCCCAGGTAATCCGCCAACTTGGTGGTCGTGGTCATGTGACATCGCCACTGGTGACCGTTGCCGCACCTTTGGCGGCCTTGGTCGGCGCAGCCTTGGCCGGTTCGGGTTCGGGTTCTTGCTCGCCCTGTGCCTCTAGCTCGGCGTGGTTGATGCTGCCCACGGCGACCCCGTCGATGATGTGCATGGTGTCCTCGCTTACGTCTTGGTCAGCGGGACGATCCCGGTGGGCAGGATGGTCAGCGGAGTGAAGTACCCCGCGTAGGCCACCTGCAGGCCCATCACGGACGGCTCCACCACCTGCAGGGTGCCCACCCGCTGCTCGTAGCACTCCAAGGCGGCGGTGGACAGCAGATACGCCTTGGCCGCTCCGGTCGGCAGCCCGGCGCTCATCACCACCGGGATCCCGGCGATGTTGCCCATCACGCCCTGCCCGAAGTTGGCGGCGTTGAAGCCCTCACCGAACTGGTTGAACGGCCCGTAGGGGGCGAACAGCCCGCCGAAGGTGGACAGCGCGTCCGCCGGGCAGGCGATGAACAACCGGCCCTGACCCTTGACGGCGGCATAGACCTGAGCCGCCGCACCCCACACCGCTGACGCCACGCTGTTGTTGGTCGGCGTGGCACCGTAGCCGATGGCCGTGGTGGAGGTGGCGGCGATGGCCGCCGTGGTGGCCGCCTCGGTGTCGATCGAGTACTGCGCGGCCAGGTCGTTGATGATGATGTCGAGCACGCCCGGCTGGGAGAAGTCGATGCTCTGGCGGCTCACATTTACATAACCCCCATACGTGGTCGCCTGCCCGGTCAACCGGGTGATCGTCATCTTCTGGCTGGTCAGCTCGGCCTTCTCATCGGCAGCCGCACCGGCGGTGCCCTGCAGGGCCACCGCGCTGTGCTGGGTGACCAGCGGGCGGTGCCAGAAGCCCGAGGGCGGCATGGCGCGGGCCCCCAGGAAGTTCACCACCGGGCGGGCGGCGTCGATGAAGTCGATGACCGGCCCGAGGATCGGCTCGGGGACCAGACCGGGCTCGTCGGAGGTCTTCTGGTGCTGGGCGGCACGCCGGTAGACCTCTAGGCGTTCGGCAGCATCACGCCGCCCCAGGGCGGCGTTGTACATGTCCAGCGCATAGTGACCGGCGGAGCGGTACTCGACACCGCCGGGGACGGGACGGCCACGGGCCGTAGAGATGGCCATGTCGATCTCGCGGGCACGGGTGGTGGTCTCCACCGCGATCCGGCTCATGTCCTCAAGCTGGTCGAGCTGCTGCTTGATGTTGCCGACCCGGTTGCGGTACTCGGTGATCATGCTCATCTCGTTGTCGTTGAGATCGCGCTCGTTCTCCTCGGCGTTGGCGACCAGCCCGTCAACGAACGTGGTCTTCTCGTTCAGCTCGCGTTCCAGACGCCGGATCATGGCGTCCTTGGCCAGCCCAAGACCAGCGGTGGCAGTAGTCATAGTGAAACCTTTCAAGGGTTAAGGAATGGGCGATGACCCGCTCGGTCGGCGAGGCAAATGCCTAGTGACTCTTGACCCTCTCGGTCAGCGAACGGCTACTGCTATTGCCGTTATACGTCTGTTTTCTGCCGTGCCCAGCCCAGCAGCGGGTCGGCGGCGATCCTGTTCAGGTTCGGGGTAGGACAACCGTGCGGGGCCCCCGGCGGGGGCCTCTCCCCGGCCCGCATGGCCAGGATTTTGGCGCCGTCATAGGCCGGGTCACCGACCAGGGACAGGTGATCGAGGAAGGCCCGGCGGATACGCCGGGTGTGGGTGAGCCGGTCCAGCAGCTGATCACCGGGGCGCTTCAGGCCATACCCAACGCTGGCCGAGATAGCGTCGTCATCGGCCAGCGCCAGGGTCTCGTCCCCTCGGGCGGTCTTGGACACCCGGATGTCCACCACCAGGCCGTCGGGGCGGTCGGGCCAGGCGTCGAGCACCTTGCCGACCAGGTTCTCCGGGTTGTGCTCGCGGTTGACCGGGATGCGGCGCTGCCGGGTCTCGATGCCGTTGAAGGACCCGCGCTCGAAGACTTCCTTCCACATCTCGCCCCGGTAGAAGATTTCAGCGGGCTGCTCGTAGGGGGCGGCGATGACGGTGATGATCCGCTGCGGGAAGTTGACCTGGGACACCTCGGCACTGCGGATCTCCACCTCACCGATGGGAGCCACCAGGCGCTCCTCGGCGGAGGACATCCCGGCCATCATCCGCAGGTGATCAGGTGGCTCTTCGTTGAGCTGGCCGTAGAAGCGGATCAGCGCACGGGCGGCGGCGGCACGCATGTCGGCGGAGATGCCCTGCACCTGATTCAGGCGTCCTGCGGCGGCGTGCACGCCGTTGCGGTTGAGCGCACCGCTGGGCTCCTTGACCGGCAGCGCGTAGCGGTCCTTGGAGTCGGGGTCCCCGGTGCCCTTGTCGATCAGGCAGGCGGCCTTGTACTGCTCCGGGGTGTAGTCGCTCGCCGAAAATTGACTCCACGGGGTATCGGAGACCCGGATCTCGATGGTGGTCATGGGGTTCCTCCCAGGTTCTCAGGTCCGCCGCCGCCTTCTACCGACTCGACGGCTTCCTCTGTGGGGGTCTCGGACTCGGCCCCGGTCAGCTCGGCCCCGGTGATGGCGGCTGCCGCCGCCGGAACACCGTCGAACCGCTCCATGGCACGGATCTCCGGCACCGACAGGGCCCCGATGTTGGCGAAAATCTGATACGCCTGCGCCCGCATGAACAGATCCGGGCGGGTGTATTCGTCGGCGTTCAGCTCGATGCTCTGACCACGCGGTAACAGCCAGCCCGACAGGGCGTCCATCACCGTGTTGGCCTTCGGCCGCAGCGAGCTGCGGTGGTGCAGATCCAGGAGCATTGTCGTGTTGCTATAGGTCAGAGATTCTCCCTGGGCCATCGGCAGCCCCAGCAGGAACGGCGGGACACCGAGCAGGACGGCGATGCGGGCCTCGGTGAACTGGGACAACTCCAAAAGCGCCATGTCCTGCGCTGACATCGACTGCAGCTGGTTGAGCGTGGCGCCGCCGGTCAGCATGGCCGGTTGCCCGGGGTGGTCGATCCGGGAGGCGATCCACTGGTCCAGCAGGTCGGTGGCCTGCTCCTTGGTCAGCCGGGGGTCCACGCCGATCCAGTAGTGCGGCACCCCGCCGGTCTCGGCCAGGTTGTGCATGTACCGCTCCAACAGCCCGGCGGTGACCATCCGGGCCCCGGCGGATTCCAGCGGGCCATGACCGTGGGCGTCGGCGGTGTTGGAGATGTTGCGGATGTGCAGGATCTCGTCGGTGACCTCAACGCTGCCCAGCCAGTACCGCCGAGACCCCTCGTGCAGCTCGATGCTGACCAGCCACGGCGGGATCACCCGGAAGCGCAGCGGGAATCCGTCGGCACCCGTGGCCATCGGGATCACGAACGCCTCACCCAGGTGGTAATCCCAGAACAGTTGCTTGAGGAACTCCCCGAACGACGTGTAGGTGCTGGTGTCGGGGTTGGTCATCCAGCTCAATGGCGGCAGAACCTGCCCGTTTCGCAACCGATAGACCGGAAATGCCGCCAGAACGCTGCTATTCAGATCGATGGCGGCCCAGGCCGTGTCGATGAGCCGGTGCACGCCCAGCTGGCTGGTCCAGTCCGGGGTCGCCCACGTGGAGGGCCATCCGGCCCATGGTGAGGCCGACAGGTAGGGCAGCGGAGACCAGGCGTTGCGCTCCCCGATGATGGCGACGCCGTCGGGATCTCCCCCTGCGGCGCCGGGGCCGACATCACTGGGCGGGTTGGCGTTGGGAGTTTCCCCGCCGGGGGTCAGCCGGTCCCGTGATTTCTGCCAGAAGGCCATTGCGCACCCCTAGTAGATCGCTGGAAGGACGAACAGGGCCGAAGTGACACCCCAAGTGGCCCCGATGACCGCGAGCAGCGGAGCGGTGTCTGAGGGGCTTTTATGGGTGTCGATGATCCAGCCGCCACCGGCCTGCAGCTTGATCGCGGCAGACGTCGCGGCCGCATCCAGCCCGGGGTGCGGGAGGTGGTGCACGGTGCCGTCGCGCACGGCGTCGAACAGGGCACCGTGGGCCGCTCCGATGTCGGCGCCCTTCCATTCGGTGACATGCAGCCCGGCAGCGGCCAGGGCGGGCATCAGCGTCAATGCCGGGGAACCGACGTTGGCCCGGATCAGCACCGTGGTGAAGCGGTCCTGGTGCTCGGCCAGCCAGGGAACCACCCAATCCGTTCCTTGTCCCGACTCCCAGATGCCGACCACCGGCTCACCCTCGGCGGTGACCGCTGCGCGGCCGACGTAGGTGCGGTTACGGCTTGCCGAAATCTCCACGCACACAATGGATTCCCCGACGCCGGTGGCCTTGGCGTCCACGCTGGCCTCCCACAGACCCTCGGGAAACGGCCCGCTATGGGCGAACGGCGTGTAACGGCACAGCACCTCCTGGTCGAACACGGAGGCGGGGTCGGTGCGCAATGCGTGAGCGATGGCTCGCTCGGTGACGCAGTCCTCGGCCACCGACGTGTGGTTCATGGAGCCGTTGGCGGCGCCCCAGGCGTGCCGGTCGGTGCGCCGGGCATTCGGCGGGGCACTCCACTCGAACCAGCCACTGGTGGTTTCCTCGGCCAGCTCTTTGAGCAACTCGTCGACGTCGGGCTCGACGGCGGAGAGCACCTCGGCGTCGGAGTCCCCATCCGGCCACCCCAGATCCCGGTGCGCCAGCGCCCGCTGGTAACGCCAGACGATGCTCATGGCGTCCCCGGCGTTGGAGAACGACCAGCACTGGGCCCGTGGCCGCGCCATCATCGTGTGTACGACGGCGGCCCAGGAATCCCAGGACTGATGCTCGCGCAGCTCGTCGAGCAGGATCAGATCCCCGGTGAAGCCACGGCCGCCCCGGCGGGAGGCGGTGGCGACGCGGTATTCGCAGGTTTTGGCGATCGACGGGTTGTACACCCGCAACCGTTTGGGGTGGGCCAGGTGGACCTTCTCGATCAGCCCGGACAGCTCATCGGTGCCCTGCGCCCACTCCACCGCCGATGCCCAGGCATCCTCGGACTTGGACAGGTCCTGCGCGGTGGCGATCACCGTGCGGGAGCCTTTGGCGTAGATGTGCCACAGGGCCAACACGATCATCACCAGCGTCTTGCCGTTCTGGCGTGCCTCGTTGACGAACACCGTGCGGAATCGGTAGGTGAAGTCCGGGTTCAGCTCAAGAGCGTGGATGAGCAGCCACTTCTGCCAGGGGAACAGCCTGATGTCCAGCAGCAGTTCGGCGAAGGCGATGGCTGCCCAGCCGTCCGACGTCTGCTGGCTCAGCTCACGCCGTGGCGGGGTGAAGATCCGGGGGATCTCGGCGCCCAGGATCACCCGGCACGCCTGCTGGATAGCGCGGTGACGGTGGCCAGCTTGGCGGTCTTGGTGACCGGGGTCTCGGCCAGGTCGGTCAGGGTGGCCCGCAACTGCCGGGCCTGCGCGGCGTGGCTAGAGCCCAGCTTCGGGTTGTCCAGGTCCCTAGAGATCATCAGGGCCAGCTCGCACAGCGCCGGTTGGCGCTGCTCCTCGGGCAACGCGGCCAGCTGCTTGACCACGGCGCGTTCCATCTTGCCGGGGGGCCTGGCCTGTAGGCACTCGTCGCACCGGCAACCCTTGTTGAAGCGGGCTACCGTGCCGTGGTTGGGCACATACGCCATGGTTATCCCCTATTTGACAGTTATTGACGGTGACCGTCCCAGCAAACTTCAGCAAACTTGGGCCCTTTTGGCCCTCTTTGCCGGTTTTGCCCCTCCAAACCTAAAACCGCAGGTCAGAGGCCTGTTTTGGATGATCGGGTCGGAAAATTAGGTTGCTAAGTTTCTTTCAC
>Ga0306920_100001144_pt1 | contig 32726 bp, 32 predicted proteins | sample flu12Cox44000170_FD_204666 | JGI IMG/M metagenome (GOLD analysis project Ga0306920, IMG submission 204666) | Lab enrichment of tropical soil microbial communities from Luquillo Experimental Forest, Puerto Rico - flux4day.12C.oxic.44.000.170 (v2)... | ecosystem: Environmental > Terrestrial >...
GTGCGCCGCGATGGCATCGCGGATGGCGATGTGCTCCAGGTGCGCGGCCCGCCAGGTCGAGGGGTTCTCCATATGCCTGGCGAGCTGCGTGAAATACGGGTTGATGCGCTGGTCGAATAGCTCGCCGACCGTACGCAGCAGGACGACATTGCCGAGGGTCTCGGCCACGGCCCGGTGGAACCTGCGGTCGAGCGCCACCCACTGCTCGACGTTGAGGGTCGCACGGGCGTCGACCTCGGCCAGCACGGCATCGAGGCGCGCAACGTCCGCGGGTGTGGCTTTGCGGGCAGCCTCTTCCGCCACTGCGCTCTCGACAAAGGCGCGCGCGCGCAGCACCTCGAAGGGACCCTCGATGGGGGCCGGGTGGGCCTCCGGCTCGCTCGCCGGCTGGGCATGGACGTAGATGCCAGAGCCCACCTTGATGCGCAGCCGCCCTTCCACCTCGAGGGCGATCAGGGCCTCCCGCACGGTGGGACGCGACACGCCCAGCATGTCGGCGAGCTCACGCTCCGTCGGCAGGCGGCTGCCCACGGGATATTCGCCCTGGTCGATGAGCTGTTTGATCTGATCCGCGATCTGGCGATAGAGCCGGCGCGGCTCGATGGCTTCCAAGGGCAAGCCTGGCTCCTCAACGTTCCCTCAGGGATTTCTTGTTCTTGCCACCTTCCTGCCCCCGATCGGTCAAGTGGCCCGATCGGTCAAGTGGTCTGACCATTGACCTTGCCGCCGGGGCCCGTGTCAAGATCGTTCGGCATACCTGCGGGATCTTTTAGGCCAAAGTCTTAAGGCCGCGCCGCAAAAAACGGCAGCGCCCACGCTCAGGAGACGCGGCAGGTGCGTATAGACGTATCTGCAACCGCTTCCAAACACCTCGGCGAGATTTTCGGGCGTGGCCGGCATGCCGGGGCGTGCGCCCGGCGGCGATGATGCGGGCCAGCGCCGGGGCGATTGGCTTGGCAACCGGCGGGGCTTTCGGGTTGCCGGGATGGCCCATGGACTGCGAGAGGTCTGAGGGACCGATGAAGAACACGTCAATGCCTTCGACCGCCAGGGATGGCATCGATGTTGGCGAGGGCCGCTGCGCGCTCGAGCTGGACGCACAGGAGCGATTGCGCGTTGGCGGCGTCGGCGAAGTCGGACATGGACGCACGATGCCCCACGCTTCCGGGCGCGTGCCGGCGGCCAATCCGCGCCGCGCCCCGGGACCGAACTTGACGGTGGCGACGGCCAGGCGCGCGTCCTCGCCGGCACAGGATCACCGCCGCAGCATAACTCCCACAGCATAACCCCCGCAGATAACCCCACACATAGCCCAAGGGCGCACGGGCGCGATCCCCGCGCTGCTGGAGCCGGAGCCAGGCCCATCGTCAGGGACCAGCCAGCGACAAATTTGAACGCGCGCCCGCAAAGGCGCGCGGGCGCAAGGGCGCTCGGCGATAGCGCCTGCGCTGCGCGTGCCCAACGGCAAGAGGCCTCATGCGCCGGCTAGGTAGGGCGGGCTCGGCAAGTTGAGCCCGTGCTCCCGGGCACACGCCAGCGCCGCCTCATAGCCCGCATCCGCATGCCGCATGACACCGGAGGCCGGGTCGTTCCACAGCACGCGCTCGATCCGCCTTGCCGCGTCCGCCGTGCCATCGCACACGATCACCATGCCGGCGTGCTGCGAGTAGCCGATGCCGACGCCGCCGCCGTGATGGATCGACACCCAGGTGGCGCCCGAGGCGCAGTTCAAAAGCGCGTTGAGGAGCGGCCAATCCGCTACGGCATCCGAGCCGTCGCGCATCCCCTCCGTCTCGCGGTTGGGGCTCGCCACCGATCCCGAATCCAGATGATCGCGGCCGATCACGATCGGGGCTTTGAGTTCGCCTTTGCCCACCATCTCGTTGAAAGCGAGCCCCAGCCGGTGCCGGTCGCCCAGCCCCACCCAGCAGATGCGCGCCGGCAGACCCTGGAAGGAGATGCGCGACCGGGCCATGTCGAGCCAGTGGTGCAGATGAGGACTGTCAGGCATCAGCTCCTTCACCTTGGCGTCCGTGCGGTAGATGTCCTCCGGATCGCCCGAGAGTGCGGCCCAGCGGAACGGGCCGATGCCGCGGCAGAACAGTGGGCGGATGTAGGCCGGCACGAAGCCGGGGAAATCGAAGGCGTTTGCCACACCGGCGTCCTTGGCCATCTGACGGATGTTGTTGCCGTAGTCCACCGTCGGCACGCCGCGCCGGTGGAACTCCAACATGGCGCGCACGTGCTCGGCCATCGAGCGCTTGGCGGCCGCTGCCACGGCCTTGGGATCGGCACCGCGTCGGCTCTCCCAGTCGCCAAGCAACCAGCCCTTGGGCAGATAGCCATTGACGGGATCATGCGCCGAGGTTTGGTCCGTCACGACGTGGGGCTGCACCCCGCGCCGCACCAGCTCCGGGAAGACCTCCGCGGCATTGCCCAGCAGCCCCACGGATACCGGCCTCTTCTCCGCGCAGGAGCGCTCGATCATAGCGAGCGCCTCGTCCAGCGAGCGCGCTTGCGTATCGAGGTATCGCGTCCGCAGCCGCATCTCGATGCGGCTCGGCTGGCATTCCACCGCCAGCATGGAAGCCCCTGCCATCACCGCCGCGAGCGGCTGGGCACCGCCCATGCCGCCGAGCCCGGCGGTGAGGATCCAACGGCCCGCAAGACTGCCGCCGTAATGACGCCGCCCCATCTCGGCGAAGGTCTCGTAGGTGCCCTGCACGATGCCCTGGCTGCCGATGTAGATCCACGATCCGGCGGTCATCTGCCCGAACATCATCAGGCCCTTGCGGTCGAGCTCGTCGAAGTGCTCCAGCGTCGCCCAGCGCGGCACAATGTTGGAGTTGGCGATCAGCACGCGCGGAGCATCGCTGTGCGTGTGGAAGACGCCGACCGGCTTGCCCGACTGCACCAGCAGCGTCTCGTCGGCCTCGAGCGCGCGCAGGCTGGCGAGGATGCGGTCGAAGCTCTCCCAGTCCCGCGCTGCCCGGCCGATGCCACCGTAAACCACGAGCTCGGCGGGCTTCTCCGCCACGTCCGGGTCGAGGTTGTTCATGAGCATGCGCAGCGGCGCTTCGGTGAGCCAGCTCTTGGCCGACATCGCGCTGCCCCGCGGAGCGCGGACGAGGCGGGCGTTGTCGATGCGGGTCATGGTCTCCTCGCCCATTTTGTTGCTCGCAACCACCCCGCTACACTACTCGCGCAGCACTGGTCTGCCATGAAATTTTCCACTCCACGTTCCTCGCGCGCAGCACTAAACTTCGCCCACGACACAAGACGCCCGTCGTCTCCGGCCTTGGAGCACTGACCCGAGGAAGACCGTCATGCAACAGCGAACGGAAAAGCAGCCCCGAGAGCTTCAAGAGATCACCTTCAAGACGGATACGCGCGATATCCTCTCGCACGCCACCATCCAGGCAGAGGGGTTGGAAGACTACTTCCTCGTCGACATCGACGCACATGTCACCGAGACTGCGTTCTGGAACGAGATCATCGATCGCATCGACAACGACGTCATCCGCCAGATGGGGCAGGCCATGATGATGCGGCCGGGTACCACCACGGCCCTTCTCAACGCCCAGCCCGGCACACTCTACCAGCACGTCTACGGGCGCATCCCGCACCAGGTGGCGCTGGCCGAGGCGGTGGACGGCAGCGAGTCGCATCAATTCACGGAGCTGGCGCGGCGATCCATGGACGCGATGGGTATCGACTATCAGGTCGTGTTCCCCACGCCCATGCTAGTGCTCGGCATGCATCCGCAGGAAGACATCGAAGCCGCCATCGGCCGCGCCTACAATCGCTGGCTCATCGAGCGCATCCTGCCCGAGGACGAGCGCATCAAGGGACTGCTCTACCTGCCCTTCAACTCCCCCCAGGCCTCGATGGACATCGTGCGCGATTTTGCCGGCGCCAAGGGCGTGATCGGTTTCACGATCACCTGCACGCGCAACAGACCCGTGCACCATAATCAGTACATGCGGCTCTATGCGATGATCGAAGAGACGGGCAAGCCGCTGGCCTTCCATTCCGGTTTCCACTGGGGCGACCCCTCGTTCCTGCAGCTCAACCGCTTCATTTCGATGCACGCCCTCTCGTTCGTGCACTACAGCCTCATTCACCTGACCAACTGGATCATCAACGCGCTGCCTGAGCGCTTCCCGAAGCTGAAGCTGGTGTGGGTTGAAAGCGGACTAGCCTGGATTCCGTTCATCATGCAGCGGCTCGACCACGAGTTCATGATGCGGGTATGCGAGGCGCCCAACCTCAAGCGGTTGCCGAGCGAGTACGTCCGCGAGATGTACTTCACCAGCCAGCCGCTGGAGCGGAGCAACATGAAGCTGCTGGAGGCGACCTTCGATGCCATGAAGGCCGAGACGCAATTGCTGTTCGCGTCCGATTGGCCGCACTGGGACTTCGACCCACCGAGTTCCATCACCACCCTGCCGTTCCTCTCCGAGCAGGCCAAGCGCAATATTTTGGGTCTCAATGCCGCACGCGTCTTCAATTTGGAGGTAAAGCGCATGCGCCCACGCGCCGAGGACGTGCTGGCGGCGCGGCCGGGAGTGTCGTGAGGTGCCGGACGTGGCATCGCCCCCGGCCGGCGCCGCGATGGCAGAGCTCCCTCGAGCGGCCCAGGCGTTCGCAGCCGCCGCGGAGCAGGCCCTTGCAGATCCCGCGGGCATTTCCAGCGGCGAGCTCGAGCACGTGCTGACAGCGGCCATCAAGCTCTATGCCGCCAAGGCGGAGACGCAAGAGCGGCCTGCGCCTCCGGTGTCGGTCGAGAAGATCACTCCGACCGAGGTCGTCCTCGTCGTGAGCGAGCTGCTGCGGACGGCCAACATCAGCCTGTTTGATCTGGCGATGTGGTACCGCCGCGGTGCGCGGCCATAGGCCATGCAGGGTTGGGTCTTGGGAGGCACAGCAGCATGCAAAGCGTCATGATCGGCAAGGCGGCGGCGTTCCCCAATCCCGGCCGCAAAGTGGTCGAGGTCGAAGCTGTCGCGGTCGGAGTGTTCTGCCGCGACGGCAAGTTCACGGCTTTCGAAAACGTCTGCCCGCACATGGGCGGCCCGGTCTGCCAGGGCAGGATCATCGCCCGCGTCCAGGAGCTGATCGGGGAGGACAAGACCAGCTTGGGGCTGGCCTTCGCCAAGGACCAGGTCAACATCGCCTGTCCTTGGCACGGCTACGAGTTCGACATCTCAACCGGCCGCCACCAAGGCAATCCGCGCCTGCGGCTGCGGCCGGTGGCGATCGAGGTTGTCGACGGCGATCTCCTCATCACTCTGCCGGAAGGCATGCGCGAGCGCATCGCGCGCAAGCGTCAAGCGCCAGCGCGAGGGGCCGATTGATCGCATAATCGTGGCGATGCCCCGTGGCCTCCCCACGTTTCCAGCGTCGTCCCGCGCCAGCGGCCCCCCCAACGCAAACCCTGCGGGCGCCGGAGGCGGTGGGGTTGATGGCGACCCATGCGGTCAGGAATGCGGCCAAGCGTGCCGCCAAGAGCGCGGGCAGGGGTCACGGCGCCCCAGAAGCGTAGAGATGGCACGCGACCAAGCTGGTCTCGATCCGCTCGAGCTCCGGCGCGTCGGCCTTGCAGCGCTCCATGACGCGTGGACACCGCGGGTGGAAGCGGCAGCCGCTTGGCGGGCGCAGCGGGCTTGGCACCTCGCCTGTAAGCACGATTTCCTCCCCCCGCTCCTCGGGGCTCGATGGCAATGCCGCCGAAAACAGCGCCTGCGTATAGGGGTGTTTGGGCGCGCGTATCAGCGCCTCTGCCTCCCCGCTCTCGACGATCTTGCCCAAGTACATCACCACGACGGTGTGGCTCATGTGCGCGACGGCGGCGAGATCGTGGGCGATAAACAGGTAGGCCAGGCCGAGCTCCGCCTGCAGGTCGCGCAAGAGGTTCAGGATCTGGGCGCGGATCGACACATCGAGGGCGGAGACGGGCTCGTCGAGCACGACCAGTTTGGGCGAGAGGGCCAACGCCCGCGCGATGGCGATGCGCTGACGTTGGCCGCCCGAGAACTCATGCGGAAAGAGGTCGGCGGAACGGGCCGGCAGCGCCACCAAATCGAGCAGCTGCAGCACGCGCCGGCGCGTCTCCTTGGCCGTGAGCGCCTCGTTGGTGACAAGCGGCTCGGCGATGATTGCGCCCACGCGCATGCGCGGGTTGAGCGAGGCATAAGGGTCCTGGAACACGGCCTGCACCGACTTGCGGTAGTGCCGACGGCCGGCGGCATCCAGCTGATTGAGATCGCGTCCCTCGAAGCGGATGTCTCCCGCCGTTGGCTCCTCAAGGCCCAGCACCAGCTTGGCGGTGGTGGTCTTGCCGCAGCCCGATTCTCCCACCACGCCGAGCGTGCGCCCCCCCTCGATGGTAAACGAGATGCCATCGACCGCCCGTACCACGCCGCGGCCGCCGAAGAGCCCGCGCCGGGCCCGGAAATGCTTGCTGAGCGCCGCGGCCTCGAGCACTGCCATCAGAGGGCTCCATTGCCGACGTTGCCCCGGCCGGAACCGGACGTCGCCAGCCAGCAACGCACGCAGCTGTTCTCGGCACCCGCAACCTCCGGCGGCTCCACCTCTCGGCACTGATCGAGCGCGCTCGGACAGCGCGGGGCGAAGGCACAGCCCGGCGGCAATGCCGAGAGATCGGGCGGCTGGCCATCGATGGCGCTCAGGCGCTGCCGGCCGTCGCTCATGCGCGGGATCGAGCTCAGCAGCGCCCTTGTGTAGGGATGCCCCGGCGCCCTGAAGATCTGCCTGACGGGTCCCTGCTCCACCACCCGGCCCGCGTACATCACGGCCAGCTGGTCGCACATCTTGGCGACGATGCCGAGGTTGTGAGTGATGAAGATCAGGGCGAGGCCGTGAGCGCGCTGCAGCTCGCGCAGCAGGTTCAGGTATTGCGCCTGGATCGTCAGGTCGAGGCTGGTGGTCGGCTCGTCGGCGATCAGCAGCCGCGGCCCACACGAGATGCCGATGGCGCCGACGATGCGCTGGCGCATGCCGCCCGACATCTCGTGGGGATGCTGGGAGAGGCGCGCCTGCGGCGAGGGGATGCGCACCGCCTTCAGGAGATCGCACGCTCGCCGCCAAGCCGTGGCACGCGTGGCTCCCTCGTGCACCCGAAGCGGCTCGGCAACCTGATCGCCAATGGTAAACAGCGGGTTCAGCGAGGCCATGGGGTCCTGCAGGATCATGGCGATCCGCTTGCCGCGCACGCGGCGCATTTCTGCATCGGACTTCTGCAGCAGGTCCTCACCCTCAAACAGCATTCGCCCGCTGGGAATCCGGGCGGCCGGAGGAAGCAGGCGCAGGATGGTAAGGGCCAGCGTGCTCTTGCCCGAACCCGACTCGCCGACGATGCCCAACGTCTCACCGGCCTCAACGCGCAGGGACACGTCCTCTACGGCTCGCACCACGCGCGTGCCCTTGGCGGAGACGTAGTGGGTCGAGAGATTCTGCAGCTCGAGCAGCGCGCGCCTGCTCATGGAGCAACCCTCCGCACCAGGACGGTTAGCTGTGCCCCGCGCCCGCGCGGCTCAGAGCTGGCGGAGCTGGGGGTCGAGTTTGACACGGAGCCAATCGCCCAACAGGTTTGCCGAGAGAACCATCAGCATGATGCAGGAGCCCGGCAGCACGGTGAGCCACCAGTAGCCCACCATCAGGCCTTTCTTGCCATCGGCCAGCATCAGGCCCCAAGCCGGTTTGGGCGGGGGAACCCCCACGCCCAGAAAGGACAAAGACGCCTCCGTCACGATCACGACGCCGAGCATCAGCGTTCCGAGCACGATGGCCGAGTTCAGCACATTGGGCAGGATGTGTCGCCGCATGATCGTCCCTTTGGAGCATCCCGCCACGATGGCGAGGCGCACGAACTCGCGCTGCTTGAGCGACAGAACCTCGCCACGGATGACGCGCGCGTAACGCGTCCAATAGACGGCGCCCAGGATGATGACGATGTTCATCTCGCTCGGTCCGACAATGGCGGTGAGGAAGATGGCGAAGGTGAGCGCCGGCAGCGCGAGCCATGTATCCGTGACGCGCATTATGACCTGATCGACCCAGCCGCCGAGGTAGCCCGAGACGATGCCGAGTCCGGTGCCGATGGCGCCCGCCACCATGACGGCGGTAAAGCCCACCACCATTGACACCCGGGCGCCGAATATGAGCCGGGACAGCACGTCCCGCCCCAAGTGGTCGGTCCCAAGCAGGTACTCGACGCTGCCGCCGGCCTGCCAGGCCGGGGGGCGGAAGCGGGCGGCGAGCGAGCCGACCTCGGGATCGTGGGGTGCGAGCGCCTCGGCGAAGATCGCTACCAAGGCGACGCCAACAAGGATCAGGACCGGCAGCAGGGGGAAGCCTTCGAGCCCGCGAACGCGGTCGGCACGCGAGGTGAGGGGAACGGCTTCCGAGCGCATGGCCATGGCGTCAGGCCTCCAGCCGAATGCGCGGATCGATCACGGCGTAGAGGATGTCGATCAGCAGGTTCACGATCACAATCATGCCTCCTGCGAGCAGCACCACGCCCTGCACCACCGGGAAATCGCGGAACGTGATGCCCTCGTAGAGCAGGCGGCCGATGCCGGGCCAGGCGAATACCGTCTCCACCACCACCGCCACGTTGATCATGATGACGAGGTTGATGCCCGCCAGCGTCAGCACGGGGATCAAGGCGTTTTTAAAGGCGTGCTTGGCGATGACGAGGGACTCTGGCAGCCCCTTGAGGCGGGCGAGCTTGATGTAATCCGAGCCCAGCACCTCGAGCATGGAGGAGCGCGTGAGCCGCATGTGGGCGGCGGCGAAATACCAACCCAGCGCAAAGGCCGGCATCAGGAGGTGCCACGCGGTGCCCGAACCCGACGACGGCAGCCACTCCAGGTAAACGGAAAAGAATAGGATCAGCACCAAGCCGACCCAGAACGAGGGCAGCGACAGCCCGAGCAACGCGAACACCTTGCCGGCCCGGTCCCAAAAGCGCCCAACGCGCACCGCCGCCAGGATGCCGCTCGGCACGCCGATCAAGAGCGAGAACACCATGGCAGCGAGCGCCAGCAGCAGCGAGTTCGGCAGGCGCGACAGGTAGAGCTCCAGCACCGGCGTACGGTAGTAGAACGACTGCCCGAGATCGCCGTGCGCGAGCCTCTGCATGAAGCTCGCGTACTGCACCCAGATCGGCTGATCCAATCCGAACCGCTCCCGCATGGCATCGATGTCGGCCTGGCTGGCGCCGGGCTCCACCAGCAGCGTGGTGGGATCGCCGGTGATGCGGACGAAAAGGAAAATCGTGAGCGACAGCAGCACCAGCGACAACAGCGAGTACGCCATCCGCCGTGTGATGTAGCGCGTCATCGGACCCTCGCTCTCGCTACTTGCCCGTCATGCAACGCACGCTCCACATCCGGTTTCTCCACCGCAGCCACGTGGTCCTTCAACGGCTGGTTCGACAAGCCGCGGCGGCGTTCGCAGGAGTGCTTGGCACCCTCGGACGTCACGGCCTCGCCAATGTGGAACTTGGTGCCCTTGTGCAGGACGAACTCGTAGGTCAGTCCGTCGTCGGAGAGGGACCATGGCTCGGCCAGGCTCGACGCAAACGGCTTACCGGGCATGGGCTTCAGAGATTGCTCCCGGCTAGGAGACGGCCGCGCGGCTCCATCGAGGCCGAGCCCGCCCTCGGCAGCTGAAACCGACGGCAAGATTGGCCACAGCGAGGGTTGAAGAAAAGCGCGAGAACCGGAGCGTACCCGGCTTGGGCGATCCACATGGCGTCTCCCTTCGGTCACGCGCAGGAATGCCGCGATTTGTGCCCTTCTTGGCGGATCGGCGCCGGGGCAGCATTCCACGCGCAACGGACAAAACCCAACGAACAAAGTGTTTTTCGTGTCGGCAACTTGCCCTCAAAACGAGGCCCTTGCCGTTGGGCGCCATGTTAGCAAAGCGCGGGGGTGATGCCCAGTGGCGAATATTGCGTGGTGAATTGGAGGCGCAAACGAAGGCCCCGTGCGGAAAGCAGGCGACGGTCGGCGTCCTGTGTTACCATGCCGACAACCCTTAAGGCGATCTCCATCGATTGGGAGGATCGGATGTCGAAGGCAAGCGATGGAATCGAGCTGACGCGCGTCGGCCCCGGCACACTGATGGGTGACCTGATGCGGTGCTACTGGATCCCTGCCCTCATGTCCTCGGAGCTGGAGTGCGATGGCGCCCCCGTGCGCCTGATGCTGCTCGGCGAAAAACTCATCGCCTTCCGCGACAGCGACGGCCGGGTCGGCGTGATGGACCATCGCTGTCCGCACCGCTGCGCCTCGCTGTTTCTCGGCCGCAACGAGGAGCGCGGCATCCGCTGCATCTATCACGGCTGGAAGTTCGACGTCGCCGGCAACTGTGTGGATATGCCGAGCATTCCGCCGCCCGGCTTCATGCAGAAGGTAAAGGCCAAGGCCTACAAGGTCGTCGAGCGCGCCGGCGTTGTGTGGGTCTACATGGGCGCACGCGCGGCACCGCCGCTGCCGGGCTTCGAGATCTTCGACATGCCGATGGACGAGATCAAGGTTACCTTCATCCAGCGCGACTGCAACTACCTGCAGGCTCTGGAGGGGGAGATCGACACCTCGCATTTTGGCTTTCTGCATGCGGGCCATGTCGATCCCGCCGATCTGGCAGAGGATGAACCCGTCCTGCACACCGTGCTCAACCGCGCGCCGGAGTATCATCTGACCGACCAGCCCTGGGGCACGCAGTATGCCGGCTACCGCGCGGCTGGCCCCGGCCAGACCTATTGGCGCTTTGCCAACTTCCTGTTTCCGTTCTGGATCCAGGCGCCCAACGGCGAGTTCGCCAGCCACATGCATGCGCGCGCCTGGGTACCGCTCGACGACGAGCACACCATGTTCTGCTTCATCTGGTGGAAGCGTGCGAACTCGGCCATGGCGCTACCGCAACCGGCCTTCAAGGACGGCAGGCCGATCGGCGGCACCGGCCGCGGCAACAAACTGCTGCCCAACACCAGCGATTGGCTCGGTCGCTGGCGCATGGCGGCCAACGCCAGCAACAACTGGCATATGGACCGCATCGCGCAGCAGAACAATACGATCTACAGCGGTATCGACGGTATCCATCTGCAGGACCAGGCCATTACCGAGAGCATGGGACCGATCGCCGATCATGAGTGGGAGCACTTGGCGCCCTCGGACCTGATGATCACGCGCACGCGCCGACGCCTGCTGCTGGCCGCGCGCGCCCTGCGCAATGAAGGCGTGGCGCCGCCCGGGGCCCTTGACCCCGAGGTCTACCGCGGCGCCCGCAGCGGCTATTTCATCAGCGACGACAAGACCCCCTGGCGTGAGGTCTACGCGCGGCAGCTGGCCGCTTCGATACGCGCACCGGCGACGCCAGTGCGGGCGGCGGAATAGTCGGCGCAGCGCAGCTGCCGGGCAGTCAGTGCGCCAGCTCCTTCAGTCCGCGCCGGATCAGCTTAGGCGTATCGGCCGCCGCGCCGAGTTCCGCAATCGCGGCGGCCACCGCTTGGCTCGCCTGCGCCGGCTGGTAGCCGAGATTGGTCAGCGCGGAGATGGCCTCGGCAGCGGCGTTGGTCTCGACCGGAGCGGCTGCGCCCTTGCGTGCGGGTATCGGCGCGTTGAGCCCCGCTACGGACAGCGCGGGCGCCTTGTCCCGAAGTTCGGCAACGATGCGCTGGGAGAGCTTCTTGCCCACACCCGGCGACTGTTCCACCGCAGCCCAGTTCTGCAAGGCAATGGCATTGGCAAGGTCCTGCGGCGAAAGCGTCCCGAGCACGGCCAGAGCCACCTTGGCCCCCACGCCCTGAATGGTCTGCAAGAGGCGGAACCAGGCGCGCTCGAACTCGCTGGTGAAGCCGAACAGGCGGATGGCGTCCTCGCGCACATGCGTCTCGATGGCGAGGCTCACCGGCTGGCCCGCCTGCAAGGTGCGCAAGGTGCGAGCGGAGGCCTGCACCTCGTATCCCACGCCCCCCACATCGATGATGGCGTGCCCCTCCCCCACCGCCTCGACGATGCCCTTGAGCTTGCCGATCATGCCGCGCCCCTCCATGCACGCCGGCTTGGTCGAGGACCCGCGCCGGCGAAAGACATCAGCGCGCCGACGCCACTCGCGCGCCCCGCAAAACTGCCAGCGCGCTCTGGCGATGGCTCGCGTGGCAGATGGCGATGGCCAGCGCATCGGCCTCGTCGGCGCTGTCGAAGGTCGCCTTCGGCAACAGGAACCCGACCATGGCCGCGATCTGGCCCTTGCCGCCGTGACCTGTGCCGGTCACCGTCTTTTTCACGACGTTGGGCGGATACTCGGCGACCCCGATCCCCGCCAGCGCCGGTGCCAGCAGCGCCATGCCGCGCGCCTGCCCGAGCTTCAAGGTCGCCCGTGCGTCCTTGTTGACGAAGGTCTCCTCGATGGCGGCCTCCTGGGGCTTGAAACTGGCGATGATGCCCGCGAGGCCCTCGTAGAGCTGACGCAGGCGAGAGGCGAGGCCGGTCTCGGCGTCCGAGGTAACAAGTCCACTCGCCACGTAGGTGAGGCGCACCCCGTCGGCCTCGACGATGCCCCATCCGGTACGGCGCAGGCCCGGATCGATGCCGATGATGCGAATCGCTTGAGAGCGCATTGGGCTTGATACCACGCCGCCGCCCCGCGCATCGTCCTTATTGCCGCGGCGCGCCACGCACGTGAGCTCGTATTGGCAAGCCATTACTCCCGATCGATAAACCGCACCGCCAGCGCTAGCGGGGGGTGCACGTGGGCAAATTCCGATGTCGCCTGAATGTTTGGGTATTTTAGGGCGCGGGGTCCAGTGCCAGCCTGCAGGTCGAGTGGCTAGCGATGCACTGATCGGCCGGATGTCGGGCCACGCCAACATTGCTAGCATGTGCTACTCGCGGGCCACCTCGGTCGCCCGCCCAATGGGAGGGCTCACGCCATGCATCCTCGCGAACGCCTTTCGTTCACGCCCATTGCAGGGCGTGCACCGCTGCGCTTTCCCGACGGCATCCGCCTGGTCGTCTGGCCGGTGCTGTCGCTGGAGGATTGGGACCTGTCGCGGGCGATGGCGCGCACCGTGATCACGCCGCCACAGGGCGCACCGCAAATTCCCGATTTGCCCAATTGGAGCTGGCATGAGTACGGCATGCGCGTCGCCTTCTGGCGCATGCGCAAGATGTACGCGCGCGTCGGCGCCAAACCGACCGTCGCCATCAATGCCAGGACGTGCGAGACCTACCCGCAGGTCGTGCAGGCCTGCCTGGAGAGCGGCTGGGAGCTCAACGCGCATTCCTACGAGCAGATCCCCATGCACAAGCTCCATGACCAGCGCGCCGTCATCGACAAGGCCATGTCCATCATCGAGAAGTTCTCGGCCAAGCGGCCACGTGGCTGGTTCGGCCCCGGCCTGACGCAGACGTTCGACACCGTCGATCACCTGGCCGCGGCCGGCATCGAATACATCGGCGACTATGTGCTTGACGATGAGCCGGTGACACTGACGACGAAGCATGGACCGATCGTGGCGCTACCCTACACCTTCGAGGTCCACGACATCGTCATGATGAACCTTCAGCACCTGCCCTCGGAAGCTTTTCACGCCCGCGCCATGGACCACTTCAACTGCCTTTACGCAGAATCGACCGAGCGCGCCAAGCTCATGGCGATCTCCTGCCATCCCTATCTGTCGGGCGTGCCGCACCGCATCGGCCACGTGGAACGGACGTTCGCCGATATCCTAAGCCACGCGGGCGTTGTTGCATGGGATGGCGGCTGCATCCTCGACTGGTATAGGACGCAGGTGCCGGCGGGATGAGGGCCGCAGCTCAGGCGAGCACGAAGAGGGCACCGAGCCCCATGCCGCCGACGAGGATGCGCCACCAGGCGAATGGTGCAAAGCCGTGATTGCTGACGAAATCCAGGAGGTAGCGCACCACCACCACGCCCGCAATGAAGGCCACCACGAAGCCTAGCGCAATGCTTTGCACGTCATCGAAGGTAAGGCCGGCATAGCTCTTATAGAGGTCGTAGGCGAAGGCGCCCGCCATCGTCGGCATGGCCAGGAAGAACGAGAACTCCGTCGCCGAGCGCTTGTCGGCTCCGAGCAGCAAGGCGCCGACGATGCTGGCGCCGGAGCGCGAAACGCCGGGGATCATGGCCAGGCATTGCGCAAGGCCTATGACAAAGGCGAGCGGAATCGGGAAATCCATCACGTCGTAGTAGCGCGACTTCAACCGCATCTTGTCCACGGCCAGCAGCACGATGCCGCCTGCGACCAGCGTGATGCAAACGAGTGTCGGCGACTCGAAGAGATACTCCTTGATGTACTTGTGCGCGGCCGCGCCGATGACCGCCGCCGGCAGGAAGGCGATCAGGATCGCCAGCACGAAGTGGCGCGTGCGCGCATCGCGGGCGAAGTCGACGAGCAACCGCAGCAACTTCGCCGAGTAGACCGTGAGGAGGGCAAGGATGGAGCCCAGCTGAATCAGCACCTCGAAGGTCTTGCCGGGCGAGTTGAAGCCCAGGAAGTGTCCGGCGAGCAGGAGGTGGCCTGTGGAAGACACCGGCAAGAATTCCGTCAGCCCCTCGAGCAGCCCGAGCAAGATCACATGCCAGGTGGACATTCCGTGGTTTCCTCGAATGCTAGGATGGTCAATGGTGGGTGATAGCAGGCAGGACCCGATGGGGAGTAGGGAGTAGCAGACAGCGTCCTTCCACTCTCCCCTGGTTGCCCCATAATTCTGCGCTGGTTGTGGCGGAAGCGCATCGCTATCTTTGGACCGCAGGCAACAGCCATGGGCCCTGGCAAGCCGTCCGGGCCCAGCGCCGCCGGCCGATAGCGATGACCGCCAACCTCAAAGACCTTGTGCTCGCTGAGGCGCGTGCTGCCGGGTTCGACGCGGCCCGCGTGACGCGGCCCGATGCCATCGATCCCAGCACCGGCCATCGACTTGCCGAATTCCTGAAAGCGGGCCGCCACGGCGATATGCAGTGGATGGCGACCACGGCGGAGCGCCGCCGGCACCCCGTCAGCATGTGGCCCGACACGCGTTCCATTGTGATGCTGGGCATGAACTACGCTCCGACGGGCGACCCCTTGGCGGCCCTGCGGGAGCGAGGCCGCGCTGCCATTTCCTGCTACGCCCAATGCGAGGACTACCATGAGGTCGTCCGTGCCGGTCTCAAGCGCGTGGCCGGCAGCCTTGCTCAAGCGAGCGGCGCCGGCGTCAAGATCTTCGTCGACACAGCGCCGCTGATGGAGAAGCCGCTCGCCGCGGCGGCGGGGCTCGGCTGGCAGGGCAAGCACACCAACTTGGTATCGCGCCAGTTCGGTTCCTGGCTGTTCCTCGGGGCCATCCTGACGACGGCGGAGTTGGAGCCGGACCCGCCCGAAGCCGACCATTGCGGCAGCTGCAGCCGCTGCCTTGACGTCTGCCCTACACGGGCATTTCCAGCGCCCTATCAGCTCGACGCACGCCGGTGCATCGCCTATCTCACCATCGAGCACAAGGGCCACATTCCCGCGGAGTTCCGCAGGCCCATCGGCAACCGCGTGTTCGGCTGCGACGATTGCCTGGCCGTGTGCCCTTGGAACAAGTTCGCCCAGACCGCGCACCTCGCCAAGCTCAATGCGCTGCCGGCCACGACCTCCCCACCGCTCGCCGAGCTGCTGGCGTTGGACGATGCCGGTTTCCGCCGGCGCTTCGCTCGCACGCCGGTGAAGCGCACCGGGCGGGACCGCGTCGTGCGCAATGCGCTCATCGCCGCCGGCAATTCCGGCGACGCCGGGCTCCTGCCCGCCGTCGAGCGCCTGCTGCAGGATGCCTCTCCCTTGGTGCGGGCCATGGCCGTTTGGGCCCTGCAGCGCCTGGCCGCCCCTGACCACGCGGCGCGCCTGCAGGCGCAGCACCTTCCCAGCGAATCGGACCAGCACGTCCGCGCCGAGTGGGCCTCACCCGCCACGTCTGCTTGATTGGCTCAGCGAGCCTCGCCGATGCCGCGCTGATAGGTCGAGGGTATCACGCCCTTGACGGCGCTGGCGCGCTTCGACAGCCAATAGGCTTGCGGGGAGGGCACCGAGGCGAACTCTCCGTCCACGCCGAGCTTCTGGGCGGCATCCATCGGCCAGTTGGGGTTGTAGAGAACCTCGCGCCCGATCGCGATCAAATCAGCCTGACCCTTCTGCAAGATCGCCTCGGCCTGGTCGGCATGCACGATGAGGCCGACCGCCATAGTCTTGATCCCCGCCTCTGCGCGCAGCTTGGCCGCGTACGGCACCTGGTAGCCGTAGCCGACGGGTCCCGCTGAGACAACGGGAGAGCCGGTCATGCCGCCCGAGCTGCAGTCGATCACATCGACACCCTTGTCCTTGACGATGCGCGCCAGATGCGCGCTCTGCTCGGGGCCCCAGCCGACGCTGTCTTCCACGGAGAGCCGCAGAAACAACGGCTTGTGCAGAGGCCACTTGGCACGCACGGCCTCCACCACCTCGATGCAGAAGCGCATGCGGTTGAGCTCCGAACCGCCATACTCGTCGTTGCGGCGGTTGGAGAAGGGCGACAGGAACTCGTGGATCAGGTAGCCGTGTGCGCCGTGCACCTCGAGCATGTCGAAGCCGGCCTCGTCGGCGCGACGCGCAGCTTCGCCCCAGGCCCCGACCAGCTTGGCAATCTCGTCGTGCGAGAGTGCGCGCGGCGGCGGATCGGTATCGGGCGCGCTGAGTGCGCTCGGCGCTACCAGCTCCCACGCCTCCCAGTCATCGACCTCCATCGTGGGCTTGAGCGGGGCCCCGCCCTCCCACGGGCGAAAGCGGCGCGCCTTCCGGCCGGAATGGCCGAGCTGAATCCCGGGCACGGCCGCGTTGCGGCGAATGAATTCAGCGCAACGCCTGAGCCCTGGAATGAAATCGTCTTTCCAGATGCCGAGGTCGCCGACGGTGCCGCAGCCGCGCCGCTCGACCTTGGTCGATTCCATGATCAGGAGACCAGCGCCGCCCGCGGCGAACCTTCCGGCATTCATCAGATGCCAGTCTGTGGCGTAACCCTTGACCGCCGAGTACTGGTGCATCGGCGCGATGACGACCCGGTTCTTGAGCCTGATGTCGCGCAGCCTCATAGGCGTGAACAGCAGCGGCTCGGCCATGCTCTTGTCCCTTGGGGTGGCGGCGGAGGGGGGCTTGTCGGTCCCGACATTCTAGACCGAGACCGGAGGGTTCCCGCCAGCCAATTCCTGCAATTGTGGCCCCGAGGGCTTCAGGGCGGCCTTGCGTGCGCACCAGGGCGCGGTCGTTGGTCACCAGCGCCGTCATGACCTCACCCATGCGCAGGTTTTCGCGCGACGCGTCCGCCAGAGAGAGAAGGCGTCGGGAGAGCTGTCTTGGCGAGATCGCGGGGCGAGGATCGGCCGCGTCCTTGCTGCTGTGCCGGCCCGCTTCCAGCTGGCCCAGTCCGCTTAGAGACGGCGTTCGACCATCAGCTTCTTGAGCTCAGCAATGGCCTTGGCCGGATTGAGGCCTTTGGGACACGCCTTCGTGCAATTGAGAATGGTGTGGCAGCGGTAAAGGCGGAACGGGTCTTCCAGATTGTCGAGGCGCTCGCCGGTCGCCTCGTCGCGGCTGTCGATCACCCAACGGTAAGCCTGCAGCAGAACAGCAGGACCCAGATAGCGCTCCTCATTCCACCAGTAGCTTGGGCAGGAGGTGGAGCAGCACGCGCACAGGATGCACTCGTAAAGGCCATCCAGTTTCTGGCGGTCCTCCTTGTCCTGCCGCCACTCCTTGGGCGGCGTGGGGGTGGAGGTCTTTAGCCAAGGCTCGATCGATTGCAGCTGCGCATAGAAGTTGGTCATGTCGGGCACCAGGTCCTTGACCACCCTCATGTGCGGCAAGGGATAGATTTTCACCGCGCCTGAGATCTCGTCGATGCCCTTGAGGCAGGCGAGCGCATTGGTGCCGTTGATGTTCATCGAGCAGGAGCCGCAGATGCCCTCGCGGCACGAGCGACGAAAGGTGAGGGTCGAATCGATCTCGTTCTTGATCTTGATCATGGCATCGAGCACCATCGGCCCGCACGCCTTGCGATCCACCCAATAGCTGTCGATGCGCGGATTTTTGCCGTCGTCCGGGTTCCAGCGGTAGATGTGAAATTCCTTCCAGCCACGGGCCCGCGCAGGCGGCTTGTTCCAGGTCTTGCCGGTCGTGACCTTGGAATTTCTTGGCAGCAGCAGCTGGACCATGGTGCGGCGGCTTCCCCGGTGTGTGAGGTCGGTCTCGTGGGCGCGACTGTTCCCTCTTGCTGCGGTGCATGTCAACCGGCGGGCTGACGCGGCGTCACCGCATCGAGCGACCACCTTCTGGTTAGAGTTGGCGTCCGGCCAGCTCCGCGATCCCCCTCGCGGGTCCCGGCGTCGAACGCGCCGGATCAAGCCGGGTGGTCGAGCACCAGGTCCAGGCTTGAGTGCCGCGTCGGTCGGCGCGTCCCGGACGCCCGCCGCCAGTGGTCGTTTGCTTTGCCGTTACTGCTCGCACAGAATGGCCGCATCCACGTTCGCGCTGTGTTCTCAATCTCACCCTGTGGAGCGCAAAGCGATGGCTGACATCAGGCCGGAGCGGGTGCTGTCCGACTTGCGCACCCTCGCCACCTTCGGCGCCTACAAGAGCGGCGTGCATCGCCCGACGCTGTCCGAGCCCGACATCGCCGCGCGCGAATGGTTCGTGGGCCGATTGTGCGCGGCGGGCCTCGATGCCTCCATCGACGGCATCGCCAACATCCTGGGCAAGAGCGCGGCTGCGGGCCGCAAGGTCCTCGCCGGCTCGCACCTGGAGAGCCAAAACTATGCCGGCTGGCTCGACGGACCCCTGGGGTGCGTCTATGCGCTGGAGGCGGCGCGCGCCATCTCCGAGGACCCCGCGAACCGGCATCTGGGCATCGACGTAGCGGTATTCTGCGACGAAGAGGGCCATTTCGGCAGCTTCCTCGGCAGCCGTTCGTTCATCGGCTTGCTCGAGGAGAGCGAGATTGACAGCGCTGTCAACCGTGCCACGGGCATGTCGATGCGCGAAGCCCTGAAGGTGCCCGGCTGGTGTGGCCGACCGCGCCTCAGGATCGACCCGGCCCGCTACGCGGCGTTCTTCGAGGCGCACATCGAGCAGGGCGATGTGCTGGAGAGCTTGGGCCTCAAGATCGGCGTCGTCACCGCCATCGTCGCCATTTGGCAGTATCGGCTGACGGTGGAGGGCGAGCAGAACCACGCCGGCACGACATCGATGGCCCGCCGACGCGACGCCGGCTTGGAGCTGGTGCGTCTGCTCGGCGCGATCGACGCCCGCTTTCCAGAGATTTGCGGTTCGCGCACGGTGTGGACCACGGGGTCGATAGCTCTCAACCCCGGTGAGAAGAGCATCATTCCGGGCAAGGCCGAGGCACTGTTTCAACTGCGCGACGCCGACCCCGCCGTGCTCGACCGTCTGGACGGGGAGCTCAACGCGCTGGTGCAGCGTGCGAATGCTAAGGGCCGCTGCCGCCTCGCACTCGAACGGATCAGCGCCAGCACCCCGGCCCTGATGGACGAGTGCCTGCAGGCGGCTCTCGACCGCGCCGCTGAGGCCCGCGCGCCCGGCAGGCACACCCGCATGCCCTCGGGCGCCGGCCATGACGCGCAGTGGCTGGCACGCAAGCTCCCCGCGGCCATGATGTTCGTGCCGTCCATCGGCGGCATCAGCCACCACTGGACCGAGAACACCAGCGACGAGGACATCGTATTGGGCGCCCAAGTCTTCACCGACGCCGTCCTCGACGTGCTGAAGGGGTGATATGGGCGCGTCTGCCAACAAGCACACCGGCTGAACCAAGGTTGGGATGGTGGCGAGCTCGGACAGGAGATGGCGATCCCTAATCGTCGCGGGGTCGGCGGGGCGCACCCATGGCGCACCCATGGCACGCTCGAGAGCACAAGGGCGCCGCACAGGTGCGGGGAAGAAATCACCTCCGTGCCGGCTGCCAATTGAGCGTCACCCGAGCAGGTCGATCCACTGCGAGGAGCCCAAGACGGCCGATGACGGCAAAATTGATGGCGGCGACGAGCTTGCCGCCGTCAAGAGATGGACCAAGCCTCGCACGCCGACCGCAGAGCCTGACGACATGGCCATGCGTGGCAGAGCTTGAAAGAGGACGGCCAAGCGTGCCCGGAGTGGTTCGTCGCATCTCACCATCCCCGGGCATTGCGCAGCGGTGCCGCACCCCCAGCGCGGATAACCGCGCGCTGGCACTGGCGCAGGCAACTCCCCATCTGTATGCTGCCGCCAGCATCGGCGCCGCGAGGGCCCTGGGTTGCATGCGCAATGAATCGGTTTGAACGGTTGCTCGGCCTCAAGGGCGAAGCGAGGCTGAGGTTCCTCGATGGCGAGTTCCAGGTGCTGGCACCCGGCGAATTTGTGCGCTGCGCCGTTACAGGCGAGGCCATTATGCTGCCCGACCTGCGCTACTGGAGCGTCGAGCTGCAGGAGGCCTATGCCAATGCCGCGATCGCCTTCGAGCGCTTTCGCACCGTCACGGCGCGCAAGAAGTAAGCGCACCGGGAGGGCAGGCGCGTGCACTGCGTGCCGTGCTCGTCAGCCAGACCCGGTGGGCAAGCGCTTGACCGCTGCGATGACCGAGCCGGTGCGCGCGATGCGCTCAACTGCGACCTGGAGCGGCTCGGCGGCCACGGCCATGTGATGGGCGTTGGCGTGCAGCAGGCGGGCGGGGTCGAGCATGATGCCGACATGACCCAGCCAGAAGACGAGATCCCCGCGCGCCAGGCCGTCGAGGCCTTCGCCGATCTCCAATCTCTCACCGACCTCCGCCAGCTGCATATCGCTGTCGCGCGGGCAGGACCGACCCGACGCGTGGAGGGCAAGTTGCAGCAAGCCCGAGCAATCGACCCCGAGCCGCGTCTTGCCGCCCCAAACGTAGGGCACGCCGAGAAAGCCTTCGGCTAGGGCGACAAAATCGGGCGCGAAGCTGTGGCGTTCGGCGATGTGGGACAGGGGCACGAAACGGCCGTCGGCGAGCCTGGCAAAGGCGGCGTCCATCTCCACCACACAAACGGCCGCATTCATGCTGAGCGCCAGGCTCGGCGGCGACTTGAAGTCCGGCATCGGGTAGAGCCAGGTACCGAGCGCACGCACCCAATGGGTCGGCGGCAGCACGCGCGCGGATAGCGCCGAGGCCGGCAGGTAGCCGACGTAACCGTCGCAAGCGAGCTGCACCCAGGCCCAGCCGCCGCACTCCTCGTAGAGGATGACGTGCTCGCCGAACAGGACTTCTGTCGCCCAGCGGGCTTGCGCGTCGGGAGCTGCACGCAGGGGCACGGCGGCATCGACAATCTGCCGCGCCTCGCCCGCCGCAAAGCGGGGCGCTGCGATTGTGCCGCGCAGGGTCTCGGCGGCGAGATCGGCCCGGTAGGCGTTGCGGCGTCGATCGAGGGCGGGTGTCTCTGCCGTCATGCAGCTACCGTTCTATCGCGAACCTGCGGGCGCCGGTCGGCCATCTTCGGTGCCCCCTTCAAATGAGCTTCGCGCCGAAATTGCGTGCCGGATCCATGTCGGCGGTCAGGCGGCCGACCGGGGCAGCCGCGGCGCCGCCGGCCCTCGGCAACCAGGCTCCGGCGCCAGGTTTCGCCATGAGCTTTCCGTCGCGCACGATGACCTCACCCCGCCGCAGCACGGTCGTGGGCCAGCCGGTGACGGTGCGGCCCGCGTACGGCGTATAGCGCGCCCCATCGTGCATCAGGCTGTCGGCGAGCGTCACCTGCCGCTTCGGGTCCCAGATCGCAATATCGGCATCGGCACCTATGGCGATGGAGCCCTTGCGCGGGTGAAGGTTATAGATCTTGGCCGGCGCCGTCGCGGTCAGCTCGACGAACTTGTGCAAGTCGAGGCGTCCCTTCGATACCATGGCGTCGAACAGCACGGGCAGCCGCGCCTCGATGCCCGGCATGCCGTTGGCGATTTGCTTGAACGTGGGAGTGGGGCCGGCCATCAGCTTGCCCGTGGCATCGAACGCGTAAGGAGCGTGATCGGAGGAGACCACCTGCAGGTCGCCCAAGGCCAGCCCTTGCCAGATCGCCTCCTGGTCGGCCTGCGTGCGCGGTGGCGGCGAGCACATCCACTTGGCACCCTCAAGGCCGGGCTTGTCCAGGTCCTTGGCGGTCATGAACAGGTACTGCGGACAGGTCTCGGCAAACACTTTGAGGCCGCGGCCGCGCGCTTGCCGGATCACGGCCACTCCCTCGGCCGTCGACACGTGGAAGATCATGATCGGTTGGTCGATGAGCTCGGCAAACGTGATCAGCCGGTTGAAGGCCTCCGCCTCGCAGCCACGAGGGTGGCTGATGGTGTGATACTTGGGCGCCGTGTAGCCTTTCTCGACCAAGCGCTTGCCCATCCACGACACCATGCCGTGGTTCTCGGCATGCACACACACCAGCGCCCTCGATTGACGCGCGGCCAAAAGGATGTCGAGCAGCTTGTCATCGCCCACGTTGAGAAGGTCGTAGGTCATGAACACCTTCAGCGTGGAATGACCCTGCCCGACCAGGGCCGGCACGTGCTCCTTCAGCGTGACCTCGGTCGGATCGGCGATGATCATGTGGAAGGTATAGTCGATTACCGCGCCTTTCTTCGCCAGCGCCATGTAATCGCCGACCACCGTGCGCAGGTTCATACCCCGGTGCTGGGCGGCGAAGCAGATGACCGTGGTGGTGCCACCATGTGCGGCGGAGACCGTGGCACTCTCGAACGTATCGGCGTTGACGATGCCGGCCGCCGACAGCTGCTCGATATGCGCGTGCGCGTCGACGCCGCCTGGCAGCAGCAGCCGATCCTTCGCGTCGATCTCGGCAGCACCCCGGCCGAGATTGCGGCCGATGGCGGCGACAGCGCCGTCGTTGATGGCAACGTCGGCCTCGAAATCGTCGACCGCAGTCGCGACGCGGCCCCCGCGGATCACGCAATCGAAGGCGATTTCCGGCATCTGACCCTACTCCTTGGCTGGCGCTGCCGCCTATGCTCTAGACGATAGAGCGCGGCGGCGCCAAGAATGGCGGCAAATCGAGGAGGATGCCAGCATGGCTTCGCGCCCACGCCGCCGCATTCTGGTCGTGAACCCCAACTCGAACGAGGCCGTGACCAAGTGCCTCGCCGACGCGCTCGCTGCGATACGGTTTGCGGACGGCCCCGAGATCGAATGCCGCACCCTGGCCGAGGGCCCCTTCGGCATCGAGACGCAGGAGCACGTCGAGAGCGTGACCTTGCCGCTGCGGCGGCTGGTGGCCGGCAGCAACGACATCGACGCCTTCGTGATCGCCTGCTACTCCGATCCGGGCCTCGCCGTCTGCCGCGAGGCAACGACACGCCCGGTGTTCGGGATCAACGAGGCCGGCGTGCTCACCGCGCTCGCACGGGGCGAGCATCTCGGCGTCATTGCCGTCGGCCAGCCCTCGATTCGCCGGCACGTGCGCTACATGCGCCAGATGGGCCTGATGGCTCGCTTCGCCGGCGAGCGGCCGCTGAACATGAGCGTGGCCGAGACGGCTTCGGGCGAGAGGACCCTCGGCCGCATGATCGAGGTCGGCAAGCAGTTGCGCGATGAGGATGCCGCCGACGTCATCGTCATGGGATGTGCCGGCATGGCGCGCCACCGCCACGCGCTCGAGGCGGCATTGGGTGTCCCCGTCATCGACCCGACGCAAGCCGCCGTCACCATGGCCATCGGCGCCGTGCAGTTCGCAGGGGGCTCAGCGTGCTGAGGGTCATCGCCTGTCCGACGGCGCGGCGGTGAAGGTCACATGCCGGTGGCCTAGGTAGTTGACGATGGCCCCTACGCCAATGCCGAACGCATGTGCCGATGCGCCGGCGATGCGGGGCTCGATCTGGGCCAAGATCAGCAGCTGGCGGGAGATGGCGTTGCGAGCCTCCGCGGGCGCGGCCCGCGCATCGCACGCCTTCTCGGCGACCTTGGCCAGCATATCGAGCGGCTCAGCCAGAACTTCGCCGCGGATCAACGCGAAATCTCCGCATCGTCGAAGGCCCTGTGCAGCTGCGGCGTCAGCGTTTGCCCGCTGATCGGCGAGGTTTCGACCTTGCTGCACAGCACCGACAGCGCCGGCGCCGGCTTGGCGTTGGCGAAGGCCACGGCGTCGGCAAACACCGCCTCGATCTCGCGCATGGTCTTACGGCGCAGTTGGGCGGGCGAAAGGCCCACATCGTCCGGCTGCGGCGGCTCGTCGGAGGCCGTCCCTCAGCGGGGCCATGTAATAGGGCCCCTCCAGATCGAACAGCTTGAGGTAGTCGCCACCCCTCAGCAGCGCCTGGGCGGCCGCGACGGCGTTGGGAAGTCAAACACCGCACGATCGTAATCGCTGCCGGCCTTCGATGATCGGACGTGAAGCCGAGAAAGAACAGGTTGAAATCGAGCATGGCGTCGCCGAAGCGCTGCATCCGCCATGAAGCGATGCGCGATCTCTGCCTTGGAGAGCGGCAGCAAGGCACCGACATTGTCGTCCGGACCAGGCCCTCGCCGCCGCGCAGGAGCCGCGCGGTCTTGTCGATCCACCATCGCTTTTGCCAAACGGGGGCAAGAAGGGTGCCCCTGGTACGGGCGGTAGCCGATGGCGCCGGCTCGGCCATCGCCGGGCTAAAGGGCGCGCCGCGCCGAGCGTGCAGCAATGCAAGCGCCAGCAGGGCCAAGACCATCCCGACCCGCAGCCAATGCCGGGCCGTCGCCGCCCGTGACGCGGCCCGTGTTGTGGCCCGTGTTGTGGCCCCTGTTGAGGCCCGTGATGCGGCTGGTGATATGGCCCGCGTGCGAGCGATCCGCACGCCACGCCTCTTGGGACGGCGCTGCGGGAGCCCCACCTGCGCTGTCGGCTAAGAGAAGCGCATGGAGGGGACTGAGCTGCGAAAGAGACCAGCAAGCCTTCCCGCCCACGCGGCAAATTTCTGTGGCGCAGCGTTCCGGTGGCGCCGCACCGAGGGTGCCGGGTGCGGCCCCTGCCAGTAAGGGCCGGTGGGGCCAGTGGGATCTGAACGTGGGATCTGAACGTGGGATCCGAGGGTGTGATGTGATCCGAACGGCCTGGATGGCCGTATCCAGCACGCTATGGCGGCGGCAGCGCCGAACTGATCATCGTTCATGAGATTTCCTTCAGATCTGCGTGAGACGCCGACTGTGCGGCAGGCGACGGAAGGGTTGGGGCGCGCGGGGCAGGCTCGATGCTGGGCCCTTGGCACGGCCCACCCTGGCCGGGCCCGGGCCCAAGATTGCGCCCAGCTGGATTTGCCCGGGCGTTCCGCAGCAGGCGCACCTGCGAGGGTGCAACGGCCGTTAAGATCGGGGCGCTTCAGGGCGCCCGGCGTTGCTGGGAGAGCGAGCGCTCTGCCGCAGCGCCAACACGTGGTAGAACAAGCTGCGTCGCGCTCGGGGGTAAAGTCGGTTCGCCGGTGACCATGAGTGGGAGAATATGGTCATGATCAAGACTCGCACCGCCTGGGCATCTCTGCTGCTTGGTTGTTTCGTCTGTCTCACCATCGGGCTGGCCCTGGCCCAGACGCAGCCCGAGCGGGTCCCGCTCATCATGACGAAGCTGCCGCCGCAGAACTCCCCGACCTACAAGAGCATCATCAAGCACGCCGGCAAGGCTCGGGGCCAGGTGTTGACGCTGACCAAGGCCGAGATGTGGGAGGTGCCCAAGGAGAACGTCGAAGCCGTCAAGAAAGCGGCGGCCGACCACGGCGCGCTTGCTACCCAGTTGGGCAGCGACTGGAACCGCATGTTTCATTCGGCTCCCGCCGACATGAAGATGAACGACAAGCAGAAGACGATGATGGAGCGCGCCAAGGAATCCAGGGCGACGATGGGCGTCGGCATGATGGCCACCCCAATGGCGCCGATGGTCGAATACGCGCTCACCAAGGACGCAGGCCCAAACATCGGTGGCCCGGCAACGTCCCAGGAGGCGGCCAGGATCTCGATCAAGCTCAGCGACAGCACCGAGTTGGTCATCGTGCGCACCAGCGTCGACATCCGCAAGGACATGTGCGTCTGGCGCGGCGCGGTGGAGGGCACCGACGCACCGGCCACGATCATGTGGTGGCCGGGCGGCAAGATGGCCGGCACCCTCCAGCACCAGGGCAAGATCTATTCGATCCGTCACATGGGAGGGGAGATGCATGCCGTGGTGGAGATGGGCGAGGACCGCATGCCGCAGGAGCACGCGCCGATGCCCGCGAGCATGCGGCAGAACGATCCCAACCTGCGTGACGATCCGCTGCACGACGCGGGCGATGCCAGCATCATGCGGCCGAAGCGGCAGCAGAAGGGCGGCCGGCTTCGGGGCAAGCAGCAGCAGGCCAAGGCGCAGCCGCCCAAGGCCGCTGCCGAGAAAGTGGCGGTGGCGAACGTGACCGATGCCTCGGCCAACAAGGACAGAGGCAAGACCGGCGCGGCGCCCAAGGACATCGTCATCGACGTCATCGTCGCCTACACCAAGAAGGCGGCGAGCAATTACTCGGACGTGAAGCGGGAGTTGGTCGGCCTATCGATCGAGGAGGCCAACGAGTCCTTCCGTCAGAGCGGCATCGGCCAAGTCAAGTTGCGGCTGGTGCACGCCTACCAGACGGACTACCAGGAGGAAGGCGCCGCGCATTTCGATCACGTGTGGCGGTTCGCCGAAAAGGGCGATGGCTACATGGACGAGGTGCACGAGCTGCGCGACAAGTACAAGGCCGACGTTGGGATCCTCATCGTCGACGATCCGAAGGGATGCGGTCTGGCGACGCGCGTCTACGCCGAAGCCGACGAGGCCTTCGCCGTGGTGCATCATGAGTGCGCGGCCGCGAGCTACACGCTGGCGCACGAGGTGGGCCATTTGATCGGCGCCCGCCACGACCTCAACCTCGACAAGAACATGACCCCATTCCCCTACGGCCATGGCTACGTCAACGGCACCAAATGGCGCGACATCATGAGCTACAAGGAGAGCTGCGGCGGCTGCCCGCGCCTGCCCGTGTGGTCGAGCCCGTTCGTCAAGATCAAGGGTGAACCGGCCGGCACGCCTGAGCTCAACAACGCGCGGGTGATCGCCGAGCAAGCCGCCCGCGTCGCCGCCTTCCGCTAACGGCGCGGCGACAATTTTGCCTGCCGCGCCGGCCGCAAGGGGTCCGACCGGGCTAGCTGTGGATCAGCCGGCCGACCACGTCGAGCAGCAGGGCCAGATCTTGCGGTCGCGAGAGGCGGTGTTCGCCGTCCGGGACGGCCGACACGCGCGTCCAATCGCCAGAAAGATGCGCGACGAGATCGAGCGTGTGCTCCCATGGCACGTCGGGATCTTGCAGCCCGTGGAGAATGTGCACGGGCCGGCCGGGATCGAAGGGCTCTGCACCGATGCGGTGCCGCCGCGCCTCCTGGAGGAACGCGCGCGTGATGGGATACGGGCCGTCACCATAGCGGGAGGGCCGCAGGTAGATGCCCTTCTCGCTGATCTCTTGGCGCGCGCTCGCAGAGAGATGGCTCCAGATCAGCTCCGCCATGTCCCAGGCCGGTGCGATCAGCACCAGTGCCTTGACGCGCTCTGCTTCTCGCGGCGCCGCGGCCATCAGCTCGCGCAGCAACAGAAGCGCGATGCCGCCGCCCATGCTGGAGCCGACCACCACCTGCGGGCCGCTCGTCAGACCGGTAAAGGCGGCGCGCGCCTCCTCGAGCCAGCGGCCGAGCGTTCCATCCTCGAAGCGTCCCGGCGATTGGCCATGACCCGAGTAGTCGAAGCGCAGGCAGCCCAGAGCCTGTGCGCGCGCCCATTCGGCAAGTGCGCTGGCCTTGGTGCCGGTCATCTCCGACTTGAGGCCGCTTAGCCAGATGACGCCCGGTTCGGCGGGCCCCCCGGCCGCCTCGCGCAGATACGCGATGCACCGCCGGTGGGGCCCGGAGCCGACAACCATGAATTGCGGCCGATGAGCGTCCATCCTATGAAATCCTGCCGACGGCGGAAGAGAACACGGTGGCACGCGACCGGCCGACCATACTGCAGATCGTCCCCCGCCTGGATACCGGCGGAGCGGAGCTCTCGACGGTCGAGATCGCCGAAGCTTTGGTGCGGGCCGGCGGACGTGCGCTCGTCCTGGCCGAGCCCGGCGGCAGGCTCATCGGCCGCGTGGCGGCGGCGGGGGGCGAGCTCATCCCGTTTCCGGCCGCCGCCAAGAACCCCATCAGCCTGTTGGTCAACGCCCGTGCCATGGCGCGCCTCGTGCGCGCGCAGGGCATCGATCTCGTGCATGCCAGGAGCCGCGCACCGGCGTGGAGCGCACTCATGGCGGCGCGGCGCGCGCGCGTGCCGCTCGTGACGACCTATCACGGCGCCTACGGCGAGACCAACGCGGCGAAGCGGTTCTACAACGGCGTCATGGCGCGCGGCGATATCGTGATTGCCAACTCGGGCTACACGGCGGACCTGATCGCTGCCCGCTACGCCACGCCGCGCCAGCGCATCAGCGTGATCCACCGCGGCGTGGATATTCGCCGCTTCGACCCGGCCCATATCGAAGCCGGGCGCGTCGGCGCTCTGCGCGCGCGTTGGGGTGTGAACGAGTGCACCCGCGTCGTGCTGCAGATGGCCCGCCTCACGGCCTGGAAAGGCCAGGGGGTGCTGATCGAGGCCGCAGCGCGGCTGAAGGCGGCTGGCAAGCTCCAAGGAGCGGTGGTGGTGCTGGCGGGCGATGCACAGGGTCGCGACGCCTACGCCCAAGGACTGCGCGCCCAAGTCGAAGAAGCAGACCTCGGCGCCTTTGTGCGTTTCGTCGGCCATGTGGACGACGTGGCGGCGGCCTTCCTGGCCGCGCATGTGGCGGTCCTTGCCTCGGTCGCGCCCGAGGCCTTTGGCAGGACCGCCATCGAGGCGGCGGCCATGGGCTGCCCGGTGATCGCCACTGCCATCGGTGCCCCGTCCGAGACGGTGCTTGCCCCACCCGGGGTGGCCGCCGGCGCGGCCACGGGATGGCTGGTGCCGCCGGGCGATGCCGCTAGCCTGGCGCAGCGGCTGGACTGGGGGCTGGCGCTGCCGGCCGACGAACGCGCGGCGATGGGAAGCCGGGGCCGCGCGCATGTTCTGGCCCACTTCACGGTTGAAGCCATGCAGCGCGGCACGCTGGCGGTCTACGATCGGCTGCTGGGCACCGCCCTGGAACGGCGGTTTGTGGAGGCGTCGGTCGCGGCACCCGCCGTGGATGCCAGCCCGCGACAATCTTGACTTGCGCCCCTATCTTTCCGATTCTGGGTTTGGGCTGAAATTGGGCGATCTGATCGATTCGACGGCCGCCCGGGGTTAGCCCTTGTGCAAACAGCCGATGGAGAGTTGAACATACGTCGTCCCATGAGAGCCGCGCCAGAGCGCGAGCCAGCCGGTCCGCGGATGAATGAAGATATCCGCGCCCGCGAAGTCCGCCTGATCGACCACACCGGCCAGAATCTTGGTGTTGTCCCCATTGCCGATGCCCTGGCCCGCGCTACCGAAGCCGGCCTCGACCTTGTCGAGATCTCGCCGGATGCCACGCCGCCGGTGGCCAAGATCCTCGACTACGGCAAATACAAATACCAAGAGCAGAAGAAGGCCGCAGAAGCCCGCAAGCGGCAGAAGATCGTCGAAATCAAAGAGATCAAGATGCGGCCCAGCATCGACGATCACGACTACGACGTGAAGATGCGCGCCATTAAGCGGTTCTTCGAAGACGGCGACAAGGTGAAGGTGACGTTGCGGTTTCGCGGCCGCGAGCTCGCCCACCAGGAGCTCGGCTGGCAGGTTCTGCAGCGCGTCAAGGCCGACACCGAGCCCGTCTCCAAAGTGGAATCGGAGCCGCGCATGGAAGGCCGGCAGATGGTGATGGTGCTGGCGCCGCGTTGATGCCTGCCGGGGCCATCGCCAGGGCAGGCCCTCTTCAAGCCCCCTCTTAAGCCCTCTTGGAGTGCCTGCGGGCCCGCTCTTTAGCCTCTCTGGGTCCTTTCTTCTCTGGGTCCCTTTCTCCGTCCTTGAGGCGCACCGCAATACGTGGGTGTGCCGGGGGGTGCGCCGGGCGGGGGTGCCGTCAATCTGCCCCTGCGGGAGGGCCACAAACTTGGCGGAAGAGTTGCACGCGGGGACGCTTCGGATTATGAGAAGGCCCGAAGTCGCCCGGCGGGGCATTGCCGTGGCGGCTTTTTCCCGCTTGAAGGATCGAGCCGTGGCCTCGATGCCGCGTTAGATGGAGAGCAAAATGCCCAAGCTGAAGACCAAGAGCGGCGCTAAGAAGCGCTTCAAGATGACCGGCACGGGCAAGGTAAAGGTGCAGGCCCAAGGCAAGCGTCATGGCATGATCAAGCGGACGCCCAAGTTCGTTCGCAGCGCGCGCGGCACCATGGTGCTGAGCGACAGCGATGCCAGGATCGTCAAGAAGTACATGCCCTACGCCCGCTGAGCGACCAGTGGGACCCTTGCGGAACGCATCGCTTTTGGGATGGAGTGATCAATGGCACGCGTCAAGCGCGGCGTCCCGGCGCACGCCAAGCACAAGAAGGTGCTGAAGAAGGTCAAGGGCTACTACGGCCGCCGCAAGAATACGATCCGCATCGCCAAGCAGGCGGTTGAGCGGGCGCTGCAATACGCCTATCGGGACCGCAAGCGCCGCAAGCGCACCTTCCGCGCGTTGTGGATCCAACGCATCAACGCGGCGGTGCGCGCGCATGGGCTCACCTACGGCCGATTTATCAACGGCCTTGCGCTCGCCGGCATCGCCGTGGACCGCAAGGTCTTGGCCGACCTCGCCGTCAACGACGCGGCGGCCTTCAAAGCCCTCGTCGACCGGGCCGCCGCCCAGGTCAAGACGGCGGCCTAGTGTCGTTCCGGGGGCTTATCCCCGGGGATCCATGGATAGGCATACTTTGCGCGCACTTCTTGCGTACCCCTGCCGCTGGAAGGGCGCGCCTGGGGACTATCCCGGGCACAAGTGACCAGCAATGACCCAGACCGCCGACCTCGCCGCCCTCGAGCGCACGCTTACCGCCGAGATCGCGGCCGCGCCCGATCTGGCCGCCATCGAACGCGTGCGGATTGCTGCACTCGGCAGGAAGGGGCAAGTGCCCGAGCTGATGGCGACGCTCGGCACGCTGCCCGCAGATGCGCGCAAGGCCTTTGGACAGGCGGTCAACGGCCTCAAGTCCCGGATCGGCGAGGCGCTGGAAGCTCGCAAGGTGGAGCTCGAGCGCGCCGCGCTCACGGCTCGTCTTGCCACCGAGAAGGCCGACGTGACGCTGCCCGTGCGCGCCGGGCCTCTGCAGGACGGGCGCATTCATCCGGTGAGCCAGGTTTTTGACGAAGTGGTGGAGATCTTCGCCGACATGGGTTTTGCCGTGGCCGAAGGCCCGGATATCGAGACCGACGATTACAACTTCACCAAACTCAACATTCCGCCCGAGCATCCCGCCCGCCAGGAGCACGACACGTTCTACATGCTGGGCTCCATGCCCGGATCGGAGGATGTCCACGCCAATGCCGCGAGCCTGGTGCTGCGCACGCACACGAGCCCGGTGCAGATTCGCACCATGCTCGCCCAGCGGCCACCCATCCGCATCATCGTGCCCGGCCGCGTCTATCGGCTGGACAGCGACGCCACCCACACGCCGATGTTCCATCAGATCGAGGGGCTGGTGCTCGACGAGAGCACGCATCTTGGCCACCTCAAGTGGTGTCTTGAGGAGTTCTGCAAGGCCTTCTTCGAGGTTGAGGAGGTGCGCATGCGCTTCCGCGCCTCGCATTTCCCGTTCACGGAGCCCTCCATGGAGGTGGACATCGACGCCGCGGCCATCGGCAAACCGGGGCAGTGGCTGGAGATCCTCGGCAGCGGCATGGTGCATCCCAACGTCATCGGCAACTGCGGCCTCGACCCCGAGAGGTACCAGGGCTTCGCCTTCGGCATGGGGCTCGACCGCATCGCCATGCTGAAATACGCCATCCCCGACCTGCGCGACATGTTCTCGGCCGACCTGAGGTGGCTGAAGCACTACGGCTTCACCGCCCTCGACGTGCCGACGCTGGCGGCTGGACTGTCGCCCTAATGCTGATCGTGTCCCCACGCGCCTGCCTTGGCGGGCATCGTGCACAAAGAGCAATGGTTTCACTGTGAAGTTCACCCTCTCCTGGCTGAAGGACCATCTCGACACGTCCGCGCCGCTCGACGCGCTGGCCGAGAAGCTGGCGCTCATCGGCCTCGACGTCGAAAGCGTGGAGGATCCAGCGGCAAAGCTCGCACCCTTCACCATCGCCCGCGTCATCGAGGCCAGGCGTCACCCCAACGCGGACAAGCTGCAGGTTTGCAAGGTCGATACCGGTGCCGGCGTGGTCGAGGTCGTGTGCGGTGCGCCCAATGCCAAGACCGGCATGATCGGAGTGTTCGCGCCAACGGGCAGCTACATTCCCGGCACGAAGCTCACGCTCGAGGCGCGTGGCGTGCGTGGCGTCGTCTCCAACGGCATGCTGGTGTCGGAGCGGGAGCTCGAGCTTTCCGATAGCCACCAGGGCATCATCGAGCTTGGCGAGCAACTGGCAAGCAGGATCGGTCAGCGCTACGCCGATGTGATGGGTCTCGCCGATCCGGTGATCGACGTGAAGCTTACGCCCAACCGGCCCGATTGCACCGGCGT
>Ga0306920_100001145_pt1 | contig 32719 bp, 29 predicted proteins | sample flu12Cox44000170_FD_204666 | JGI IMG/M metagenome (GOLD analysis project Ga0306920, IMG submission 204666) | Lab enrichment of tropical soil microbial communities from Luquillo Experimental Forest, Puerto Rico - flux4day.12C.oxic.44.000.170 (v2)... | ecosystem: Environmental > Terrestrial >...
GACCGACGCTATGCCCAGCGTGGCAACAAATGAGTTGACTCGCAGGACCACGACGAAGAACCCCGAGGCCGCCCCGATGGCCAAGCAGACGACGATCGTCAGAGCGATTGCCAAACCCATGCTCATGTGATTCTTGGTCTGCAGGATCACTACTAGCACCGTCGAGAAATTGATGACCGCACCCACTGAGAGGTCATAGGCGCCGGCGGTAAGCGGAATTAGGAGAGCCAGAGCGAGCATCGCTGGGACAGCTTGCGCTGCCGCGACGGAATGGAGCGTGGATTGAGTGAGGAAGAGTCCCGGCTTCCACACACCAAACAGGAGGATGAAGAAGGCCCAGAGGTACAGTCCGCTGAAACGTCGAAGACCGAAGTCCGTAGGCCGCTGAATGGCCATGTCAGCGGGCCTCCATGGGATGACCGAGACATGCCCTCGAGATGTCACTCGCGGTGACTGCATTGCCCACCAATTGCCGGTCGACGCGACCACCGGAAACCACCAACACGCGCTGGCACAAGGCTGCGAGTTCGTCGACGTCGGATGAACTCATGGCGATAGCCGCCCCCTGTCGGGCTGCAGAGATCACTTGGTGGTGGATGGCAGCTTTCGCTCCGATGTCGACTCCCTGAGTTGGCTCGTCCAGCAGCAGTACCTTCGGGTCACGGCGTAGCCATCTCGCAAGAAGGAGTTTCTGCTGGTTGCCTCCGCTGAGAGATCCAAAGTCGTGCTCGGTCTCGGGCGGACGCACATCGAACAGTCGCGCCCATTCGCCGAACTCGGCCTTCTCCTTGCGGAGCGACAATCGGGGCCATCGCCAGTAGCGACCCGGATCGCTGATCATCACGTTCTCTCGAGCCGTGAGCAGATTGAAAGCGCCAAATGCAGCCCGGTCGCTCGGCAGGTATCCGACTCCCCGCTCCATTGCGAGATCCGGACGGCCCGATTTCAGAACTTGGCCGCCTACCGAGACTGATCCGGTTTGTCGTGGAAGGACACCGAAGATTGCCGGCAGCAGACCGTCCCGACCCGATCCCGTCAGTCCGGCAATTCCGACAATCTCGCCCGCCCGGAGTGTGAGGCTGACGCCGGCCAAGGTGTCAGTGGTTAGGTCTTCGACGTCGAGCCCACTGTTCAAATCATTTGGCAGAACTGCCGCGGCCTCCCGGTGCGCGTCCCTCAGCTCGGCACCGACGAGCAGAGTGACGAGTGCCTCGCGGCTGACATCGGAAACATCCACAGTGGCCACGCGCCGACCGTCCCTTAGCACCGTGGCGCGTCGAGCGATCTGGAAGACCTCTTCCAACCGATGGGTCACGTAGAGAACACCGACGCCTGACAGGGCCGCTGCTCGGATCACGCTGAGGAGGTGACGCACTTCCGTGTCCGGCAAGGTCGCCGTGGGCTCATCGAGCACCAAGAGCGAGACGTCCATTCCAGAGTCGTCCCGAAGGGCGCGTGCTATTGCAACTCCCGATCGTTGAGCGGGAGAAAGGCTCGCGACAAGTCGGTTCGGATCGAGATCTAGACCCACCTTTCTGAGGGCAGCAGTCGTCATGCGACCCAGCTCCCGCCTTCTGACGGTGCCCAACCGGGTCGGAACTCGGCCTCCCAGAACCAGATTGTCAGCTATCGACATCGTTCCGACCAGGGCCAGGTCCTGATGGACGAAGCGACACCCGACCGCATGCGCCGAGGAAGGCGAGCCGAAGCTCAGCGGCTGACCTCCCACATTGACGCTTGCTCCGGGGTCGGGGCGGTGGTAGCCGGCAAGGATCTTGATCAGGGTCGACTTACCCGAGCCATTCTCTCCGAGCAGAGCATGGACCTCCCCCGCGCCAACTGTGATCTCGACGTTGTCAAGCGCGCGATTCTCAAAGAATGACTTCGAGAGCTCACGCACCTCTAGCGCAGGCCTATGCACCGGCGGACAGATGCCTCCCGGGGCGTCGGGCTTCGCTAGCGCAGCTTCCACAGGGTTTTGAACTGCGCCGCGTAGTTGCTCGGGACATCCCAGGTGTTCGTCGGGACGAACTTGGAGCTCCTGGTCAGAAATCCGATCGGAGGCTGACCTTCATTGGATGGTATGGGTAGTCCCTCCAAGTGGCGAAGTGCTGCATCGACTGCCAGGAAGCCGGGGTAGTTGCTGCCCGTTACCGTCAGTGCGGCGAACTGTCCGCTGGCGAGACCGGACTCCTCTGCGGCCGCAGCGCAACAGCCGATCACTTTCACCTTGCCGTTCAGGCCAGCCGCGGCCAGCGCTCCAGGTAAAGCCGGAACAAAGGCGGCATCGGCGACCATCACGTACTTGATCGAAGGGTTCTTCTGGAGGGCTGAAACAATTTCTGAGTTGATCGCGCCGCTCGCCACATCCGGAATCCCAACGTTCACGGTCGTCTCTTTGCAGGCTGAACAGGCCTTGTGCACGTTGGAAGCGAAGGAATCACCGACCAGCCCGAGGTATGGATAGTCCGGTACGTTTGCCAACAAGACGTCACCGCGGGCATGCGAATCCGAGATGAACCAGTCGGCCAGGATCTTGCCGTTCAACGCCGAAAACGCAGGATCGGGAACGTTAGCGATCACCGTGGATCCCGTTGTTGCCGGACCGACGAACATGGCGACAATCGGCACATGCGCGGCCTGGAACTTCGGAACGACAGATGACCAAACCGCGTAAGGCTCGGCGATAATTGCGACTGCAGTCGCTCCTTCCTGAAGAGCCTGATTCAGTCCGGTAACCAGCGTCGCCGGGTTGGTAGACACGAACGGAATGGATGTGAACGACCATCCAGCCATGGTTGCGGCCGCCTTAACGCCCACCCCGACCACTTGGCACTGGGGCTGTTCGCACTGCAGGTAGAACAGGCTCTTTCCCGTGGGTGGGGCCGACTTCAATGGCGCCGTAATCGTGATCTTTGATGGCGGAGTCTCATACGCCTTTAGGAACGTGGCCGCTTTCTGGGCTTGGGACGACTGACCTGTTGAGGTCGCGGCCGCTGCAGCAGTCGCGCTGCCCGCTCCGGGCGCGCCTGAAGAGAACGCCGCGAAACAGACCGCGGCAAAGATGCCGACGGCCGACACCAAGAGTCGCCGCTGCTTGCGTCGTTTGGAGAGGTAACCGTTAGAACTCGTCATACTTCCCCCCTGTGGGACTTGGTTGGGTCGACACACATGTGCACGTCACTGCCACGAACTGCCTTGAATTCGGCCGAACAGCCATCAACCGGCGATCGGACACGACGTCATGACTTCGATCGAGACACGCCAAGTATGGTTGAATGGTCCGACCAAAGTCAAGTCATAATCATTGGCACCTCGGATGGGCTTGGGCTACCCTGCCAAGGTGGCTGACCGAAGCAAGTGGCGGGAGGACTTCGACCACTCTCCGCGGCGCGGGGTTCGGTTCGAGACGATGTCGGGCTTGCCGCTTGAGCCGGTCTACGGGCCCGATGGCGCGGAGCTCCCAGGGCAGTACCCCTATACGCGAGGTCCGTACGCCTCTATGTATCGCTCGCGGCTGTGGACGATGCGCCAGTTCGCCGGCTTTGGCTCGGCCGAGGACACGAACCACCGGTTCAAGGAGCTTCTGCGCGCAGGCGGGGACGGGCTTTCGACGGCCTTCGACATGCCCACGCTGCTCGGCCGAGATTCCGACGATCTCCTGGCCAAGGGCGAGGTAGGCCGTGCTGGCGTCGCGGTCGACACGTTGGCAGACATCGAGACGCTCTTCAGGGGCATCGACCTAGGCCGCGTCTCCACGTCCATGACGATCAACTCGCCAGCGGCGCCGATCTTCGCCATGTACGTCACGATGGCCGACAGGTCTGGCGTAACCCGAGCTGCCCTCTCCGGGACGATTCAGAACGACATCTTGAAGGAGTACCAAGCGCAGAAGGAATACGTCTTCCCGCCGCGACCGAGCGTCCGACTCGTCACCGACGTCGTGCGATTCGCGTCCGCGGAGCTACCCCGTTGGCACCCGATCTCGATCTCCGGCTATCACATCCGGGAGGCGGGTTCGACGGCCGCCCAGGAACTCGCTCTCACGCTTGCAAACGGGTTCGCCTACGTCGAGGCCGCGGAGGCGGCAGGGTTGGCGATCGATGACTTCGCCCCTCGACTGAGCTTCTTCTTCAACGCGCACATCGATTTCTTCGAAGAGATTGCGAAATACCGGGCGGCCCGGCGCATCTGGGCACGCTGGATGAGGAAGCGCTACGGCGCATCCGATGGTCGCTCCCTGCAGCTACGCTTTCACACGCAGACTGCGGGCGTCTCCCTCACGGCCCAGCAGCCCGAGGTGAACCTCGTCCGAGTGGCAGTCGAAGCGCTTGCCGGTGTCCTCGGAGGCACCCAAAGTCTGCACACCGACTCCTTCGACGAGGCCCTCGCCCTCCCAACGGAGCACGCGGCGCGCCTGGCGCTACGGACCCAGCAGGTTCTCGCGGAGGAAACGGGGGTAGTGCACGTCGCCGACCCCTTGGGTGGCTCATGGTACGTCGAAGAGTTGACTGACGAGTTGGAGCGCCAGGCCGAGGCGATATTCGCCCACCTGCTCGAGGCTGGCGACGACTCTGTGCTCGAGGGTGTCCTGGCCTGCATCGACAATGGGTGGTTCACCTCCGAGATCGCCGATGCCGCCTACTCGTTCCAGTCGAAGATCGCCCGCCAAGAATGGATCCAGGTAGGCGTGAACGGCTACACCGACGGCGAGACCATTGTGCCGCCGACGCTCTCGATCGACCCATTGGTCGAGACGGCACAGCTCGAGCGTCTAGCGGCGGTCAAGCAGGACCGCGACGATGACGCCGTTCGACGCGCGCTGACCCGGATCATTGTTGACGCCGTCGACCCGACGATAAACCTGATGCCCGCCCTGATCGAGGCGGCCGGGTGCATGGTCACGCTGGGTGAATCGATGCGCGCTATGGAGTCCGTATTCGGGCTCTGGTGCGAGCGCCACGTCGCCTGAGAATGTCACTCGGTGTACCTCAGCAACCAACGCGCGTGCTGATGGCCAAAGTCGGTCTCGACGGTCATGACCGAGGCCTGCGCGTCGTAGCCCGCATCTTGCGAGACGCCGGCTGCGAGGTGGTCTATGCCGGGCTTCGCCAATCGCCCAAGTGCATTGCCGCCATGACGGCGCAGGAGGACGTCGACGTCGTCGGTGTCTCAATGCACAACGGAGCGCACCTCACCTTCGCGACCGCGGTAGTCGGGGCGCTGCGCCAAGCCGGCCTCGCCACGCCGGTCGTAGTGGGTGGCATCGTTCCCTCGACGGATGTCCCGTTGCTCATGGCCGAGGGAGTGACCGCGGTGTTGGGACCGGGCGCCTCCAACGACGAAGTCGTGGCCATTGTGCGGGCGGCTGCTCGGTCCGATCGCATTCACTGACCGGACTGTTAGCTGTCCCACCCGGTGGGCCCGAGAATGGATGAGCCGCCAGCTTCCGATCATTTAGAGCAATTTGTCTTGCAGCCAGGAGATCAGGTCGGCAATCACATCTTCTCGGTTGGTCTCGTTGAATACTTCATGACGAGCTCCCTCATACACCTTCAACGTGACGTCATTTACGCCGGCATCGGTCAACCGGCTGAAAAGGACGTTAACCAGCGCGAGTTGTCCGTTTACCGGGTCCATGTCACCGACAACTATGTAGATCGGCAAATCGCTCCGGATGGCGGCCATACGGGCCGGATCAGACAGCTGCCTGGCGCCGGCGAACATCGCCTTCGCCCCCTCTACGTCCAGGCCGAACCCACATAGCGGGTCGGCGAGGTAGCGATCGACCTGCTCCTCGTCTCGGCTAAGCCAATCAAAGTCCGTTCGTCGCTGGTCAAGGCCCGCATTGAACATTGCCAGATCCATCGGTGCGTCCAGGTCCAGGGCTGGTTCCAAAAGATCGAGGGCCGCAGTTCCCGAAAGGACGGCGGCGTCGACAGTGGGACTGTGGTCAAGCAGATATTGCTGCGTTGCGAAAGATCCCATGCTGTGAGCGATCAGTGCGAGAGGCAGCGAAGGATAAGCCGACCTGGCGACCGAGTTCATCCCGCCGATGTCCGCGACCAGCTCGCTCCAACCAGATTGTCCGATCTCACCCAGATTGGCTCCCGGCTGCAGGCTCGCACCGTGGCCCCGGTGATCGTGTGCGTAAACGACGTAACCCTCGTTTGCCAGCTTGTCCGCAAGTGGGGCATAACGCTGCGCATGTTCACCGACTCCGTGCGTAATCTGAGCGATGGCGCGCACGTTGCCCACTGGATCCCAGCGGTATGCGGCAATTGCTGCTCCGTCAGCAGCCCGGAACTCCAGGCGGGTCGGTTCACTCATTTGGTCTCCTGCTCACTGTGATTGTCAGACGTTGCCGATGGGACGGCCCACCGGAGCAACTCGGAACGAGATTTGACCTAGACATCGTGGCATTATTGGTCCAATAATTCAACTAACAGGCCAATACAATATAGGCCGCGCACCTGGGAGCAGCTCATTCACGCCATCGTCCTGTCAGAGTTCGGCTCCGCCGCCAACCTTCGTCCGGCAGAGGTCCGAGATCCCGACCCCGAGCCCGGATGGGCCACCGTTCAACTCCGCGCCAGTGCCCTCAACTGGCACGACATCCTCGTCCGTGAAGGCCGATACAACTCACCGTTGCCACACATTCTGGGCGCCGACGGCGCCGGAGTACGCAGCGACTCTGGTGACGAAGTGATGATCGTCCCCTCTCTGTTCTGGGGCGACAGACCGTCCGCTCCTGGTCCGAGGTGGGAAATTCTTGGGGACAGGATCCCTGGGACTTACGCCGAGTTTGTCTCGGTGCTGGAGTCCTGTCTGGCACCCAAGCCTGCGAGCTGGACCTGGGAGGAGGCGGCGGCATTCCCACTGGTCGGACTGACATGCTTCCGCGCGCTCGTGACCCGTGGGCGCCTTCGGGCGGGTGAATCACTGCTCGTGCTGGGCGCGAGTGGCGGTGTAGCTACTGCCGCCGTGATGCTCGGGTGCGCGCTCGGGGCTACCGTCTGCGTAACTTCGTCGTCGGCGAGCAAAATCGCGAACGCCAAGGCTCTGGGCGCAAGCGAAGGAGTCCTCTACCTCGACGCGTCTTGGCCCGAGGCCGCACGCTCCCTGTCGCCAGGAGGGGACGGGTTCGATCTTGTCCTCGATGCGGTCGGTGCCTGGGTCGACGCGACCCGAGCCCTTCGCCCCGGGGGCAGGCTGGTGGTCCTGGGGGCAACCCTGGGCGAAACGGCAACTCTGGCCATCCGGCCGTTCTATTTCGGACAGTTCGATCTGCTCGGTACAACCATGGGCAGCGAGCAGGACTTCGCGGCTCTACTAGAGCTGGTCCGGGCTGGGAGGGTGGCACCTCCGATCATCGATCGGATTTTCCGGCTGGACGAGGCCGCAGCCGCACATCATCACCTTGAAAGTCGACGCGGCTTCGGCAAGGTCGTCTTGGCGGTCTAACGTGACTAGTCGTACATCAAACGCCTTCTCATTTGAGGATTGTTGATGGTCAAACTGGGTGTTGCACTCAACGAAGACCTCTTAACTCCAGACCCTGTAAGGCGGCGCTTGCTTCTCGATCACATCGCAGCCGCCGGTCTCGACCACGTCACGACTGGCGACCACATCAGCTTTCACGACGGTTCGGGCTTCGACGGCCTGGTCACCGCTACGGCGATGCTCGCCACCCACGACCAGGTGAACGTGGTTGTCGGCGTCTATCTCGCTGCCCTCCGCCATCCGATGCTCACTGCCCGCCAGTTGGCCACGCTTTCGCAGATTGCACCAGGGAGACTGGTGCTCGGCGTTGGCGTCGGTGGAGACGATCGCAACGAGGTTGCCAACGCCGGCGTCGATCCGGGGACCCGGGGTCGACGTCTTGATGAAACCCTGGAAATTCTGCACAGTTTGGCTTCGGGAGAACCGCTTACGTTCCACGGCGAGTTCTTCCAACTGCGCGAAGCCCGGGTGATCCCAGCCCCCTGTCCACCGGTGCCCCTCGTGGTTGGCGGCGGGGGCGAAACCGCCGTCAGGCGCACGGCACGATTCGGCGACGGATGGCTCGGCATCTTCTGTTCTGCACGGCGTTTCGCTGACACTGTCGACCGGATCCGGGTGGCAACGGCCGAACTGGGTCGTCCTGATCCGTGGTGGTTCGGCGTGAGCATGTGGTGCGGCATGAGCGAGAACGGCATCGGGGCGCGGACCCTGCTGGGATCACGTCTCGAAACGCTCTATCAGATGCCTGCAGAGAAATTCGAACGCGTCACAGCCGCTGGCACGCCAGAGAATGTTGCAGATCGCCTCGCGCCCTTTGTCGCAGCTGGTGCCGAGCACATCACACTCATTACGGTCGCCAAAGATCCGGTGGAGGGAGTCATCCTGGCGGGCGAGGTGCGGCGATTGCTCCAGAAGCGGCGTGATCCCTGCATCGCCTGTACGGGACACGGCCTGACGACTGCACACGCAAACCCGCCTTTGGCCGACCATGACACACGGCGCACAAGGGCGTCGCCGGCGGCTAATACGAAACGACCCCAGCGTTTGCCCTGTCCAAAGGCTTGCAACAAATGGTCGAACCATTCACAATACCGACATGGGACTTGACTTCACGGCGGATGGGCCTCCGATGACCATCCAGGCCAGGTACGGCAGGGATGAGATCAAGGCGTTTTACACAGCGGGCCTGTGGCAGCCACTCAACCTGTATCAATTGATCGCAGAGAGGGCACAAACGGTACCGGACCAGCGGTTTTGCTTCGACAGCACCACGAGCTACACCTATCGCGAGTTTCACGACCGCGTGCTCCGGGTGGCGATTGGTCTGAAGCGCGAGGGCGTCAACGGCGGAGACCGAATCCTGGTCCAACTGCCCAACTGGACCGAGTTTCCGATCATTGCGGGCGCCCTGTCCCGTCTAGGGGCGATCTTGGTTCCGATCATGCCCATCTATCGCGGCGACGAAGTCGGCTACATCCTTGCCCACTCGGGCGCCTCAGGCGCCATTACCTGCGGGGAGTTTCGGGGGTTCGATCACGCAGCCATGTTCGCCCAGCTGAGCACAGAAGCGGAGCATCTCCGCTTCATGGTGGAAGTACGGGGCGCCGGTGGAAATGCCACACCATTCGAAAACCTGGTGGCGTCAGGCGAGCTTGCCGACCTCGAGACAGAAGGCGGAGATGCCAACTCTCCCGACGACGGCTTTCTGATCGTCTACACCTCGGGAACGACAAGCCGACCAAAGGGGTGCTACCACTCTTTCAACACTGTGCATGCGAGCGCCTGGAGTATGGCCGGCGACCTCGGATACACCAACGAGGACGTGCAATTCGGTCCCTCACCGATCACCCACAGCACGGGCTTAGTGACCAGCGTCGTTCTGCCGCTGCTGGTGGGCGCCCAAACTCACCTGATGGAGGCCTGGGATCCCGAGGAAGGTCTCCGACGGATCGAGCAACACGGTTGCACTGCCGCAGTTACTGCGACTCCGTTCCTGCAGATGCTGCTCAACGAATACGATCCACAACACCATGACGCGAGCAGCCTGCGCTTATGGGTTTGTGCCGGCTCACCCATCCCGAGCGCAGTCGTTGAAGACGCTCAGCGGGTTCTGCCAAAGTGCCGTACCCTCAGCCTTTACGGCCGCTCGGAGAACTTTGTGACGACGATGTGCACGTTGGCCGATGATCCGGATCGAGCGATCGTCTCAGACGGATCACCTGTAAAGGGCGCCGCCGTCAAGATCGTCGACACCGACGGACACGAGGTGCCCCGAGGCGACGACGGTGACATTGCTTATCGCGGTCCCAGCCACATGATCGGGTACTACGCCAACCAGGAGGAGACTGAGGCGCTTTTCACTTCAGAGGGCTACTCGCGCTCGGGCGATCTGGGGCGGATGGACGTCGGCGGATACGTGCGCGTCACTGGTCGGATCAAGGACATCATCATTCGAGGTGGCGTCAACATCAGCGCTCGAGAGATCGAGGAGCATCTCGCGCGACACCCTGCAATTCAGCATGTTGCCGCAGTCGGCATGCCGGACGAACGGCTGGGCGAGCGGGTCTGCATCTACGTCGTTCTCGCGTCGAGTGTCGAAACCCTGACCCTCGATGAGCTCACTACCTATCTGAGGAACCAGAAGGTTGCTACACCGAAACTCCCCGAAAGGCTGGAGATCATGGGCGCGTTGCCGATGACCGCAACGGGCAAGGTTCAGAAGAACCTACTGCGCGCAGATGTAGCCACCAAAGTCAAGGTCGGCGCGACGAGGGGAACTCGATCACTCGCGTCATGATCCGCCGCTGCATTTTGGCCGGTGTCACGGGCGTCCTGATCGTGGTTAGCTTGGGTGCAACTGCCGGCACCTCGATCCGGTACCCCGTCAACTGGGATGTGATCACGGCTATGGCGACAGGCGTGACCCGACCAGGCGTACCGCCCTCCGGGGCCAACATTCAGGGGTGTCGACCCAATTCCCAACATCCCGACCCAGTCGTACTGGTGCATGGCATTTTCGGGAATCAGAACGATTATTGGCAAGCCATGGCGCCGACCCTGGCAAATGCCGGGTACTGCGTCTACACCTTTACCTATGGTCAGACTGGGTACAGCGATGGAATCGGTGGCCTGACATCCCTCTATGCGAGCGCGCAACAGCTTGCAGCCTTCATCAGGGATGTGTTGGCGCAAAGCAATAGCAAACAAGTCGACATCGTCGGTCACTCGGAAGGCGGGCTGTTGCCGAGGGTCTACATGCGATATGACGATGGTGCACCCTACGTTCACACGTTTGTGGCAATCGCCCCACCGAACAACGCTCCTCCAAGCGTAAGCGGGCTCCTATCGATCCTCGAGCTGGTTCCCGGTTCGACGAATCTAGTGGGGGCGGGATGTACGTCCTGCGGGCAAATGCTTGACCCTGGATTTTACGGCCAGCTCAATCAAGGCGGTACCACCTACGCCACCGTTCGCTACACCGTCATTGTCTCGGACGCCGATGAGGTCGTGACGCCACCACAGGCGGACTCATACTTGCCCACCGGGCCCAACGTCACGAATGAGTCCGTCCAGAACTTTTGCCCGAGAGATCGCGTTGGCCACCTAGGTGAGATCTACGATTCCGACATCGTCCAGTTGGTGATCAACGCTCTGTCGCCAGCTCGGGCGACCCCGATTCGATGCTCGTCCGGCTTTCCTTTTTAAGTAGGGCCATGCTGCCGACATCAACGCGGGTCATCCAGTCGGTCGCCTTCGACCTCTGGGAGGACCACGTCGGGGCGGGGACAGCGCCCTCGCAGACCCGTCTGACCGATGACCGCTAAAGCACCACCGCGAACGCCGCTCGCGGCGGGCAGCTCACAGTTGTATTTGGTCTGACCTATAGTATTATTTTACATATGAACGTGGCCGACGCTCCAGACGAGGCCGCCTTCCGCCTGGACGTCCGCCGATGGTTGTCCGAGACGCTGCCGTTGCTGGCCTGGCCCGAGCCAACGAGCCTGGAGGAGAAGGTGCCGTTTTGGCGCGATTGGCAAGGCCGGCTCTTCCGCGGCGGATATGCAGGCCTCACCTGGGACACGGAGTTTGGCGGGCGAGGTCTTGACGAAAGAATGCGTGCGGTCTTCAGCGAAGAATGCGACCGCTTTGGCGCGCCGGAGCGGTTGAACATCATCGGCGAGGACTTCGCTGGACCCACCATCGCCCACTTCGGCACAACCGAGCAGAAAGCGCGTCTTCTCCAGCCAATCCTTTCTGGAGAAGAGATCTGGTGCCAACTGTTCTCCGAGCCCGATGCAGGCTCTGACCTCGCATCGCTCCGGACGCGGGCAACAAAGGTCGAAGGTGGATGGCGGATTGACGGTCAGAAGATCTGGACCAGCAGGGCGCAGATAGCGGCACACTCGATTCTGCTCGCTCGCACGGGCGGGGGAGAGCGTCACAAGGGCATTACCTACTTCCTAATGCCGATGGACAGCGCGGGGGTCACCGTGCGTCCTTTGGCCCACATGTTAGGTGAGGCCGAGTTCAACGAGGTCTTCCTCGATCACGTCTTTGTGCCGGATAACGCCGTCGTCGGAGACGTCGACGACGGATGGAGAGTAGCGATGGGCACGCTCGCCTTCGAGAGAGTGGCGATCGCCACAGGGCGCGTCAACACAGCGAAGGCCGTCGAGGAGATCATCGCAGATATCCAGGTCATGGGGCTCGGCGGCGATCCGCTGGTCCGACAACGCGTCGCGGACCTCTGGGGAAGGACAATCGTGCACCACGCAATTGGCCAACGGGTCATCACGGGAGCGTCAGAAGGGAGTCCGCCAGGACCCGTCACATCAATAGGCAAGTTGTACTTCTGTCCGCTTGTCGAAGATCTCGCCGACTTCCGGCTCTCGCTGGATCCGCTTGCGGGGCAATTCACGCTCGGCGACGAAGCGGCCCATGCAGAGAAGTGGCTGCGCTTGGCAAACCAGGCCCGGGGTACAGCAATCGCTGGGGGATCGACCTTCATTCAGCGCAACATCGTCGCCGAGAGGATCCTCGGCTTGCCTCGCTAGCGCCATGACCTACAGCTGGCAACCCTCTGCCGACTACCTCGAGACGTCGAACGTGTCGAGGTTAATGCGTCGGCTCGGAGCGACGACCGCGAACGAGCTGCGCGCCGTGTCTGTCGCCGACGTCGCAACGTTCTGGGACACGGTAGTGGCGGACCTCCAAATCCCCTTCGCCAGGCCGTACAAGCGGGTCCTCGACGAGTCGAAGGGTATTGAGCGCGCCGACTGGTTCATTGGCGGACAGATAAACATTGCCGAGGCGGTGCTCGAGCGATGGGTCGCTGAGACACCCGGCCAAGTGGCGGTCGTTCACGAGAATGAGGACGGCGCCATCCGTGCGCTCACCTACGCCGAGTTGGCCAGCCAGGTCGCCAGGCTGAGGGCCGGGCTTCGTCGGCGCGGACTCGGAAAAGGTGATGCGGTAGCGCTGTTTCTCCCGATGATCCCGGAAGCGATCGTAGCCACCTATGCGATCGCCAGCATCGGAGCCACCGTCGTCCCTCTCTTCTCCGGCTTCGCACCGACTGCCATCGCCGCGAGGATCCAGGATGCCGAGGTAAAGGCCGTGATCACAGCAGACGGAACGATCCGGAGGGGACGGGCCACGTTTATGGCACTCGAACTTGAGAGGGCTCTCAAGTCGTGTCCGTCGGTCGAATTTGTCCTTACCGTCAACAACCTTGGCGCAGGTGACGACAGCTGGAACGAGACCATGGCGCTGGAGCAAGATGCAATGGTCGAGCGCACCGAGGCGTCAGACGTCCTCCTGTTGGCTTACACCTCGGGCACCACCGGTCGTCCCAAGGGCGCAGTGCACACTCATGGCGGATTCCTCGTGAGGACGGCCAGCGAAATCGCCTATGGGTTCGATCTCGCCGCGGGACAGCGTCTGTTTTGGGTCACCGACATGGGATGGATCATGGGTCCGCTGACGATGGTGGGAACGCACGCTCTCGGCGGCGCGCTCGTGCTGTACGAGGGGTCGCCCGACGTCCCCGATCCGGATCGCCTCTGGCGAATGGTCGAACGGCATCGAGTCTCGACCCTCGGCGTCTCACCCACGCTGATTCGCAGTCTGCGCGCTGCGGGAACAGCGGCGTCAAGCGACTTGTCCTCGGTGCGCACGATCGGTTCTACCGGTGAGCCATGGGATCCGGAATCCTACGAATGGCTCGCTCGCGAAGTCTTCAAAGGCGCTGTTCCGGTGATAAATTTCTCGGGAGGCACCGAAGTTGGCGGTTCGTTCCTTTGCCCTTACCCGGTAGAAGAGATTCGCAGCTGCTCACTCGGCGGTCCGGCATTGGGGATGGATGTTGATGTCGTCGACGATGCCGGCCAACCGTTGCGTGGGGCGATCGGTGAGCTGGTCTGTCGCCAACCGTGGCCATCGATGACGCGCAGCATTTGGCGTGACGACGAGCGATACCTAGAGGCTTATTGGTCGACGTTTCCGGGAATGTGGCGTCACGGCGACTTCGCTCGCGTCGACGAAGGGACTGGATGGTATGTCCTCGGTCGGTCAGATGACGTAATGAACGTTGCGGGGAAGCGGGTGGCCCCCGCTGAGATCGAGGCCGTGCTGGCATCCGACCCTGTTGTTGCCGAATCGGCCGTCGTGGGGATCCCGGACCCGACGAAAGGTGAGGTCGTGTGGGTTTTCTGGGTCCCACGGTTGGGCGCGGAAGACGACGAGGCGATTGCCGACAGGCTCACGAATCTGGTCGCTGCGGAGGTCGGGAGGCCGTTTGCGCCCTCGCGGGTCGTGCGGGTGCGTCAACTGCCCAAAACGAGATCGGCGAAGATCATGCGACGGGCCGTCCGCGCGGCTGTCCTTGAAATTGATCCAGGGGATTTGTCGGGTGCCGAGAATCCTGAAGCCGTCCTTGAAATCACGACGCTGCTACAGCACGAGCGATCGGCTACGCCGGGATGACTATCTCGGTACGTTCATCAATCTCTTGGATCGCCTCGGCGTAGGCGTGCACGTGCCTCTTCATTCGCCGAGCCGCCGCCACTGGATCGCGGTCACGGATCGCTTTGGTGATCGATTTATGAGCGAGAACCGTGGTGCGTCTGACCTCTGCGTCCACGAAGCTCTGGTTGTCTGTGGCGGCATAGATGGCTCGCGAGATCGCCAGCATGAACCCGCTCAACAGTTCGTTGTGTGTGGCTGTGGCGACGGCAATGTGCCAGTCGATGTTCGCCTGGAGGAACTCCGCCAGCGAGTCTTCCTCCGCGGCCAGAGCCTCATTCGCCGCGTCGATCCGGGTCAGATCTTCCTCCGAGCGGTACCGGGCGGCCAACTCTGCGCAGTTCGGTTCGATCGCCTCCCGGGTTTCCATGAGAGCCGCCATACGGATCTGTTGACCCCTGATCACCAAAGCCACCGAGTCGGCAACCGACTCCCCTCCAGGACGTTGCACGAACGCCCCACCCGTACGACCGGCCCTGATGGTCACGAGGCCCTGTACCTCGAGAATGCGCAATGCCTCGCGAACCGTCGTTCGGCTCATCCGAGTTTGCGTAACCAGATCTCGTTCGGGCGGAAGTGCCGTGCCCTCAGGAAACTCACCGTGCAGGATTCGTTCGCGCAGTTCCTCGGCAAGGACGTCAGAGGCTTTCGGAACCAAGATCGGGTTCAACCTGACGGCATGCCTGATGTTCTGCTGATCCGAGGTGTCGTCTGGCATTGGTCCAACCTTTGTTGTGAAGGTTTTTGGTCGTACCGATGCTATCAGGGCGAGCCGATAAGCCGGGGAATGGAGACGAAGCCATGCTCTGGCGATTGACTGACGAACAGCAGCTGTACGCAGAAACGCTCCAGAATTGGTTGGACAAGGTCGCGGGCTCGACGCAGGTCCGCGAATGGATGGATTCGGGCGATCCGGGAGTGTTCGAGGGCCGCTATGTCACCGACGGCCTATCCGGGGTCGGTGTTGGCGAAGAGCTAGGCGGGCAAGGTGGTGGCCTGGTCGAGCTCGCCCTCACCGCAGAAGCCCTGGGAGGATCAGCGGCACCCTCTGGAGCATGGCTCGCCACCGTCCTAGCCATCCCGGCCCTGGCGAAACGGCCGGATGAGGTAGCGCTAGCGGTTGGAGGGGCCACGGTCACTTCGTGTTTTCCCGCCGAAGTGGCCCCTGATCAGGTTCCCATTCTCCGAGCCGATAGCGCGGGTCGCATCACAGGATCCGTACGGCGAGTCCTCGCCGCTGACCGTGCTGTTCATCTCCTCGTCCTCGCGCAATCGGACGACACGCCACAACTGCGCCTCGTCCAAGCCTCCGATGACCGCGTGGCAATCTCCTCACACCAACTGCTGGATCGCTCGCGAAGCGTCGCTGACGTCCGCATGAACTCCGTCCCCTCGGAAGCTGTAGAAATCGACGTACGCGAGTTCTTGGACGGCGCAGCTGCGCGCGGCGCGGTATTGATAGCAGCCGACTCCTTGGGAGCAGCCGAACGCATGCTGAACCTCTCACGCGACTACAGCTTGGAACGCAAGCAGTTTGGCGTACCTATCGGATCGTTTCAGGCCGTCAAACACGCACTCGCCCAAATGGTCGTCGCAGTGGAGGCAGCACGTTCGGTCGTCTATTTCGCCGCAGCCTCAGTTGAAGGGGGAACCGACGAGCACCTGCTCCACGCCGCAGCAGCCAAGGCTCAGGTCACGGCGGAGGCAGTCAGGACAGCCGACAGCGCCCTGACGGTGCATGGCGCTGTCGGCTACACGTGGGAACACGACCTCCACCTCTTCTACAAGAGAGCGAGGCTCAACGAGCAGCTCTTCGGAGCGCCTCAAGCCTGGAACGAACGAATTGCGAGAGGCTTAGGCCTCTTTTAGTTTGGTCAGTCCTTTGGTATAGTTTGACCATAGAGAGGTGGTGGAGTGCATTTTGACCCGACTCCCGACCAGGAGACCATCCGCGCCGCGGTCCGAGAGCTGGCTGCCAAGTTCGACGACCAGTACTGGATGGACAAGGACGACGCCCACGAATTCCCGACCGAGTTCTACAAAGCATTCGCCGACGGCGGGTGGCTAGGTATCACGATTCCGGAGGAGTACGGCGGCGCCGGTATGGGCATCACTGAGGCGTCCATCCTGCTCGAAGAGGTCGCAGCCTCAGGGGGCGGGATGAACGCCGCCAGTTCGATGCACCTTTCCATTTTCGGAATGCATCCGGTCATTGTCCATGGCTCAGCCGAGATGAAAAGTGAGACGCTGCCGAGGATCGTCACGGGAGACCTACATGTCTGCTTCGGGGTGACCGAACCGGACGCAGGACTTGACACCACTCGGATCACCACATTCGCTCGCAGGGAGGGTTCGGACTACGTCGTCAGTGGCCGCAAAGTCTGGATCTCCAAGGCCGTTGAGTCCGAGAAGATCCTGTTGCTCACGCGGACGACGAAATTTGAAGAAGTCGAGAGGAAGACCCAGGGCCTGACACTCTTTCTGACAGACCTCGACCGGCGGCACGTCGACATAAGACCGATACGAAAGATGGGCCGCAATGCGGTCACCTCGAATGAGCTCTACATCGATGATCTGCGCATTCCGGCGACACACCGTATCGGCGAAGAAGGCGAGGGCTTTAGATACATCCTTGACGGGCTTAACCCTGAGCGCATGTTGGTCGCCGCCGAGGCACTCGGCATCGGTCGGGCCGCCCTGCGAAGGGCAGTCGGCTACGCCAAGGAGAGGCACGTCTTCGGGCGGCCGATCGGGATGAACCAGGGGATCCAATTTCCGCTCGCCGACTCGCTGGCCCACTTGGACGCCGCAGAACTGGTCCTGCGCAAGGCGACATGGCTGTATGACCATGGTCGACCCTGCGCCCGCGAGGCGAACACGGCCAAGTACCTCTGCGCTGACGCTGGGTTCCAGGCAGCCGATCGCGCTGTGCAGACACATGGTGGCATGGGCTACTCGGAGGAGTACCACGTCGCCCGTTACTTCCGCGAGGCTCGCCTGACCAGGATCGCTCCACTCAGCCAGGAAATGGTCCTCAACTTCCTCGGCGAGCACGTACTCGGACTGCCCAGGAGCTACTGATGTTCTCGCTTGCGGGCCGGGCCGCGCTCGTCACCGGCGCGGGCGGCGGAATCGGGGCGGCCGTCGCACACGCCTACTCGGATGCCGGTGCGGCCGTCCTGGTAACGGACATCGATGGCGACGCCGCCGCCCGAGTGGCGACGCACATCAACGCAGTCGGTGGCACGGCACGGTCGGCCCTGCTCGACGTCCGCGACGCCGTGCAGGCTGCAACCGCTGCCGAGGCGGCAGCACAGCTCGGTGGAGGCTCGCTCCACATCACGGTCAACAACGCAGGGGTGATAGCCCCGGCCATGTTCTCGAAAATGGGCGCGGCGGAATTCGATCGGATCCTCAACATCCACGTCGTCGGCACCTTTACGGTCAGCCAAGCTGCCCTCCCCCACATGCCGGAAGACGGCACCGGCCGGATCATCAACGTCACGTCGGCGGCCGGGTTGGTCGGCACAATCGGCCAAGTCAACTACGCCGCGGCAAAGGCCGGCATCATCGGCCTGACCAAGTCGCTCGCCAAGGAACTGGCGCGTAAGCAGATCACGGTCAACGCGATCGCACCCCTGGCTGCGACCGCCATGACGGACAACATCCGCAACAACGAGAAGCTGGCCAGGACCACCCTTGCCCGGATTCCGATGGGCCGGTGGGCGGAGCCACGGGAGATCGCCGGCGCATTCGTGTTCTTCGCCTCCGACGCTGCTTCGTATGTCACTGGGCAAGTGCTGCCAGTCGATGGTGGGACGGTGATCTGATGAGGACGAACCGGTCACCTTCCCTGCGCAACGAGGCGTTGATCGTCGAGGCCCTCCGTACACCGATGGGGCGAGCGCACGCGGAGCGAGGTTGGTTCCGCGACGTCCATCCCAACACAATGCTCGGCGCCGTCTATACCGCGCTCATCGACGCGTCAGGCCTCACGCCCGACGCGGTTGAGGACCTTGTGATCGGCTGTACTGCGCCCTTCGGCGAGCAGTCACGCAACATCGGCCGCAACGCCTGGCTCCAAGCTGGCTATCCAGCAACAGTCCCAGCAACAGTGCTGGACCGTCGGTGCGGTTCGTCACAGACAGCGGTCGAGATGGCGGCCGCGCTCGTCGCGTCGGGAACCCACGAGGTCGTCATCGCTGGTGGCGTCGAGCACATGCACCATGTCCCGATCAACTCACCTGCCAAGATCTCTGAACTCTACGGCGATCCATGGCCCACGGAGCTGCGGGCCCGCTACGAGTTCGTCGGACAAGGCGAGAGCGCGGAATTGATCGGCGACCGGTGGCAAATCAGCCGTGGCCGGATGGACGAGTTCGCCCTCCGTTCCCACCTACGCGCAGCCGCAGCGGCCGAGGCTGGCCGCTTTGACCGGGAGATGGTTCCCATGGAGTTGGACGGCGAAATCCGCTGCGTCGACCAGGGCATCAGACGCGACAGCTCCATGGAATCCCTCGCCGGGCTCCGGCCTGCGTTTCGGGAAGCTGGAAGGGTCACCGCGGGCAATTCGTCTCCGCTCAGCGACGGCGCCGCCGGAGTGCTCGTTGCCTCCCGAACAGGTGTGGACAAGTACGGCCTGCGACCCCGGGCGCGCATCCTCGACCAGACGACGGTCGGAGTCGACCCCATCATCATGTTGACGGGCCCGATCCCTGCGACCCGCAAGCTGCTCGAGCGGAACGGTATGAGTATCGCTGACGTAGACCTGATCGAGATCAGCGAGGCCTTCAGTTCGGTGGTCCTGGCGTGGGAACAAGAACTCGGACCGGACATGGATTGCGTCAACGTCAACGGCGGCGCGATCGCACTCGGGCATCCCGTTGGAGCGAGCGGCTCGCGCCTGTTCGCCACGCTCCTGGCGGAGATGGAACGACGCGATGTCGAGATCGGGTTGGTCACGATGTGCTGCGGTGGCGGGCTGGGTACGGCGACCCTCGTTCAGAGGCTGGAGAAATGAGCGGCCGGACCAAGGATCGCCTGATGATCGACCTGCGGCCCTACATCACCGCCGGAAGCGGTGTCTGGTGGGGACAGGGCAGCGCCGATCCGACCCCGCTCGTCAACACCTTATTGGACCAAGCGGAGGAGATCGGCCCGCTCCGTGCCTTCACTGGCTTGACGTGGAACGAGCGGCTGTCCGACGACCTTCCGCCAGGCCTGACGATGCTCTCCTATGGCGGACTCGGTGAGCTCCGCAGCCTCAGCCGCAACGGCCTTCTCGACGTGATCCCCTGCCACTACTCATCGCTCCCGCGCATGTTCGCTCGCGGCCAGCTGCCATGCGATGTCGGTCTGCTCCAGGTGTCAACGCCGGATGACGAGGGCATGGTCTCTCTCGGCGTCGGCGTTGAGTACGTCGCGGACGCAATCCCGCACACGCCCATACTCATCGCAGAAATCAACCACCGGATGCCTGCCACCCGCGGCACTCCCCGTCTGCCTCTTTCGAGCTTCGTGGCGACCATCGAGACGGATCGCCCATTGGCCGAAGCCCCGCTTCGCCGACCGGACCAAATCGAAAGAGCGATCGCCGCGAATGTCGCCGACCTGATCGAGGACGGCGACACGATTCAGATCGGAGTGGGGTCGCTCCCCGACGCAGTTCTGGCTGCACTATCCGGGCACCACGACCTCGGAGTTCACTCGGGCATGGTCACCGACGGCGTCGTCGACCTTATCGATCAGGGAGTCGTTACCGGGGCGCGAAAAGAGATCGACCGAGGCGTCGTCGTAACCGGTGCTGCCCTCGGAACGACTCGCATGTACGACCGGCTCGGAGAAGTCCCGATCGAATTCAGGCCCGCCTCCTACACTCACTCTCCAGAGGTGCTGGCTCGCCTCGGCTCGCTGGTCTCAATCAATGCGGCACTCGAAGTCGACCTCTACGGGCAAGTTGGGGCGGAAGTGCGAGGAGGAGTGCACGTCGGCGCACTCGGCGGCCAAGTCGATTTCAGTCGTGCCGCTTCGCTCACGGGGGCTCGCTCGATCATTGCGTTGCGGTCAGAGCTCGGTTCTGAATCGACCATCAACCTGCGCCTGCATGACGGAGTCGTGACGACCCCTCGCGTCGATGTCGACGCTGTCGTCACCGAGCACGGGGTGGCGTTGCTCGCGGGTTGCACCGTGGCCGAACGGGCCAGACGCCTGATCGACGTGGCGGCGCCCGATCATCGAGATCGTCTAATGCGAGAGCAAGGAGACAGCAGATGAGTCGCCGTTCCGAGATGGGCAACGGTACCCCGGGGGAGGTGCGCCAGGTCACGCTGCGGGAGGTGGGCCCCCGTGATGGGTTCCAGAACGAGCCAGAAGCCATCGCCACCGAAGACAAAGTGCGGCTCATCAACGCTCTCGGAACGGCAGGGTACTTACGCATTGAAGTGGCCAGCTTCGTGCGCCCCGATGTGATCCCGCAGCTCGCCGATGGCGTTGCCGTGCTCCGCGGTCTTGATCTTCCAGACACTGTACAAAAGATGGTCGTCGTGCCGAATGCCAAAGGCCTCGACAATGCACTCCGTGTCAGGGACCTTTTCGACGAAATGGCGTTGTTCGTGTCGGCCTCTGAAACCCACAACCGCCGAAATATCAACCGCACAGTGGCCGAGACGATGGGCGAAGTGAGGACCATGTCGCCTCGCATCTTGGCCGAAGGAATTCGACTCTGTTCCGTCATCGCGACCTCCTTTGGGTGCCCTTACGAGGGAAAGATCGAGATGGACCGGGTCTTCGATATTGCCGAGCAGTTCGCCGAAGCTGGTGCATCAGAAATCGCTTTTGGGGACACAACTGGCATGGCCAATCCCGCGTACGCCGAACGGTTCTTCTCCGCGGCGATCGAACGGCTGCGCGGCATTCAGGTCACTGCCCATTTCCACAACACCCGCGGTCAGGCCCTCGCCAATGCCTACGCCGCACTGCAGGCGGGCTGCACCAGCTTCGAGAGCAGCTTTGGCGAGCTGGGTGGCTGCCCAGTGCCAGCGGGCGCTACCGGCAATGTGGCCTCCGAGGATCTCATCAGCATGTTCCACGAGATGGGAATCGTCACCGGCGTCGATCTCAACGGAGTGATCGGCGTCGCTCAAGAGGCCCAGACATTGCTGGGCCGTAAACTGACCAGCCACTCACTCGTGGCCGGTCCAGTGGAATGGATCAAGACTGGAGAGCGAGTATGAGCAACCGTGTCGCAGTGGTCACCGGGGGCGCCCAGGGAATCGGCCACGGCATTGCGCTGAACCTCGGCTCGGTCGGAATACGGGTCGCGGTCGCGGACCTCAACGTCGAGAACGCTGAGCAAACAGCGAAGGAGATCGAGGCTGCCGGCGGCAAGGCCGTCGCAGTCGAAATGGACATCGCGGACGGTTCGTCGGTCAGGGCGGGAGTCCGCAAGATCGAATCGACGCTGGGTCCAATAGACATCGCGGTCAACAACGCCGGGTGGGACGACTTCATGCCCTTCCTGGAGACCACTGAAGACTTCTGGGATCGCATCCTGGACATCAATTTCAAAGGAGCGCTGCGGGTCATCCATGCGACCGTTCCGGGCATGATCGAGAGAGGTTTCGGGCGGGTCATCAACATCGGCTCCGACGCTGGACGCGTTGGGTCATCGCTCGAGGCCGTCTACTCCGGCGCCAAAGGCGGCATCATCGCGTTCACCAAGACGCTGGCTCGCGAGGTGGCTACGACGGGTGTCACGGCAAACACCGTGTGCCCCGGACCGACCGATACACCTGCACTGCGAAAGTTCGCGAACGGATCTGGTGATGCCGAGAAGGTCATCGGTGGCATGACGCGGGGCGTCCCGATGCGACGTCTGGGCACCCCGGAAGATGTGGGACCCGCGGTCGCGTTCCTCGCCTCAGACGGCGCGGGTTTCATTACGGGCCAGACGCTGTCGGTCAGCGGCGGCCTCACCATGGCGTGACGATGACCGCAGTGACTTGGCGCATGGAGACCGCCAGGACCCTCGTCGCAACGATGACCCACCCACCGGCCAACGCCCTCGCACTCGAGCTGCTCGAGGGGTTACACGTTGCAATGGATGCGGCGGAGACCAACCCCGCTGTCAGAGTCCTCATTGTCGAATCGGCGGTACCCGGCTATTTCGCCGCGGGAGCCGACATCAAGTGCCTCGCCACGATCACCGCCGAAAGTTTTCGCTTGTATGGGGATGCCATGCGCGCCGTGAACGACAGGCTGGCCACATCCAGGCTCCTGTCGATCGCGGCCATCGAAGGACTCGCCCTCGGGGGCGGCCTCGAACTCGCGCTCGCTTGCACTCTGCGGGTCTGCGGGGTCAGCGCCAAGCTCGGTCTACCCGAGGTCAACATCGGCCTGATCCCTGGTGCCGGCGGAACACAGAGACTGCCCCGACTCGTTGGCCGTAGCCGTGCTCTCGACCTCGTGCTCACAGCCCGACAGGTCGGCGCCGATGAGGCACTGGGGATGGGGCTGGTCGACCGGCTCGCCCCCGACGGTGCACTCAATACGGCGTTGGAGCTGGCCGGGAAGCTGGCCGGCGGCTCATCACCGGCGCAGCTCGCGGCCGTCCGCTGCATCGACGCAGCCTTCGACCTCCCCTACCCCGAAGGTGCGCGGTTCGAGATCGACCAGGAGCAGGCTCTGTTCGAACGCGGGGAAGCCGAAGAGGGCATCTCCGCCTTTGTCAACAAGCGAGCGCCACGTTATGCCTAGCCACTTCGACACTCTGCTCGTTGACCGGCACGGACCCGGCCTGGTCGTCGTGACGCTCAATAGGCCTGAGCGCCTCAACGCCATGACTGACGCGATGTTCGTCGAACTGGACTGCGCGTTCCGCGAGCTCGATCACGACGACGATTTGCGGGTAGTGATCCTTACGGGTTCTGGGAGCGCCTTCTGCTCGGGATACGACCTCTCCCAGGCAGACGATCTTGCCTCGATCGGCGCGCTCGCGATGCTCAAGAAACAGGAGGCGGCGGCTGAAGCCCTGCTGGCCGTGCGCACCCTCAGGGTCCCGGTGATCGCGGCCATCGACGGGCCGGCCGTCGGCGGGGGCCTATCGCTCAGCCTGGCTTGCGATATCCGGCTGGCATCGCCCAGAGCTTCGTTCGGTGCTGCGTTCGTCCGTATCGGATTGAGCGCCGGAGATTTAGGTGTGTCGTGGCTGTTGACCCGCCTCATCGGCCCCGCCCATGCCAGTGAGATCTGTTTCACGGGGCGCCTCGTCGACGCCAGCGAGGCGGTCCGGCTCGGACTGGTCAACCGGGTGAGCGACTCGGTCATTCCGGACGCGATCGCGCTTGCCGAGCAGATAATGGTGCACTCACCCGGGGGGGTCCAACTCTCCAAGCGCGCTCTTCAGGCGAACCTGGAGATTTCGTCCTATGCCGCCGCCCTCGAACTGGAGAACCGGGGGCAGGCGCTCCTGACGCGCACGACGGACATGGTCGAAGCGCTCGCCGCGACGAGAGAGCACCGTCCCGCTGTGTTCAGGGGGGCGTGACGTATGCGATCCGTGGACGTTGCCGACGTCGAACAGCTCACCCTCGAGGTGGCCACGGACGGCGTGGGGGTGCTCCGCCTCAACCGACCCGACCGTTTGAATGCGCAGACAGTCGAGATGTTCTATGAGTATGGAATCGTCGCGAGGTTCCTGCGGGACAGTGACCTACGGGTCCTCATCCTCACGGGGGCCGGGGAACGGGCATTCTGCGCCGGCTTCGATCTCGACGAGATCGACGTTCTGACCGAAATGAAACCACTGGAGTTCGTGAGATTCATCGAGGCCGCCGCCAGTGGAGTCAGAGGGATCAGGGAACTGCCATTCCCGGTCCTCGCCGCCATTCATGGGCCGGCAGTCGGGGGTGGCTTCGCACTCGCCCTCGCCGCCGACATACGGATCGTTGCTCCGACAGCCAGGCTTAGTGCGGCGTTCATCAAGGTGGGCTTGTCGATCGGAGAGCTGGGCACGTCCTACAACCTGTCCCGCCTCGTGGGCCCCGGTATGGCGGCCGAGATCGGCTACACGGGCCGTCCGATCGGCGCCGAGGAGGCTGTGCGGATAGGACTGGCGAACAGGATGGTGCCAAGCGATCAGTTGCTGGAGGAGGTGATGGCGACCGCCCAGTCGATCGCCTCGAATTCGCCGGGCGGCGTTAGGCTTTCGAAGCTCGCCATTCAGCGCAACCAGGAGATCACCTCCTTCGCTGCGGCGCTGGAGCTGGAGAACCGGGGCCAAGCTCTGGTGACCCAAACCGACGACATGCCCGAGGCGCTCGCCGCCTTCGAGCAGAAGCGCCAGCCCCTGTTCAGGGGATCGTGACGTGACCTGGGACTGGTCGACCGAAGCGCTAGCGCGACTCGGGGTGTTCCTCAGGGAGCGGGCGATCCTGGAAGGAACGCTGAGCACTCAGCCAATCGGTGATGGCCGTTCGAACCTGACCTTTCTCGTCCGCGACCACTCGCAGCAGGTCATTCTACGTCGGCCTCCCCCTCCACCAATCCCACCAGGGGCCCACGACGTTCTTCGCGAAGTGACCCTTCTCGCCGCCCTGGCGGACAGCCCAGTGCCCGTACCGACGGTGCTGGCGACGGCCCGCGCCGGCGAGGTTCTCGATGTCGACTTCTACGTGATGAGCTACGCCGTAGGACCGATCATCACTGCCATCACCCCCGAACCTTTCGCCAATCCGGCGAGCCGCGCGGCCCTGGGCTATGTACTGGTTGACACTCTGGCCGACCTTCACCAGATCGACTGGAGAGCCGCGGGGTTGGCCGAGTTCGGCAAGCCCGAAGGTTTCAACCTGCGTCACGTGCGACGAATGCGGGCGCTCATTGCAGACTCACAAGGCGGTATCCCAGCTCATTTCTGCCCCGTACAGGAGTGGCTCACCGAGCGAGTGCCCGCCGAGTCGGCGGCCGCGATCGTGCACAACGACTTCCGAATCGGGAACGTCATTTACAAGCCTGACCATCCACCCCGAATCCAGGCGGTGCTCGACTGGGAATTGGCCACTCTTGGCGATCCCCTGCTTGACCTGGGCTATCTCATCGCCTCGGTGCCCGAGCGAGGCGAAGCTCTGACGCCAACCGGAATGTTCGCCTCAGCGATGCTCGAAGAGGGATACCCGTCACGCTTCGAACTGGCGCAACACTATGTGAAACGCACGGGTGCAGATTTGTCGACCCTCAACTGGTACATCGTCATGGCCCTGTGGAAGCTCGCGGTGCTCTACGAGTACGGACGCCGCCGAGCGAAGGACGGTAACGGAGACTCCTACTACGCCGATGAGAGCCTCGTATCGTCGTTCTTGGAAGCGGCCCACAGGACGGCTGGATTGCCGGTGCCCGAAGCGGTCTCATGACATTCTGCGACGATTTGATAGCCGGATCTAGCGGCGATTTTCCCCCCGGATACTTTGACCGGTTCGTCTTCAACCTGCACCCGACCGATACAACGACACCGGCGGTTCTGATGGGCCACGGCGTATACCCGGGTGAAGACACCGTTGACGGATTCGCCATCCTCATCACCGAGACCGAACAACGCAACCTCCGCTGGTCGACTGAGTTCGGCGCCTCCGGCGCCGATGGCGCAGGGCCATTCGGGTTCGAAGTGACGAACCCGAACTCAACCTGGCAGCTGCGTTTGGGCGCTAACCCAACCGGAGTGACGTTCGACGTCACGTGGACCGCCCGGGCGCCCTATTGGGCTGGGCTGCTCGAGGTCGGTGACAACACGTCTTTCGAGCACCTGTTCCAATCCGGACGGTACTCGGGCGTCCTCGTCATCGACGGGCATCCCCAACGAGTGGACGGGTGGTATGGACAGAGAGACCGATCTCGCGGCTTGAGAAGGCTCTCGGGAGGTCAGGGACTACACATCTGGTTCCAAGCGCAGTTTCCCGACCGTTCCTTGGGCTTCTTAATGGTCGAATCACGCTCTGGCCTGAGAGTCCTGCTGGAGGGCGCCGCTATGCACGAGAACGGAATTCTCGACTGCGTCACTGAAGTTCGCCATGACCTGCAGGTGGACAACGACCTCGACGTCAAGAGGGGACGCTTTCACGTGCGAACCGAAAGTGGCACTGACTACGAGATCGTTGTCGACGCCACGAGCGCAGGCGGATACATGTCAGGGGGTGGATACGGCGGCCAGCACGGGCAGCCGATGGGCCGAGATCACCTCGAGTCGGACGTCTACGCTTTCGACGGTTCAGTCAACCAGCGAACCTTGAGCACGTCGCTAACAGACAGACTGACACTCTTCGATTGGGACGGCGTCGAAGGAATCGGCGTCCTCGAATTTGCACTCTCTCGAAGCTCGTCGTACGGCTACCGTCCAACCTGGACCTGATTGAGCTCGAGGGCGACTGCCCTGTCAGACAGCTCGCTGTCCCTTGCACTTCGTGGTCGCTTGTTCGGAACGGATCCGGATATCGTGCAGGTCAGTAACTATGGTGACGAGAGCCGGCGAAGCTATTCGCCCAGCCAGAGTCTGGCCTTCGTCCATGATGATGGTCTGCCGGTTCTGATAGTCGCTCGCGTTGGAGAGTAAGAGATGGTGAGCATGGCCAGTTCGGCAACCGTTCCAAACCGCCCAGGGTCTGATCGGCTTGGGTAGCCACAATCGAGGACGTCAAGGGTGGGATTGAACATTTTCAGGCCCGTCCCCATCGGAAGGCTGCTCAACGGAATGCTGGCGGCAGAAGGAACCGGGCTTTCGGATGCACACTTCACACCGATCGCTCTGTCCAGCGAGCCCGTGCCGAACCCGGCGGCAAAGGAACCGATCCGGGGGCCGTGCTGACCCGTCGATGGCCAAGGGCAGATCGCCGTTCTCTGTCCTCATACGGGAGGCGCCACCTTGACTATGGTCGTACCATTCGACCATAATAGGGCGTGTGGCTGCATAGAGAAATCCGGACTCTTCCCGATATTCCTAGCTACTGGGCGAAACAAACGCCCAACAAGGTCGCTATTCGCGCCGACCGGGTTGCGATCACCTACGCTCAACTCGAAGCAGACGTTGCGAGCCTGGCGGCGGCCCTGGCCCCGAAAACGGCGAATGTCGGATTCATAGGCACAAACGTTCCGGAATTCTGGACTATTTGGTTCGCGGCTGGGCGAGCCGGCCGTGCACTGGTCCCCTTCAACTGGCGCAGTCCCGTTCCTGAACTCGCGGAGGTGGTGGCTGATGCGGCGCCGAGCATCATCTTCGCCGAACGCTGCTTCGAAGGAGTGATCGGCGAAGCCGTCGAGCAGCTGTCCTTCGATGCCGAGGTCGTTCCGTTCGAATCGGTGACCTCCGAGAGCGGGGGGCTCAGCACTTGGTTGGCCGGCAAGCTCGGGCCAGCGCCCGACCACAAACCCACGGGCGAGGACATCGCTCTCATCGCCTACACATCGGGCACGACCGGACACCCCAAGGGCGCGATGGTTCGGCAGGAAGCGTTCGACCTCGCCTTTCTCAGCGACGATCTCGAGCCGACCATCGTCTGGGACGATCAGGACGTGGCCATGATGGCCATGCCGAACTTTCATCTGGCGGGAAGCTGGGTGCCATTGCCTGCCCTGTATCACGGAGGCACAGTCGCAATGTTGCCAACGTTCGAACCCTACGCATATCTCGACGCGGTAGAAACCTACCGACCAACGGTCGCCTGTCTGGTCCCCACCGCGATCCAATCACTCCTCGACTGCCCCAATGCGACACGCACTGACTTCTCGTCGCTCCGAACCCTCATCTACGCCGGTTCACCGATGCCAGTGACAACGATCGACAGAGCGATATCGGTGATCGGATGCGAGTTAAGGCAGTTCTACGGAACCACCGAATCCTACATCGTCACGATTCTTCGACCTGATGACCACACCTCGAAACAATCAGACATCAAATCGTCATGTGGGAAACCAATTCCGCTGGTGCAGGTACGCCTGGTCGACCCGGAAGGACAGGATGTCGAAGACGGCCAGATCGGTCACTTGATCGTGCGTTCTCCGATGCTGATGGCCGGCTACCACGGCAAGGCGCATGAGAGCTCCGAAGTCATCCGAGACGGATGGTACTGGACCGGTGATCTCGGCTACATGAGTCCTTCCGGACACTATTTCCTGGTTGACCGCGCCAAGGATCTAATCGTGACCGGAGGGGAGAACGTGTACTCAGTCGAGGTTGAGCGCGCACTGGAGAGACACCCCTCGGTCGCAGTGGCGGCGGTTGTAGGGATACCAGACGCACGCTGGGTAGAGGCTGTCACTGCCTTCGTCATTCCAAAGTCTGGAGCAGTGGAAGCAGCCAGCTTTGCCGCGGAATTGAGAGATCACTGCAGACAATTCATCGCTAGTTACAAGGTACCGAAGTCATTTCACTTCGTTGACTATCTCCCCATGACTCCATCGGGAAAGATCCGCAAGCAGGAGCTCCGCAAGTTAGCAGCGGAAACGCTCGCTGAAACGAGGTAGCCAATGGCCAGCCAGAAGGTGTTGTACGACAAGCAGGGACCGGCGGCTTGGATCACCTTGAACCGCCCTGAGGTAAAGAACGCCATCGACATCGAGACGCATGAACTGCTCTGCGAGATCTGGGCCGACTTCAGGGACGACCCAGATCTTCGGGTTGCGGTGATCACGGGAGCCGGTGACGCCTTCACCTCGGGTGCCGACCTTCGCACTCACGCCCCCGAGTGGCAAAGCGTTGGCCCGATGGTGGGCCGGGACCGCTTGGAGAAGGGAGTGAGCGGTATCACCCGCGGCCCGTTGGCGCGCATCACGAAACCGATCATTGCCGCCGTCAATGGGTGGTGCGTCGGCCACGGAGTCGAGTTAGCAATGGCCTGCGATCTACGAATTGCCAGCGATCGGGCTCAGTTCGGCACCTTCGAGATCCGCCGCGGCATGCATCCTGCAGATGGTGGCATCGTCCGACTGGTCAACAGTTGCGGCGTCGGGTTCACGATGGAACTGCTGCTCACCGGCAACCCGGTCTCAGCGGAGCGTGCTTATGCGGCGAATATGGTCAACGCGGTGGTACCCCACGACGAACTGATGATGGAGGTCGAGAAGGTGGTGAACAGTATATTGCGCTGCGACCAAGCCGCTATCGAATCCGCCAAGGAAACCGTGCTTGAGATCATCGGCCGCCCTTTGTACGACCAGTTGCGCGTGGAGGCAATGTGGGGATACGCGCTCTGCGCGGGTAACCCGACCGTGACCAGCCGCTCGCAGGACTTCTTTGACCGAGTCGACCGGGGACGCGCGGGCTCCACTCCTACCCCACTCTGAGGGCATGGTTCTGCCGGCTCCGCTCGTACGCGACTATCGCGAGGCAACAGCTCTCATCGCCGGAGGCACCTCGGGCATTGGCTTAGCCAGCGCGCTAGCCCTGGCCGAAGCCGGCGTTCCTCGCCTGGTGATCCTCGGGCGCGATCCCCAACGTGGCGAGGCGGCCTGTGCGCACGTCACAAACGGTCACCCCGCCACAGACGTATTCTTCATTCCAACGGACGCCACTAATGCACGGAAGGTGGACGAGGCCGTTAGGACCACAGTCGAACGATTTGGTTCACTGGATATCACAGTTTGTTCAACGGCATCGTTATACCGGCCCGAGCTCATCCATCGAATGCCCGCTAAAGATGTAGTCGGAACCATGGTTTCGATGACCCAACCGCCATTGCTTCTGACGCATGCCGCGATAGCCGTTATGCGCAGTCAAGGTGGCGGAAGCATCATCAACATCGCTTCGGATGCTGGCAAGGTGGCCACTCCCGGCGAGAGTGCACTTGGCGCAGCAATGGCAGCCATCATCATGTTCAGCCGCGTAGCGGCGATCGAGGGAAAACGAGACGGTGTACGCGTCAATGTCCTCACCCCTTCTCTCGTGTTAGGGACAGCAACGTCAGAGCACGTTCTGCGAGAGGGGTTCAGCAAGAGGCTCTTCGAAAAGGCAAGCGAGCAGGCACATCTCGGGGTGGCGATTCCCGAGGATCTCGCCTCTCTCGTGGTCTTCCTGGCGGGTCCGAAGGCGGCCAAGCTGACCGGTCAGGCGATCAGCGTTAACGGCGGGATTTCGGCGGCTTGACAAGCTTGCCATCTAGCGCTGTTTGAAGATTCCATCCTTCGCCGCTGCGTTGGAGCTGGAAAAACGGGGGCAAGTCCTTGGTCGCCCAAACCGATGACATTCCAGGGGCTCTAGCCACATCCACCCCGTAAAGGTGACGGCTCGCGAAACGGCTTGGGACCAAATCGACGCAGCGCCGGCTTCGGTTCGTCCCAACTCGACCGGCAAGCGTGACCGACCGCAGGCTACTCATCGAAATCGGTGACGGCCATTCGAACACGGTATACCTGTCTGCGTCGACTCGAAGCCGGTGCTTCTGGTCGGGCTCCCAGCGCGGCGGAGTAGACATGTCGAGGTTGTGTCTGCGGGAGCCTGGTATATGGCTCGGTCGGACCCGCAACTGTCCGAACGTAGGTCCGCGACTCCTCCTAGACGGTGCGCTGTCGCTTGCTGTCCGTGGTCGCCCGTTCCGCGCTAGCCCGGATTTCGAGCCAGTCAGCGTCCGTCAGTGAGGAAAGTCCGGCGAAGGTGCTCGGCCCAGCCAGCATCTGGCCGCCGTCCATGACGATGGTCTGGCCGGTCAGGTAGTCGCACCCATTTGAGAGGAGGAAGATGCTGAGATTGGCCAGCTCGCCAATCGTTCCCATGCGCCCGGCGGGAACCTGATCGACTTGGGTTGCGCCCAACGAGGACTTCGAGGTGGGATTCAACATTTCCCAGGCGTATTCTGTCGGGATCGGCCCCGGCGCCACGGCATTCACCCGAATGCCGTACTTGGCCCATTCGACCGCCAACGACATGGTCATTGCATGCACTGCGGCCTTCGCCATGGCCGACGGCAAGACGAAGGCAGAGCCCGTCCACACCCAAGTCGTGAGCGTGGAGAGCACACTGCCTCCCAGGCCGCCGGCGATCCAGCGTTTGCCGGCCGCCAAGGTAGTGTTGAAAGAGCCGTCCATTGTGGTGCTGGCGATCACCTGGAAAGCCCTCGGACTAAGGTCTTTCGACTGAGCGATGAAGTTCGCCGCGGCGTTGTTGATGACGCCCGTCAGCGGACCGCTGTCACGCCAGATGGTCTCCATGGCGGAATCGACCATGTCGGCCTGCCGCACGTCGACTGCCTGCACCTGAACGGCACCCGGCCGTGTCTCCGATGCTTCGGCAGCAGCTTCTGTCAGCACCGCCATTCGACGTCCCCACAGGTGGACTTCTGCGCCGTGGTCGACGAGGCACTTGGCAACCCCACGGCCCAAGCCCGTCCCGCCTCCGGTGATCAGAACCCGCTGCCCCGACAGGACATCCGGCGAAAACAGGCTCACAGCAGGCTCCTGGCGATGATCTCGCGCTGAATCTCATTGGTGCCCCCGTAGATGGGCGGAGCGAGGGCTCGCCGCACCTGCCCCTCTATTCCATATTCTCGGGCGTAGCCGTTAGCCCCCATCATCTGCAAGGCCTGCAGCGCGGCATTCTTGGCAACCTCCGTGCAGCGCAGCTTTGCCATTGAGCTTTCCCGAGCAAGATTATCTTCCCGGCCGGCATCGATGCGGCCCGCCACGTCGTAGAGAAACGCTCGTGCGATCTCGATGTCGGTCGCCAAGTCAGCGACTCGATGCCTGATGACCTGGAAGCTGGATACCGTCGTCCCGAAGGCTTCGCGCTCTTTGACGTATCGGATCGCGTCATCGAGTGCTCTCTGGGCGGCACCCAGGCTCATGGCAGCGATGATCAGACGCTCGACTCCAAGACCACGCATCAGTTGTTTCCAACCATTGCCAGCGATGCCTACGACGGAACTCAACGGCACCCGGACATCAGTAAAGAAAACGTCGTTAACGGTGTGCGCCTCCATCGTGTCAATGGGGCGCACCTCTACGCCACTCGACTGGACCGGGACCATGAGCAGGGTTAAACCGCGATGTTTGCCAACGGTCGCATCCTCACGCGCGAGCACCAGAATGTTCTCAGCCAGATGTGCCGCCGTGATCCAAGTCTTCTGACCGTTGATCAGGTAGCTGTCGCCATCGCGCTCGGAGCTAAGGCGAACACCGGCGAGGTCGGATCCGGCCATTGGTTCACTAAGTGCAATGGCCT
>Ga0306920_100001146_pt1 | contig 32719 bp, 25 predicted proteins | sample flu12Cox44000170_FD_204666 | JGI IMG/M metagenome (GOLD analysis project Ga0306920, IMG submission 204666) | Lab enrichment of tropical soil microbial communities from Luquillo Experimental Forest, Puerto Rico - flux4day.12C.oxic.44.000.170 (v2)... | ecosystem: Environmental > Terrestrial >...
GTCCACTGCCGCAGTCACGTTGGCTTCAGCCGACAGACTCAGGCGCACTCCTTCGGCGTGTCACAAACGCGCGCCGACTTCGACGCCATGGAAGCACGGCGCGGTGCTGTGGGTAAAGGCCGTACCGTGTTCATCGCTTCAGGGGCTGCATGCCCCCGGCAGCGCTGCAATCCAGGCACGAATGAGCGCCACACCCTCGCGGTGCACCGTGCCGCGCCCCTGCTCGGGCATCATCACGCCGGGCTCGCGGGAGGCCATGCGAAAGGGAAGGATCGAGTCCTCGGGATGGCCCGGGACGATGTCGAACAGATGATCTCCCGTCCCGCGACCGGCGGCGACCGGGGGCTTGCACAGGCCGAGACGCCGATCGAGCGGCGTGCCGGTGTCGAATGAGAGTGCGGTGGTGTTGGCGGGCCCCGACGGGTTGTGGCAATGGCCGCAATTGACATCGAGGTAAGCGCGCGCCCGCGCCTCGAGCGGTTGCGAGGCATCGCGCCAATCGGCATTGCGCGGCGCCTCGCCGGCGGGCGGCGCACCGCTCAGGTAGCCGATGCGGGTGAGATGAGCGAGCTGATTCTCGCTGCCGTGCGGGTAAGGATAGTCGCGGTTGACGTGCCGCGCCTGGAGGCCGATCGGAGCGATGCTCCGCGTCTTGAGGTCGGTTACGTGGCAGCCCGCGCACTGGTTCTCGTTCGGCACCACGTAGGTGAAGGGCTCGCGCTCGCCATCGGCCGCGACGAGCTCGAGCGGGAGCTCATCGCCGGTGCGTGCCAGCTCCGCATCGGTCTGCTGCGCATTCCAGACGTAGGGCAGCGCAACCCAGCCCTCCTCACGGCGCACGAGCAGGCGCGTCTCGATGAGCCGCACCTTGCGCAGATCGAGCCCGGTGCCGTTGAAATCGCGCGACGGGTCGTAGGTGCGCGCCACCGCGGACACCCCGTCCGCGCGCGGATAATAGAAGGTCTTGCTGATGATGGTGCCGGGCGGAAAGTCGAAGCTTTCGTCCGCGGCGTAGCGGGCGCTGGCCCCTGGAGGCAGCCAGAGGGTGCGCAGCTTGTGTGCGTAATCGCTGAAGAGCGGCGTATTCAGCTCGTACGGCACGACGCGATCGTTGAGCGAGAGCCGCTCGCCCTGCCGCACGAGCAGCCGCCAGTCGCTCAGGTGCGGCGGCCGCCCCTGCGGGAAGAAGTGTACCGGCTGCGGGGCGCGCGTGCAGTCGGCGAGCAACCACGCGAGGGCCGCTGCCGTCATCAGCGCGCGGCCAACGTGGATGAGTGGGCGGCTCACGTTCCGGTGCGCAGCTCTACCGGCGGCAGCCTGGGCAGCTCGCAGCGATACGGCGCCATGTCGGTAGTGGGGTTTTTGTACTTGTGCGGACCGTCGGCGTTGAGGACGATGGCCGCGCCGTTGTTGACGCAGATGCGCTCGGCGGCCGGCGGCAGGCCGTTGACCAGGTTCTTCTCGTCGCGGTAACCGTCCCAGAGGATGTCGGGAAGGTGACCGTTCAGGCCGAACATGGCCACCTTCAGGGTCTTCAGCTCCAGGCCATCGGGCGAATCGCCGCCGCCCGCGAAGCGGTTGTCGTAGACGTAGATCGAGCGCGGATAGGGGTCGTAGTGCGGATCGATCCCCGGTTTGTTGTAGTAGTTGGTGGAAAAGTAGGCCGAGATGATGAGGTTGGCAGTCTGATTGTTGCCGATGTCGTTGTCGAATATCTCGACCTTGCTGTTGGAATTCACCGCGACACCCGTGCCCGCCGGCACGCTGGCCACCGCCGCGCCCTTGGCGGCGAAGTTGCCGAGATTGTTGGCATTCACCCTGTTGTTGAACACCCGCGCCGAACGCCCGGGCTGGCTGAGATTCGGCATGTTGAAGACCAGAATGCCGCCGCTGTTGCCGGTCGCGGTGTTCTCGTAGACATCCGCGTTGATGGTGTTTTCGATCTCGATGCCGGCAACGTTCTGCGCCACGTGGCAGCGCCGCACGATCACGTTCACCGACTGGCCCACGTAGATCCCGGCATCGGAGGCGCCGTAGGAGGCGGAGTCCTCGATCAGGACGTTGCGCGAGCGCACCGGGTAGATACCGTAGGCCCCGTTGGTGGTCTGCGGGCCTCCGCTCCAGGCCACGCGTACGCCACGGATGGTGATGTTCTCACCATCATTGATCTTCAGCCCATCGCCCTTGGTGTCTTCGATCGAAAGACTCTCGATGGTGAAGTCATTGCCGTAGACCAGCAGGCCCTCCGGGCCGGAGATTTGACCCTTGAACGACAGGATGCTCTGGTCCGCACCCGCGCCGCGGATCGTCACGCCGTCGGCGCGCAGGGTGAGTACCCGATCGAGCAGATGCTTCCCGGGAGCGATCTCGATCACCGTGCCCGGCCGCGCATCGAGCAGCTGCTCCTGCAGCCGCTGCTGGAAGGCGGCCTCCTCGGCGGTGAGCCCCGCGGGATGCGAGGCGGCGCCGCGCTGACCGCATCCTGTGGCGCAGACACAGAACAAGACGGACGCCGCCGCGGCCACTGCCACCATGCCCGGCGCCGTGGTCGCTTCACCCCTCAGCCTCACGCGTCCGGTCCTGCTCATTTCAGAAATGCGCCCCGACTTCGACGCCATAGAAGCGCGGTGCGGTGATGTTGCTAAAGGGCGTGCCGAGCGTCGTGGCGCTGATGGTCTGCACCCCGGTCACGTAGCGGTTATCGAACAGGTTGTTGGAGTATACGGCCACGGTCACCGGCACCGTGCCATGGCTCGTCCAGGCGAGCCGCGCATCGGTGCGGTTGGTTGCCTCGCCCGTCTTGAAGGTCGGGATCGACAGGCACGCGCCCTGGGCCTGAGAGTCGGTGTTGCAGCGGGCGGCCCCGGAGTAGGCGTGCTGCAGCGTGAAATCGACATCGCCGGAGGCGACCCCACGCCAGAGGTAGTCGAGGCCGCCGGCCGCCGACCACAGCGGTACGCCGGTAGCCTGTCCGGAGAGGTCGATGCCGTCGGGGGCCAGGTAATCCTTATAGGTCGAGTCGATGTAGGCGCCGATGAGGTAGAGCCGCAACCCCTCGCTCGCCTGCCAGCGGGCCTCGGCATCCACACCCTTGGCATGCACGTCGCTCACCGTCACCTGGTACTGCGGGATGAGGCTGCCGTTGGTGATGAGACTCAGGTTCTGCAGGTTCGAGTACAGGTAGTAGTACACCGAGGCGTTCAGAAGCAGTCGGTGATCGGCAAGCTCGCTCTTCACGCCGAGCTCGTAGTTGCGCACGGTCTCCGGGTCGTACTTGGCGCCCGGCGCGAGCGCGTTGTAGCCACCGGCCTGATAACCCTTGGTCGCCGAGCCGTACACCATGACATCCGGCACTGGCTTGTAGTCGAGTACCACGCGCGGGCTCGTGTCGTTCCAGCTGTTGCTCACACGCAGCGGTGCAGCGGTCGAAACCGGGGTGTTGAATACCAGGTTCTGCTGGAAGGTCTGGATCGGCGGCAGGAAGGGCACCGCCGGCACGCCGCCCGGGTAGAGCCCGGCGAGCGTCGCATCCAGCTCGGACGCGGTGCGCGTCGGATTGTACCAGCTGAAGTCCTTCTCATCGTGCGTGAAGCGGACGCCGGTGGTCAGGTTCCACTGCGGCGCCACGTGCCAGATGACGTCGCCGTACACTGCCGCCGCACGATACAGACCATGATTGAACATGTTCTCCTGCCAGGGAAGGCCCAGCAGGTTGACGCCGGTCGCCTGGCTGATGGGACCGTACAGGCCCCCCGGCGCGACGCCCGTGTTGTTGAGCACCGTATCGATGCTGTCGGTGAAGAAGTTCAGCTGGCTCGTCTGGTTGGCGTCGTCGTAGTAGTAGTCCGCGCCCGCCACCCAGTCGGCGCGCTCGTTCTTGTGCGCCAGTGTGAACTCCTGCGACCAGCTGGTGTTCTGCTCGATGTTGGCGTCATCGAAGTACAGATACTGCCGGTTGGTGCCGTCCTGGTCTTCGCGGTTGTAGGTGTTGAAGTGGCGATAGCCACTGATCGAGGTGAAGTCGGCGAAGCCGAAGGAGTGCTCGATGCGCAGCGTTGCGCCATCGAAGGTGCGTGACTCGACCCCGTTGATCACGTCGTTCAGGAGCGGTGCATGGAGGGGGTCGAGCCAGTTGGCAGTGCTCGAGATGCCGGGAATGAAGGGCGGCGGGAGGTTCGGGGCTGGCGGCAATGGCACGACGCCAATCGCCGGGCGCGGCGGCTGCGAGAGATTCTCGTGCTCCCAGATGAGGCGCACCTGGGTATCGGCCGGCGCGTTCCAGCGCAGCTGCGCGCGCACGCCCCAGTCGCCATCGCGATTGTAGCGCTCGCCCGTGGCGGAATCGCGCAGCCAACCATCGCTGCGGTTGTCGACGAAGCTCACCCGCGCGGCGAGATCCTGGCCGAGCGGCGCGTTCACCATGGCCTCGTAGTACTCCGCGCCGTAGTTGCCGAAGCGCGCCGTGGCCGCCGCACTCCAGTAGTCAACGGGTGCGTTGCTCACCACCGAGATGGCGCCCGCCGCGCTGTTACGGCCGAACAGCGTCCCCTGCGGGCCCTTGAGCACCTCGACCCGCTGCACGTCGTTGAACATCATCAGCGCGCCGCCGGTCTTCCCCGCGTAAACGCCGTCCTCGTAAATGCCGATCGGGGAGTCGGTACCGATGCCGAAGTCACTTACGCTGATGCCGCGCAAGGTATAACCGGGCTGTGTCGGTTGCTCCCCGCTCACCTGCAGTCCCGGAACGTAGCCGCTCATCTGTGCGAGATTCGTGGCGGCGAGGCTCTCGATGAGCTGCGGGGTGACGACCTGCACCGCGATCGGCACATCCTGCGCCACCTGCGTGCGGCGCTGCGCCGTGACGGTGACCGTCTCGATGGCGCCATCTTGCGCAGCGCCGGCCGCGGCAGCTGAGGCAGCCTCGGCAGTCCCGCCGCCGACCGCAGCCTCATCCGCCGTGCCCGGCTCCGCGGCGGCTACCGTGCCGCTCGCCAGGAGCGCAAACCACAGGTGGACACTCGTCGCCGCGAACACCAACCGATTGCGAATCATCGTCACACTCGTACCTCTCTCGGGAACCTGCGATCAAACACGGCCATTGCGCCGTGCCACATTTAGGAGACTCAATAGCCGGCCACGCGCGCAGGTGCCTCGCCGCGCGCGTAGCTCGCCGCGGCGCGGCGCTGATCGCGACGCAGCCTGCCGGTAGCAACCAGACGGACCAGCCAGGGGATGCGGCGCACCGCGAGGCCCGTGGCGCGCGCGAGCAGATACGCCTGCGCGCACTTCTCGAGCAGCTCGGCGTTGAACACCAGCCGCTCGAGCGTCATGCCGAGGCACAGCACCTGGGTGCCGATGCCAAAGGCGTTGGCGCCCCCCGCCAGGTGTGCGCGCACCCGCTCGAGCGCCCGCGGCGTCGGGATCTGCGTCACCTGCGCACCGAGATGCCGCAGTTGCTCGTCGAACACTCCCGGCAGCGTGCCGCCCGCGGCCGGCAGTGTTGCCGCCCAGGGCTGGCGGCTCAGGAGCAGCGCGCCTGCATCGGCACGCGCCAGGTAGATCAGCCGGTGTACCTCTGCCGCCGCACTCATGCACGGTAGCGCGAGTGGCATGCGGGCGAAGCCGTTATCGCCCGCAGCCGCGGGCTCGAGCGCGAACAGACAGGCCCCGGCACCGGGCAGCCGCAACGATAGCGAGTCGCCGGGGCGCACCAGTCCCCTGCTCGCGAGTCGTTGGCGCGCGGCTTGCAGCCGCACCGGGTCGTGCCAGGCCGGAGCGCTCATCAAATGGGGTCCTACGTCAGACTCAGCACCGACTCGAAGCGGTTGAGCGCCTCGTCGATGACGGTGTCGGTGTCGGCCATGCTGGTGTAGAGGCGGCTGCCCGCCAGAGTGACGATGCCGTGGGCCATGTAGGCAGCGCCCATTTCTTCCATCATGTGCTTGCGCGCGGACGCCTCGCGCAACAGCTTGAGGGGGTTGCGCGTACTGAGCAGCAGCACGGCCGAGGTCTGCAGGTGCACGATCGAGCCCTGGTTATAGACCACGAACGGCAGGCCCAGGCGGTTGATGATCTCCTCGAGGCCGCGGCACAGGCGATCGCCCGCGCGACCGGCCATCACCGCGGCGTTGGTGCGTGCCATCTCGGTGAGGGCGTGATAGCCGGCAACACAGGAGAGCGGATTTGCCGACAGCGTGCCACCGACGAAGGCGCGCCGGCCGCTTGCGGCGAGTCCCCCGGCGAGCAGCGCCATGACCTCGCGCCGGCCGCCGATGCCCCCCGCCATGAGATAGCCGCCGGTGAGGCACTTGCCGAACACGGTGAGATCGGGTTGCACCCCGAAGAAGCCCTGCGCCCCGCCCATACCGACGCGAAAGCCGCTCACCACCTCATCGAAAATCAGCAGCGCGCCGAACTCGTTGCACAAGGCACGCACGCCGGCGTTGTAGTCCCGGTGCGCCGGGCGCGTGCCGCTCTCAGGCCCGAGCGGCTCGAGGACGACGGCCGCGGTGCCGCCGCGCAGACGATTGAGCCACAGCTTGCGGCGCAACAGATCGAGATCGTTCGGAAAGCATTCCTGGGTGTAACGCGTGGCCGCGCGCGGGATACCCACAGCCTCGCGGCGGCCGGTGCCCGGCACGCGCATGCCGTACACCATCTGATCGCTCCAGCCATGATAAGCGCCGCCGATCTTGATGACCCACGGACGTCCGGTGAAGGCACGCGCCAGGCGGATCGCGCCCATGACGCCTTCGGTTCCGGAGCCCAGCATGCGAAACATTTCCACCGCCGGCATGTAGCAGCCGATCAGCTCCGCCAGCTTGGTCTCGTATTCGTGTGCCATGCCGGTGACGGCGCCGCACCGATCGAGCAGCGCATGCACCTTGTCACGTACCGGCGGGTAGTTGCTGCCGAGCAGCGTCGGACCGCCCGCCTGCAGGAAGTCGATGTAGCGGTTGCCATCCACGTCGTACATGAACGCGCCGTCGCAGCGTTCCACGGTGAGCGCGAACGGATAGTTGAAGGCGAGATTGTGCTGCACGCCCCCGGGGATCACCGCCGCTGCGCGCTGCGCAAGCACGCGGCTGCGCGCACAGCGCTCCTCGAAGTAGCGCAGCACGGCGGGCATCTCGGAGCGGCGGATCGGCCGCGGCGGCCGGGCGAGCAGCGCCTGCAGCCGCGCGTAGATCGCATCCGTGTCGGGCCAGGCGCTGATGCCGTAGCCCGAGATCTCAGGCGCGCTCTGCAGGCACGCTGCCGTACTCATGGCGTCTCCCCCTGCGGCAGGGCTGCAAGCGCCAGCGCCCGCAGCGGATGAGCGGTCGGCAGCAGCCGACTTGCCCGCTCGCGCAGCACGGCCGCCGCGGCGCGCTCGATGCGTCCTACGAGCGCAATGGCGGCCTCGAGGTCCGGTGCGCGGCAGATCACGCCGTGATTGCGCAGCAGATACGCGTGCACGTGAGGCCGCAGCCGCCGGCGGAGCGCGCGCACCAGGAGCGACGTCCCCGAGGGCGCGTAAGGGACGAGCGCGACCGCAGCACCGAGCGCCCTGACACCGCTCCCCTCGCCGCGGGGCAGCGGTACGTTGACGAGGCTCAGCGCGCTCGCCAGCGGCTGGTGGGTGTGCACGCTGGCGCTCATGGGCACGCCGCGCAGCATCGCCGCGTGCAGGCCGGTTTCAACCGATGGTGGCAGCTCGCCGCCGACCTGCTCGAGCGTGTCGAGGCGCAGCACGGCGATGTGCGCCGGGGCGAGTGCGTAGTAATCCGCTGCGGAAGGTGTGACCGCAAAGTGCGCCGCATCGAGGCGCATGGCGAGGTTGCCGCCGGTGCCGGCGAGATAGCCCTGCTCGGCAAGCCGCAGGCAAGCCGAGATGAGCTCGCGTCGCTGTGCAAGGTAGTCGTTCACAACCGCCTCAGGCCGCCGCCTCATTCAGCCGCTGGTAGAGCGGCCGCAGGCGCCGATAGATTTCGCGGAAATTCGCAAAGCTCGCCTCGTAGAGCGAGGCGTGTGCGCGTTGCGGCTCGAAGGTCTGACGGTAACGCGTCTGGCGGGCGGCGCTCGCGAAGTCGAGCAGACCGAGCGCAGCGAAGCCGATGTAGGCTGCGCCGAGCGCGTTGGCCTGCAGAGGCTGGGCCAGCTGGCGGATCGGCACGCCGAGCACGTCGGCGAAGATCTGACACCACACGCTCGAGCGACCGCCGCCGCCGAGGATGGTGAGCTGCGACACCGGGCGCTCGAGAAATCGTGCCACCGGGCGCATCATCCAGCGCGTGTTGAGCGCGACCCCTTCGAGAATGGCGCGAATGATGGTGGCCCGCGAGTGTGCCGCCGACAGGTTGATGAGCCCGGCGCGCAGCGACCGCTCCTCCACCGGGCAGCGTTCCCCGCACAGCCACGGCGTGTACATCAGCCCATCGCTGCCGGCCGGCACGCGTGCCGCGATCTGGTCGATGAGCTGATAGATCTCCGGGACCGCCGCCTCGCGCAGCAGCTCGTCCTGGTGATACAGCACGTTTTCCTTAAGGAAGGCAAGGTTGCGACCGGCATTGGCCTGCATCGCGATCATCAGATACTTGTCGGGCAGCGCGCACGGGAGCGAGGCGATCGCCGCTCGAATGTCGGTGCGCTTGCGCGGCACATGGGCGCCGATCCAACTCGAGGTGCCGACGTACAGGTGCGCCTCGTAGTCAGCGAGCGTGCCCGCGCCGATGGCGGCCGCAGTGGTATCGATGGCGCCGGCAACGACTGCGGTTGCGGACGTCAGCCCGATCTCCCCGGCCACCTCCGGCAGCAGTGTGCCGATGACCTCGGTGCAGCGCACGAGCTCGGGGAACTTGTCGGCGTCGATGCCGCTCGCCGCGAGCAGCCGCGCATCGAAACGCACCCTCGAGGGGTCACGGTTGTCGGTGACCCAGGAAGTCAGAATCGAATCACTCGTGGCGAGGAACCGGCCCGTCAGGCGCAGGTTGATGAAATCCAGCACATTCAGGAACTTGTAGGTGCGCTCGTAGATCTTCGGCTGCGCGTCGCGCACGTAGAGCATGTGCGCGGCCGGGTCCTTGCCCGAGAGATTCGGCGCCCCGCCGCACAGGCGCAGCCAGCGAACGAGCTTTGATGTGTCGTAGCCGGCGAAGTTCAACCAGCCGCGGCACTGTCTGCGGATGTAGGGGCCCCCGCGCATGTCCATCCAGGTGAGCGCAGGCGCAAGCGCTCGCCCCTCGCGGTCCACGGCGACCGTGCCCTCACCGTGCGTGGAGCAGCACACCGCGACGATGCGCGCCGGCTCGATGCGGCTTTGCGCAACGACGGCGCGCGCGGTGGCGAGCAGCGCCTGCCACCAGTCATGCGGCTGCTGCTCGGCACCGCCGTCCGGCAGCACCTGCGTGGCCACCGGCGCGAACGCCCATGCGGCTACGCTGCCATCGCTCGACACCAGCGCGGTCTTGCAGCCGGAAGTGCCAAGGTCGACGGCCAGGACATGGGGACGAGTGGATGCTGCCTCTCGGGACACGGCCAGGATGAGCGCTCGGATATGAGGGCCGTAACTCTAGCCCTGTGCTGATAGCGAGCGGCACAGCCAAAGCGGCCGTACGGGGGGTGCGAGGCTGCCATTCGATGTTGCCGGGGCGCCACGCGGCCGCGATGCGACGCGGCCGTTGGGCGTTATTCGCCTTTTTGAAGGGAGGTGCGCAGATCGCTGGGCGAGGACCTGGTCCAGCGCTTGAAGGCGCGACGGAAGTTGTGCGCGTCGCTGAAACCGACCTCCAGCGCCACCTGCTCGATCGACAGCGCCGTGTTGCCGAGCAGCTCGATGGCGCGGTTCTTGCGCACGTTATCCAGCAGCGCCTGATAGGACACGGCGCTGTCGCCCAGGCGCCGGCGCAGCGTACGCTCGCTCAGGTGGAGCTGGCGGGCCACATCCGCCAGCGTCGGCAGGCATTTCATGTTTTTGCGCACCGCGCGCTCCACCGACTCGAACAGGTCCACCTTCTCGCGCTCGCGCGAGATGCCGATATCGAGGAACTCGAGCGCCTGGCGGTGACTCAACTGGTCATACGTCAGAAGGCGCCGCCGCAGCCAGTGCGTATCGGCGACGAGCGCATTGGTCTGGCAGCCAAAATGCACCGGACAGTCGAACACGCGCTCATATTCGCGGACATAGGGCGGCGCGGGATAGGCGAGCTCGACCCGGTTGGGCTTGAAGCTGTTGCCAACCAATCCGCGCGCGACCTGCAGGAAGCTCGCGAAGGCCTCTTCCACCAGAAACACATGAATATCCGGCTCGGGAAAGCGGCTCGAGGCCAGCACGGTGGCAATGTCCGCCTCGATCCGCATGTCGAACTGCAGCATGCTGCCGGCGAACCTCTGCAGGCTCATGCCGAGCGCGACCGCATCGCCGAGCGTGCGACTGGTCATCATCACGAAGCCGAGCACGCCGATGGAGGCGATGGTCTCGCGCTCGCCGATCAGGAGTCCGAGCCCCCTGCCGGACGTCAGTTGCAGCGCACGGCGGATCATTATGCTGCCCTGGCGGAAGCTGACGCGGCAGGCCGGGCTCGCCAGATCCTCGACCGTGAATCCCAGCCCGAGGCACAGCCGCCGCGGATCGCTACCGAGCTCCTCCATGGTGAGCGCGAGGCAGCGCAGCAGGTATGCCGGCAGGTTGGCGACGGTGCTGCGATCGACAGCGGCTTCTTGCATGGCTGGGCGCCGGCGCGGCTGGTATCGATGACCAGAAGTTCTGCGCAGATTATAACGGGCGCCCGGGCCGCAGGCAGTGGCAGCTGGCCTTCCCGCACCCGCACGGCGGCCACATCGGACCTACGGCGCAGTGCGCGTTAATTGCTAGAGTCGACATCGTGTCTGACCTGCGACGTGTAATCGGCCTCAGCGCCGCCTTCGGCGCGGCGCTCAACGGCACCATGCTGATGCCGCTGATCGTGTTGGCTTTGAATCGCGTTCCGGGCATCGGCGCAGGCGCGGCCACCGCGATCGCGGCCTGCGAACTGGCGGGTATCGCGCTGTATTCGCTGCTGGCGCCGCGCCTGGTGCGGCGCGCCCGGCGAGCCACCACGAGCGCGGGTCTCGCGGCGCTGCTGCTCGGCCAGGCCGCCACGCAGTACCTGAGCGGCATCGGGCCACTCGCTGCCGCACGGCTGACCGCCGGCCTCGGCGAGGGCGCGCTGTTCAGCCTGATTACCAGCGCGGTGGCCGGTGAAGCCGATGCGCAGCGCATCTGGGGACAGATCAACCTGGTCGGTGGTGTGGCGATGGGGTTACTCCTGTATGGCCTCTCGGCGCTGCCGCCGCGCAGCGATCGCGGCACGCTGTTTCTCTGGCTCGCCGCGCTGTCAGTGTTCGTCGCGCCGTTCGTGCTGATGATCCGCCCGGAGCAGCGCTCCGCCGCCCGCCGAGTCACCGCCACACGTGCTCTGGGCGGGCCGCGCATGGGACTCATACTGCTGCTCGTGCCGCTGGTGTACGCGGTGCAGAGCGGCCAGTGGGCAGTGAGCGGTTACGTTGGCGCGCTCGCGCATATGAAACCAGCACGCATCGGATTGTTTCTCGCGATTTCCTCGATTGCCGGCTTCGCCGGAGCGCTGGTGCCTGCGCTCACTCGCAACCCGGCCCGCCGGCTCGCGTTCGTGACGCTCGGGTTCACACTCATGGCGATTGCGCTGCTCGTATTCTTCAACTGGCTCGGAGACTGGCCGTTCCTGTGGGGGCAGATCGCACTCAACATGGGTTTCTACGCAGTAACTCCCTTCGTGACCGGCCTGCTGACGGAGAACGACCAGGATGGGGCGCTCGTGTTGCGCACGCTCGTGCTGGCACTCATCGGCGCGGCCGGCGGCACCGCGCTCGCCGGTGCACTGTTCGCCGCCTTCGGGCCGCGGACCTTCAGCCTGCTGTGCGTCGCGGTCCTCGCGGCCGCCACCGGAGCGGCGTGCCGGGTGTTCCGGCGCCTGCCTCACCACGAGCAGCCCTTACAGGAGATGACATGAGCTCGAGGCACCTATGTTGCGCTTAGGCATTCTCACGCTGGGCGTCGCCGCGGCCGCGGCGAGTGCTTCCGCCGCAGACTCAGTCAGCCCGGTCCTCGCAGCAACCCCTCCCATGGGCTGGAACAGCTGGAATCACTTTGCGGAGAAGGTCGATGACGCCACGGTGCGCGCGCAGGCCGACGCGCTGGTCTCGAGCGGCATGCGTGACGCAGGCTACCTGTACGTCAACATCGACGACACCTGGGAGGGCGAGCGCGACGCGGCCGGCGTCATTCATCCGAACGCAAAGTTTCCGGACATGAAGGCACTCGCCGATTATGTGCATTCCAAGGGGCTGAAGCTCGGCATCTATTCCTCGCCTGGACCGAAGACCTGCGCCGGCTACGCGGGCAGCTACGGTCACGAGGAGCAGGACGCGCAGACCTATGCGGCCTGGGGGATCGACTATCTCAAGTACGACCTGTGCACTCTCGGCGAGCAGCTCGAGAAGGTCGAGCCAGCCGAGGCGCGCCGCATCATGCGCGCCGCCTATGACAAGATGCACCAGGCGCTTCTCAAGACCGGCCGCCCGCTCGTCTATAGCCTGTGCGAGTACGGCTACGACTCGGTCTGGCGTTGGGGCGCGTCCGTCGGCGGCAACAGCTGGCGGACCACGGGCGATATCGCCGACAACTACGCGCGCATGGCCGAGATCGGTTTCGGTCAGGCGGGCCTCGCCAGTTTCGCCGCACCCGGGCACTGGAACGATCCTGACATGCTCGAGGTCGGCAACGGTGGCATGAGCACCGCGGAGTACCGCACGCACCTCAGTCTCTGGGCACTGCTCGCCGCGCCGCTGCTTGCGGGGAACGACCTCGCGCACATGACGCCCGAGACGGTGGCGATGCTGACCAACCGCGACATCATTGCGATCGACCAGGACCGCGCGGGCCGGCAGGGCGACCGCGTCTGGGCCGAGGGCAAGTTCGAGGTGTGGGCACGCACGCTCGCCGACGGATCGAAGGTCGTGGCGCTGTTCAACCGTCACGACATCTACGATCAGTTACAGGTCGATTTCAGCAAGCTCGGCTACAGCGGGCCGGTCCGGGCGCACGACGTCTGGGCCAACAGTGACCTGGGAAAACTACCGCTCCAGTGGGCCACGATCGTGCCCGGGCACGACGTGGTCCTCCTGCACCTGTGGAAGTGATGCCCGCCTCCCGCACAGCCCATGCGTCGCGTCGCGTGGCGCGGGTCACGACGATTGCGCTCGCAGGGCTCGTGGGGCTCGTCGCTGCCGCGGACCCTTCGGAGCTCCTCGCCATGGTGGCCTGGCAGGGATGGCAGCCAGTGCGGGCGCTCTGGTGGTGGGCGCCGTACCTCGTGTACCTGCCCGCGTTGCTTGCAGCCCATTACCTCGCGACGCGTGCCGTGCTCGCTGCGAGCCGTGAGGGCCTCACGCGCGGGCACGTGTTCCTGCAGCTGTGGTGTATCGCTATCCTGTGCACGGCGGCAGCCTCGAGTCTCTCCTCCCTCCTCAGCGTCCTGCCGGAGCTCAGCGCCGGCCGCCTGGTGCTGCCGCTACCTTCGGTGCTGGCCTTTCTGCTGTGGGGCAGCGGCTATGCCGCGCTCAAGATGCTGGTGCTCGGTTGGATTCCAGCTTTGGCCGGCGCCTGGGCGTGGCGGCCGCAACACTCGCCCGCTGCGAGCCCCGCTGCGCCACCGCCTGGGGCGCCGCCCGAACCCTCGTTGCGCCTCGCCGGACTCATCGCCGGCGGCGGTGTTCTCGCGCTCGCGCTGCTCGGTCCATGGCTCGCGCGACACTGGTGGCAGGGATCCCCGGTCGGGTACATCTATGGCCAGGACGGGTTCGCGTTTGCGCCGACACCCGCCGCGGGCGCCTGGGCCGATACGGGTGCGCTGCTCGTCTTCGGACTCGCGGCGTACCCGGCAGCACTCCGCGGGCTCAGGGGCCTCAGCGCCGATGCATCGTCTTCCGCTCGGTTCTGCATCGGGACAACCGCTGCGCTCGCAGGCGCCATGTGTCTGCTCGTCATCCAGACCCTGCTCGCGTTCCTGCACGCCCCGACCCCAGGACCTGCCCACGATCACTGGCAACTGCCCGCGGCGTATCTGCGCGCGGCCGAGGCTGGCTCGTTTGCACTGGTGGCGGCGCTGCCGATGGGACTGCTCGCGGCCAATGGCGTGCGGCTGCTGGCCGCGATTGAACGACGGGGCGTGCCCGCGCGCGCCTCCCTCGCACGTGGCGCAGCGCTGCTCGCGGCAGCGGCGGCAGGATTGTGCGTGCTGAATGGGCACGTCACGTCCGCTGCGGCGCCCGCCACGGCCACCGGCGCAACGCGCGGCTCGGCGGCTGGCGCCGGCTCGGGCCCTGAGCCGTCCGAGGAGCTGCCGCAGCTCACCGTGCAGGTCGATGCCACGGGCCCGCGGATCGCCGACACGAACGGTGCGCAGGTCACCCTGCGCGGGATCAACGTCAATCAGCTCAACGAGTATTACCGGGCGGACCCGCGCCTTGAGGACGTGGTGCCGCTGACAGAGCAGGATTTCGCCGACATCGCCGCGCTCGGCCTGAACTCCGTGCGACTCACGCTTTCGTGGTCACGGCTCGAGCCGCGGCGCGGTGAGATCTCGGAAACGTATCTGCGGCAGATCCACCAGGCGGTGGATTGGGCACGGTGGCATCACCTCTACGTGATCCTCGACATGCACCAGGACGCCTGGAGCGCCGCGGTCGTCGCGCCGCACGCGACCCGCTGCCGTGTCGGCACCTCGCCCATGACCGGGTGGGACGGGGCTCCCGCGTGGGCCACGTCCATGGATGATCGGCCGCCGTGCCAGGTCACCGGTCGGGACCTGGCTCCGAACGTCTCGCGCGCGTTCCAGTCGTTCTATTTCGACCGTGAGGGAATCCAGGGCGAGTTGGTTCGGGCGTGGGCGGTGCTGGCGCGCAGCTTTGCCGCCGATGCGACGGTCGCAGGCTTCGACCTGCTGAATGAGCCGAACTTTGCCGAGTCGCCACCGCTAACCTCGACGCTGCTGCTCGCCAGCTACTACGCCCGATGCATACGTGCTGTGCGCGCGGCAGAAGGCGACGAGCCGCGCGGCTTTCCGCATCTGATATTCATCGAGCCGAGCATCGTTTGGAGCGGCTTCGGCGTGGACAACCTGCCGCCGCGCGATTTCACCAACGATCGACAGATCGTGTTCTCGCCGCATCTTTACAACGAGTCGATCACCGTGGACCAGGATCTCGGTGCAAACCTGGTCTCAATCGAGCGCGGCTTCGCATTGGCGCATGACGCTGCCGCGCAGCTGCAAGCGCCTCTGTGGATCGGAGAATGGGGCTTCTTCGGCGACCCGACGGTGCAAGCCCAGCTCCTCGAGCGGCAGGCGCGCGCCGAGGACGCCCTGCAGGCGGGCTCCGCCGTCTGGGTGTGGAAGCAGGCGTGCGGCGATCCGCACGTCTACCCGGGACACATCGCCGGCAACACGCGTCGCCGCAGCTGCCCGGACAACCATGAGCTCGAGACCCTGGCAGCCGCGACGGCGCAACTGCGCCGCCCGTACGCGCGCTCTGCCCCGGGTCGCATCGTCGCGCTCGGCGAGAGCGGCGATCGCTTCGAGCTCATTGGCCTGCGTCCCGAGACCGCCGCAGGCGGCGCCCAGCCGGGGCACTGCAGCCTCGAGCTGTGGTTACCGGGCGACGCGAGGCCGGTGGTTGCAGAGAGCGCCGGCGTGGGGCAGCTCGAGTTGCGGCGCGTCGAGCCGGGCTCGGCTCTGCTCGGGCCGAGCGGCGGTTGGCTGCTCGAGGGCTGCGTCACGGCCGCCCGCTACCGCGTGACGGTGCAATCGTGAGGCGCCGTGGCAGGAAGGAGGAGGCGACGAGCCTGGCGATTCTGCGTGCCAGCTTCCGGCAACACTTCGATGGCGAGCCGGCGCTGTACCGCGCGCCGGGGCGCGTCAACCTGATCGGCGAGCATACCGATTACAACGCCGGCTATGTGATGCCGGTCGCGATCGGCTTCTACACCTATGTCGCGGCGCGCGCGCGCGTCGATGGCCGCCTGCGCGTGCACTCGACCCGGTTCGGCGAGACCATCGAGTTGCCGTGCACCGAGGGCGTCGCGCGCCTGCCGCGGCTCGAAAACGCACTACACTGGAGCGAGTACGTGTGGGGCGTGGCACAGAGCCTGCAGGCGCACGGTCTCGCGCTGCCGGGTGCGGACCTCCTCATCCATAGCGAGGTCCCACTCGGTGCGGGACTGAGTTCTTCGGCCGCGCTCGAGATGGCAAGCGCGCTGGCCCTGAGCGGGAGCATCGGCGCTGCGCTCGACCCGCTGACGCTCGCCCGGCTGTGCCAGCGCGCCGAGAACGAATGCGTCGGAACGCGCTGCGGCATCATGGACCAGTTCGCGGCCGCATTCGGCCGTCAGGGGTACGCACTGTGCCTCGACTGCCGCTCGCTGGCGTACCGCCCGGTTCCACTCGATGTGCGCGTGCGCGGTGGCACGAACCGTGCGCCGGCGCGGCTCGTAATCTGCAACTCCATGATCCGGCATCGCCTCGCCGCGGGCGAATACAGCCTGCGGCGAGAACAATGCGAGCGCGCTGCGGCCGTGCTGGGCGGCGCCCTGCCCCGGGTGCATACCCTGCGCGACGTGACGCCCGATGACCTCGAGCGCGTGCGCGCGCCGCTCGGTGAGCTGCTGCATCGCCGTTCCCGCCACGTAGTGACGGAGAACGAGCGCGTCGCTGCGGCCGCGGTGGCGCTGGAAGCCGGTGACCATGTGGGCTTCGGCCGGCTCATGGTGGAGTCGCATCGCAGCCTCGCGAGCGACTACGAGGTGAGCTGCGATGAGCTCGACCTGCTCGTTCGCCTCGCCCTCGAGCTGGATGGTGTCTACGGCGCGCGCATGACGGGCGGCGGCTTCGGCGGCTGCACGGTGAATCTGGTGCGCGCGGAGGTGGTCGAGCGCTTTCGCGTCACGATCGCCGAACGCTACGAGCAGGCGACCGGACAGCGCCCGGAAACTTATGTCTGTCCGAGCGCCGACGGCGCGGCGTACTTCTCGAGCGAGCCGTCGAGCGGATCGCAGTCATGGCAGAGAGTAAGCCCGGCCTAGATCTACAGACGGCGACCCACCGTCGGCTCAATCCGCTCACCGGCGAGTGGGTGCTCGTTTCACCCCAGCGCACCGCCCGCCCATGGCAGGGACAGGTCGAGGCCGCTGCGCCGGGCGCGCTGCCCCGCTACGAGCCGAGCTGCTACCTGTGTCCGGGCAATGCCCGTGCCGATGGCAGCGTGAATCCACATTACGAGTCGACCTTTGTATTCGACAATGACTTCGCGGCGCTGCGTCCGCAGCGCGCCGCCGCTGCCGTCGATGACGATCTGCTGCAGGCGCGCAGCGAGTCGGGCATCTGCCGTGTCATCAGCTACTCGCCGCGGCACGACCTCAGCATGGGGCACATGGCGGTGAGCGACATTCGTCGCCTCGTCGATACCTGGGCGCACGAGTATCACAGCCTCGGAGCTCTGCCAGACATCAACGCGGTGACCATCTTCGAGAACCGCGGCGCCTCCATGGGCGCGAGCAGCCGGCACCCGCACGGGCAGGTGTGGGCCAACGAGTCGGTCCCCGATGCGCTGGTGAGAGAAGCGGCGCATCAGCTACGCCACCGCGCTCAGCACGGCAGCTGCCTGTTGTGCGACTACCTGGCACGCGAGCTCGCCAGCGGCGAACGCCTGGTGTCGCTCAACGAGGCGTTTGCGGTTGTTGTGCCCTTCTGGGCGGTGTGGCCGTTTGAGACGCTGCTCTTGCCGCGCGGGCACGCCAGCGCGATCACCGAGCTCGATTCCGGCGCGCGCGATGCCCTGGCAGCGATCCTCAAGGACCTGGTCACGCGCTACGATGCGGTGTTCACCGTGGAATTTCCCTACACCATGGGCCTGCATCAGCGGCCCACCGACGGTGGCGAGCACGGGCACTGGCACCTGCACGGGCATTTCTATCCACCGCTGCTGCGCTCGGCGACGGTGCGCAAGTTCATGGTCGGCTACGAGATGCTTGCGGGTCCGCAACGCGACATCACGCCCGAGGTCGCGGCGGCGCGTTTGCGCGCGCTGCGGTGAGCGAACCACGGTCCCTCCTCCTGACGCGTTCACCTCACGCAGTGCGGATCTCGACGAGCCAGTAGGCGGCGCCGGCAGCCGCCGAGTGCACAGTCACGGTCTCCGCGCTGGCGCTGAACCGCGCAGCATCGAGTGCCGACAGGTTGGCATCGATGCTCGCGGCGCGCAGGCCGAGCTTTGCGAGGGCGAGGAGCAGTGTGGTGTCTGCTGTGAGCCTGATCAGCGTGGGCGCGGCCACGCTGCAGCACGTCAAGCGCGCCGTGAAGCGGCCGCGCCGCGTCATGACGTTCAGGTCTGTCGCGGGCTCCGCGTGCGGCTCGGCGTACACCGGCACCTCACCGGGGAAACTGCGCGGCGCGCTCTCGGGCGAGAGACTCACCGCACCGCGACCCGAGATCGACAGCTCCATCCGTCCGGAGATCACAGCCATGTGACGGTCGACACCCGGAAAAGGGGAGAAGGGACCGCCTCGGGCCACCTCGGCGAGGCTGACGCGCCAGTCGAAGTTGCCGAGATCGCTGTACGGCGGATGCGCCGCCACCTCACGCGTGAGGCCACCGCCATTCTTCCAGGGAACGGCGATGCGATCGGCGGCGCGCAGGATCATTGCCACGATACCGAGAAGCTGCCATCTCTCACCTGCGGCGCCGAATCGGCGATCTCGTAGTAGCCGCCCTTGTCAGCCGTGAAGATATGACAGGCGATCTGCAGCCCGCTTGAGTCATCGAGCGTACCGGCGGCGATGCTGACATAGTCGCGACCGACACCCTGCCAGAAGAGCGTCGAGCCGCAGCGCGTGCAGAAGCCGCGGCGCGCCTCGGCGGATGAGGCGTACCACCCGAGCCTGTCCTCTGACAGCAGCCGGAAGTCGGCATGCCTCGCCCCGGTGGCTGCCATCACGTGTCCGGTCATGCGCCGGCACTGGCTGCAATGGCACATGACAATCGGCCGCAGCGCGCCACGCACCTCGTAGCGCACTGCGCCGCACAGGCACCCTCCGGTTCTCGCCGGCACCGCCTCGCTCACCGACCGCCCCCACCGCGGTGTCCCATGAGCTTCTGCTTCAGATACACGAAGCTCAGTGCCCACATTTCGGCCGCCTGCTTGTGATCCGCCGCGGCAGCGTGACCACCGTCGGTATTCTCGTAGAAGAGCACCTCGTGACCCTGCGCCTGCATGCGCGCCGCCATCTTGCGCGCGTGCACCGGTGTCACGCGATCATCGCTGGTGGCCGTGACGAACAACACCGGTGGATACTTCCTGCCGGGACTGACGTTCTGGTACGGAGAGTACTTGAGGATCCAGGCCCGGTCGGCCGGGCGCGCCGGATCACCGTACTCGGCCTCCCAGGACGCCCCGGCGCCGATCTGCGTGTAACGGATCATGTCGATCAGCGGCACCTGGCAGACGACCGCGCCAAAGAGCTCCGGCCGCTCGACCATGCTCGCGCTCACCAGGAGCCCCCCGTTCGATCCGCCCATGATGCCGAGCTGCGCCGGCGTCGTGAGCCCGCGCCGCACCAGGTCCTGCGCCACCGCCTGGAAGTCGTCGAAGGACCTCTGTCGGTTCGCTCCCAGCGCCGCCTGGTGCCAACCCGGCCCGTATTCGCCTCCGCCGCGGATGTTGGCCACCGCAAACACCCCGCCACGCGTCAGCCACACCATGCCGAAATTCGCCGAGTAGCTCGGGGTCTCAGAGATCTCGAAGCCACCGTAGCCGTAGAGCACCGTGGGCGCGGGGCCGCCGAGGTTGCGCGGGCGCGTGACGAAATACGGGATCCGGGTACCGTCCGCGGACACCGCGAAGTACTGCTCGGTGATGAGGTTCGAGGCATCAAAGCGCGCAGGCAGGGACTTTATGGCCATCGGCCGTCCCTCGCCGGCATCGGCATAAAGCGTCGTGGGCGTAGTGTAGGACTCGAAGCGAAAGTATGCCTCCGGACCCCAGCCATTCGTGGACACGATGTGAGTCGAGCCCCCCGCCGGCAGCGCAAGACTCGTGTCACTCCAGCCACCTCGTGCATCCGGACGAAAGGCATGGATGCTGCCGGTCACATCGTGGTAGAGCGAGGCGTACACCGCATCGCGACCGGCCACGACCTCATCGATCGAGCTGCGCGCATCGGGCGTGTAGAGCACTGACACGGGAACGGTCGGTGCTTCATTGCCGTGCGGTACGACGCGGTAGGCGATCAGCGCGCCGCTGGCGATCGGCGACGCCTTCGGCGGTGTCCACTCCTCGCGCAACGTGAATATGAGATGCGGCCCCTGCGCGCCTTTCAGGTCCGCGCCGAGCGGCAACGGCAGCCGCTGTGTCGTTCGCTCCGCGGTCAGCAGGTGGTACTCGGCAGAGAAGAAGCTCACATCCCGCTGCACCAGCGCGATCGTGCCGCCCGGCTCGTGGAACACCACGCCGTTCGCGCCGACATCGCTGACGCTCGCCTCATAGATCGTGCTCGCCTGCGTCATCGGCTCACCGCGCCGCCACATCTTGACGATGCGCGGGTAACCGGACGTGGTCATCGATCCTGGACCGAAGTCGGTACCGAAGAGCACCGTGTCTTCGCTCAGCCAGGTGATGGAGGATTTCGCTTCCTCGAGATTGAAGCCATCGGGCACGAAAGCCCGGCTCGCCAGATCGAACTCCCGCACGACCACGGCATCGCCGCCGCCGCGCGAAAGATGGAGCAGACAGCGCTTGAGCGAGGGGCTGCAGTCGGCGCCCTTCCATACCCAGTTTTCGCCCTCCTCGGTGGCCAAGCGATCGAGATCCAGCAGCACTTCCCACGAGGGCGCGGGCCTGGCGTAATCGGCGATGCTCGTGCGGCGCCACAGACCCTTTGGGTGCTGCGCGTCCTGCCAGAAGTTGAACACGTACCGGTGGTCGAGATCGCCGTAGGGAATGCGATCAGCCGCGTCCATGACTTTCAGGATGGCGTCGTAGTCCGACTGGAAATCCCGGTCTGCCCGCAGCGCCGCGGTCGAGCGGGCATTCTGCGCCTTCACCCATTCCATGGATTTCTCGCCGTGCACGTCCTCGAGCCAGAGGTACGGATCGGCCACCTCCGGCGCCTCGTGAGGCCTCGTCGTCACAGCACTTGCTTCGCTCGCCATCGCACCGCCCATCACACAAAGTGACGCCACCAACACGCCCAGCTCCGCGCCCAGCCTCATCGACGCCGCACTCCCCCGGCAGGCACACCAACGCTGCGACTAACGGCTCCCGCTTTGCTGCAGCACACCGTCCACCACGTCAAAGAGCGCCCGCAGGCCGAAGGAGACGTCCTGGATGCGTCCATTCACGAAGAAGGTCGGCGTAGCGCGCACGCCGCTGTCGAGCCCGCTCTGCAGCTGCTCGCGCACGCGCTGTAGATAGACCTGATCGTCCATCTCGGCGACGAAGCGCGCCATGTCGACTCCGATCCGCTCCGCGTAGCGCCGCACGTCCATCGCCCTCAGGTGCTCCTGATTGGCGAACAGCAGGTCGTGCATCTCCCAGAACTTACCCTGCCCGCCAGCCGACTCGGCGGCCTGCGCGGCGCCGAGCGCATGCGGATGCACTTCCTCCAGCGGAAAGTGCCGGAAGGCGAAGCGCACGCGGCCGGTGAAGCGCTCCAACAGCATCTTCACTGCCGCCTGCGCCTGCTTGCAGTTGGGGCACTCGAAATCGCCGTATTCGACCACCGTCGCCACGGCGTGTGGTGCGCCGATGACGTGGTCGGTGGCGCCGATCGGAACTGCGAGCTCGAACGGTACGTGCGGCTTCATGGACCCTACCCTCGTTCCCTGACGGCAACTATGCGCCCTCCTGGCGCATCCGGTCATCTCACCGCATCGCTCCAGCTTTCAGTTCTGCCAAGACTGAGTCGGCACATCGGGCGGCACGGGAAGCGACCGGAGGTAGGTGACGAGCGTCCACACGCCCTCCGTCCCGAGTGCCCCACCAAACGCCGGCATGCCGCGGGGACGCCCATAGTAGATCGAGCTGAAGATCTCGGCGTCCGCGCTGCCGTAGCGCCAACGTCCGTCGCCGAGATTGGGGCCCACCCACCCTGAGCCGCCAGTTCCGTGACAGCCATCGCAGTTCATGGCGGTAAAGAGCAGCGCCCCGCTGCGTGCAACGGCCGCATCGCCCGCGTGCGGATTGCGGAGCGTGCTGGCCGCGGGAGCAACATCCCCCGCAACCAGGTGCGACTCGTGCAATATTCCGGGCGGCACGGCAGAGGCAGGCTGCGGCGGCGCGCGCTGCTGCCCGCAAGACAGGAGGGCTGCGGTCAAAAGCAGCACTGGCCCGTGCGGCCGCCATGCGCATCGCCGGCGCTCAGCCCTCGAGGGCGTTGCCGTCATAAGCCGAAGATCCAGACGATGCCGCCCTGACTCGTGTAACGGGCAATGTCCTTGACGTAATCCGCCGGCGCGCGCACGTCGGCGGGATCATCCGAGCGGGTGTCCCCCGCGAGCAGCGCCCAGTCCCCGCCAATGCCGGCATACACCGCGACATACTGTCGACCGTCAGGACCGCGGTAGGTGATCGGATTACCAACCACCCCCGAGCCGACCTTGAACTTCGACAGCACTCGCCCGGTCCGTGCATCGGCAGATTTGAACCAGCCATCGAGCGTGCCATAGAAGACGACGTCACCGGCAGTGACGAGAGCACCGCTCCAGTTGGGAAATGGCTCTTTGTTCGCCCATACCTTCCGGCCCGTCGCCGCATCCCACGCCATGAAGCTGCCGAGATAGCCGCCGGGCCCGGGGCTGTAGGGACTGTCGACGCCGACGAACGGCGTTCCCTTCAGGTGTCGGGCGTGCCTTACCGCATAGTCCATGCAGAGATTGGTGGTAGACGTATAGAAAAGGTGTGTGCGCGGCGAATATGCGGGCGGCGAGGCGGGGCTGACACCTCCTTCGAGGCTCGGGCAGATGTCCTTGACGTTGCCACGCGAGACGCCAGTCTGCTTGGCCGCGTTCAGCACCGGGCGGCCGCTCCCGAGATCCACCGATTGCGCCCAGTTGAGTGGCGTGAACGGCTGCGCGACGAGCACCCTTCCGCTCGCCCGATCGAGGGTGTAGGCGAAACCGTTCTTGTCGAAGTGCACCAGCGCTTTGACGGGGCGGCCCGCCACGGTGAGGTCCGCGAGTACCATCGCTCCGGTCGCGTCGTAGTCCCAGTTGTCGTGCGGGGTGAACTGATAGGCCCACACGAGACTCCCGTCCTCGGGCCGGCGCGCCAGCAGACTCGCACTCCACTTGTTGTCCCCGGGTCGCTGCTCCGGGTTGTAGGGAGAGGGATTACCGGTGCCGTAATAGATGAGATCGAGCTCGGGATCGTAGGACATCCATCCCCACACCGGCGCACCGCCGGTGCGCCAGCTGTCGTTGCCCCAGCTCTGCGTACCGAGATCCGCGCCTCGATCGTAGGGCGGCCTGAATGTGTCCGCTCGGGCGCGCATCTGCTCATCCGGCCCCAGGTTGCGTGCGCTCCAGAGTGTGCGTCCGGTACTGAGCTCGAGACCCTTGATCCATCCATAGATGCCGAATTCTCCGCCAGCGGCACCGAGGATGACTCGATCCCGTACCACGAGCGGTGCCATGGTGGTGGTCTCACCGCTGCCGACATCCGCGACCTGCGTCTTCCACACCTCACGCCCCGAGCGCGCGTCGACGGCCACGGTCTGGCCATCGAGCAGGTTGTAGATGAGCTTCCCGTCCGCAAAGAACGCACCGCGATTGATCGCATCGCAGCAGGCCACGCCGAGCGCATTCGGGCTGACCTCGGGCCGATACTTCCACTTGAGGGGATAGCCCTCGCGTGTCAGGTCGAACGCGTACAGCACGTTGGGCCAGGGAGTGACCACGTACATGGTGTCGGCGACCACCAGCGGCTGACCCTCGTGACCGCCGAGAACGCCCGTGGAGAAAGTCCACACCGGATGCAGTGACTTGGCATTCTGCGTGGTGATCTGCGACAGGCCGCTGTAGCGTGTCGCGGCATAGTCCTTGGACGGCATGGTCCATTGTCCGTCCTCGGAGCCGCCCGTCTGGTCTGCGGCCGATACGCAGTTGCCGCAAACGAGCGCTGCCGCAAACCACGTCAGCACCGCAAGGCGCGATACAGGCAACACGCTCCCTCCCCCGTCATCGACCGGCGACAAATGTCTGACGAGCGGCCGCGCAGGTCAAGAGCCCGCTGGCACGCCGCGCGGCAAGACCGGGTCTGAGCCGCCCGCAGCTACCTTGCACAGGTTGTTGTCTACCCCTAAATGAGGAGTGCGGATTCCCCTGAATCCGTTTAGTGCGATCCCCCGGCCGGGGGCTGAAGCGGCTGCGAGCCCGCGTTAGATTTCTGATGGCTGACAGACTGATCGCAGGTGCCGTATGCAGTTCTTCCTGCTCGACTTCGCGCTGGCGTTCGTCGCGCTTCTCGGCTACCGGACTCTCGCTGCAGTTACGCGAGACCGGGGCCCGGTGGTGTTGCTCGAGGGTAGGCCGCACCTCCAGCTTGCTCCTGACCCCGAGGTCACGCGGCCGCGGAGGTCCATCGAGCTGGAACCCGTACTTACCGAGCACCCGCTGCAGGAAGACCCGTCATGCTGCCAAAGCGTCGATGACACGATGACCTGCGGCGAGCGACCCCCGCATCGTCTCATCAACTTTTGGTAGCACCGGTCGTTGCCTCGCGCGGCCGGGAGGGGTTCGCTCCTCCCGGCCCCATTCTAAACGTCGACCAATCCCTGCACGCTGCCGAAGCTGTGCGACTTGTCCATGAATTCTTCCGGCACGATTCTCGGCGGTTTCACTGACAGCAATGGCTTCCCCCACGGTTTTGTCCGCTATCGCGACGGCTCGATCGTGCCGTTCGATGCTCCGGGCGTGGGCTCCCAGACCATTCCGTTCGTCATCAACGACCCGGGTGAGATCGCCGGGCTATGGTTCGATGCGAACGGTGTGGTACACGGCTTTCTGATGCAACCCCAGGGGGCACAATAATTGAGCCTGCCTGCGGACCGCGATCCTCGGTCGCGGTCCGCAGACTTCTTGGAGAATCCAGCCGGGCCAGGGCGTGGCATGGACTTTTCCTATACTGTGGAGTCATGACCGCCGCGCATCGGGCTCTGCCCTTTCTGATCGTCACTGCCACCATCGTCGGATCGTTCGCCCGAGCCGCCGATCCCGATTGGCCGCAGCGCGCGGTAGAAAGCCTCGCCGTGATCCGGGGCACGGAGAAGTTGCCTGGCCTGCACCATAGCGTGCACGTGCAGCGCGACCGCTGGGGGGTCGCCCACATCTATGCAGGCGATCAGCATGATCTGTTCTTCGCGCAGGGTTTCGTCGCTGCCCAGGACCGACTCTTTCAGATGGAATTGTGGAAACGCGCGGGACAGGGACGCCTCGCCGAGATCCTCGGCCCATCCGCCGTTCAGCGCGACCTGAACGCGCGGCGCCTGCGATACCGGGGCGATATGGCGCAGGAGTACCGCAGCTACAGCCCCGACACCCAGGAAATCCTGCAGGCCTTCACCGCAGGTATCAACGCGTATATTGCCGACACAGAGCGCTCCGGCCACCCGGGACTGCCCCTCGAGTTCCAGCTCGCCGGTTTCACGCCCGAGCCATGGAAGCCCGAAGACTGTCTGAACCGCCTGGCCGCCTACGCGATGATGGGCAACGCCTCCCATGAGCTGCGGCATGCGCAGCTCGTGGCGCTGTTAGGAGCTCACGAGGCGACCGGGCTTTTCCACTTCGACCCGGATACGAAGCTCGATCCCGCGCCCGGCGTTGACTTCGCGGGACTGTCGCCGGCACTGCTCGAGAACATCGTGAGCAGCGACCGGCGCATTCCCTTTCCGGCGACGACCCTGCAGGAAAGCAATAACTGGACCGTGTCGGGAGCGCTCACCGCAAGCGGCAAACCGCTGCTCGCCAACGATCCTCATCGGGTGATTGCACAACCTTCGCTCCGTTACATCGTGCACCTCGTTGCACCGGGCTGGAATGTCATCGGCGCCGTCGAGCCCGCCTTGCCGGGCGTCGCAGCGGGACACAATGAGCACATTGCATGGGGCTTTACCATTTTCGGAATAGACCAGCAGGATCTGTATCTTGAGACACTGAACCCGGCAGACTCGAAGCAGTACCGGACCGAGCACGGCTGGGAGGCGATGCGGGAGGAGCTCGAGACCATCCGTGTCCGCGGAGCGGCGGAGGTACCAGCAGTTCTGCATTTCACGAGACACGGTCCGGTGGTGTGGGAAGACGGCAGGCGCGCGCTGGCGCTGCGCTGGGCGGGCGCAGAGCCGGGAACTGCTGGGTACCTCGGCGCCCTCAGCCTCGATCGTGCGCGCAACTGGCAGGAGTTCGAGCGTGCCATGCCACGCTGGAAGGTGCCGCCGGAAAACATCGTTTACGCCGATCGCGACGGCAACATCGGTGAGCATTCCACCGGGCTTGCGCCGCTGCGCACGAACTTCAATGGCCTGTTGCCGGTGCCCGGGACCGGGGAATACGAGTGGTCGGGATTCGTGCCGAACGCGCAATTGCCACACAGCTACAACCCCGCAGCGGGCTTCGTTGCGACGGCAAACCAGAAAACCATACCAGATTCCTATCCCTACCCGATGGGATACGAGTGGGCCCCGCCGACGCGCTTCGAACGGATCCAGGAGGTTCTCGAGGAAGCGCGGCGTGCCGGACACAAACTCACGATTCCTGACATGGAAGCTCTGCAACTGGATGTGGTTTCGCCGCTCGCGCGGCGCATGCAGGTGCTGTTGCGTCGGGCACTTGGGGCTCAAGGTGGCAACGCCGGGCAGGCAGGGCAACTGATCCTGGATTGGGACGGCGACCTGCGTGCCGACTCACCGAGCGCGGCGCTCTATGAGGTGTGGACGACGCGACTGCGTACCGAACTCACCCGTCGCGCGGTACCTGATCACATGCAGGGCGTCCTGCCCACCTGGTCGTTGTACAAAGTAGTGCTCGAGCTGTCGCAGCCACGCGCCGCGCTGTTCGGCGCCAGCGTGCATCCGACCCGCGATGCGCTGCTCCGCGACACCCTACAGGCCGCCTATGAGGAGCTTTCCACAAAACAGGGCACGGACCCGCGGAGGTGGTCATGGGGCGAGCTTCATAAGGTCTATTTTCGACACGCGCTCGATACCGCTCCGGGCGCTGCCGGACTCCTCGATCGCGGACCCGCCGAGCGTCCGGGCGATAGCGATGTGGTGCAGGCTACCGGGTTCGCGGATGGATCGTTCGAGCAGACTTCTGGCGCAAGTTACCGCGAGATCCTGGATCTCGCCGACTGGGACCACTCGGTCGCAATCAATGTGCCCGGCCAGAGCGGCCAGCCGGGCAGCAAGCACTTCGACGACTTGCTGCCCCTGTGGAGGTCGGGCCAATACTTCCCGCTCCGGTACTCCCGACACGCGGTTGATGCGGTCACCACTGACCGGCTGATCCTGCAACCCTGAGAGCCGCACCTGCACGGACCGGGCGAACTGCGGCAGACCGCGCAGGCCCGTGCTCCGTGGCCCGCTTGCGTGTAGTCTTCCCACCTTTGCGCTCCACGCATGCAAGAACGCGCGCCCATCCTTAGGCTTCCGGGCAGCAATCTGATCCTGGGCCTTTACCGCCTCGGCTGTCGTGTGCCGAGCCTGCTTCTCTTACTGAGCCTCGCCTGTGTGCCCGCGCACGGCAGCGTGTATGCAGTCCCCGAGGATGGCTCGACCGTCATTGGCGAAGACGGCAGCATGACCACCGTGTACGAGGATACGCTTCCCGACCTGGCACAGCGCTACAGCCTTGGCTACTACGAGATCATCCGCGCGAATCCCGCGGTGGACGTGTGGATCCCGGGAGCCGGCAAGCATCTCACGCTTCCGGGAAGGCGCATCCTGCCGCCCGGACCGCGCGATGGCATCGTGGTGAACCTGCCCGAGCACCGCTTGTATTTCTATCCCAAGCCCCGACCCGGAGAAAGGCCGGCGGTCATCACCTACCCGGTGAGTATCGGCAAGATGGACTGGCGGACTCCGCTCGGGGAGACCCGTATCGTCTCGAAGGTGCGCAAGCCCTCGTGGTACCCGCCCGAGTCCGTGCGCAAGGAGCACGCCGAGAGAGGCGATGACCTGCCGAAGGTGGTGCCACCGGGCCCGGACAATCCGCTCGGCGAGTTCGCCATGCGCCTCGCCGTCGGCGGTGGAAGCTACCTCATCCACGGAACCAACAACCCGCTCGCGGTCGGCATGGCTGTAACGCACGGCTGCATTCGCATGTACCCGGAGGACATCGCGGCGCTCTTCCCGCTCGTCCCCGCGGGTACGAAGGTGCGCCTGATCAATGAGCCCGTGAAGGTCGCCTGGGTGCAAGGGCAACTTCTCCTCGAAGTGCATCCACCGGTCGACGCCGAGGGACAGTCGATCGAACCGGACCTGCAGGTGCTCGAGCCGCTGCTCGACCAGGAGCTCGGCAACGACACCGCTGCGATTCACTGGGACCTGGCACGGGATACGCTGGCGGCCGCGACGGGACTACCGACACTGGTGGGTCTCGCGGCCGAGCCCGATTCTCCGATCCCACCGGCGTCCACACCGCAGCCTTCCGCTGCTACCAAACAGTGACTCGAGTGGGCGCGATCGCTGTCAACGCGAGCGCGGCGGCGATCTGTAAGCTCCTGCTCCCATAGCTTGCGCGCCGGCGGACGGGTTCGCTGACCTGTCCGCCGAGTTGTGTGGGGACGGTCAGCGCCTGAGCGAGGCCGTGCCGGCCCGCCGACCAGCGGCGGGCCGGCGGTTACTCATTTGGTCGCGATCTTGCTGATCTTGCCGCCTTGCAGCGAAGCGTCGCCCATTAAGCCCTTTTGACCGAATACAAAGGCTAGGACCGGCTTGCTGAGCGTCTGGGTGTCGTAAGTCCCGCCGACACCCGTCTTCACGACCGCCACCGAGGCGTCGGCACCGATCGACCAGTCGCTCCCGTTGACGAACTTGTCACGGGCCGCTGGCGTTTGGAACAGAATCACCTGACTGTGTTGCGCTACGCCGAGCGTCAGGCCGATCGAGGCACCCGAAATCGAGTAGTAGCCGGTGGTCTTACCGCCCTGCAGCAGCGCTCCTTCGCCGTGCTCACCGCCTATGCCGATACCGGCCTTCGTGATGGTCGGAAATACCAGAACCGCGGCGGCATTGTTCGCGAGAGACTTGTTTCTGTCGTTCAGCGCATAGAACTTATCCAGCGTAGCGGATACCTGTGTATCGATGGCGGCGGTGTCCACTGCCAGCGCGACGCTGCCGATCAAGGCGGCAAACGCGAAGACGACGACCGTTGGTATGGCTAACATGAGCGGTTTCTTATCCATTGCGTAACTCTCCACGGTGCAACAAGTTGGTACGACACTCCATCCGGTGATCCGGAGGGACAGCCTTCCGATCAACTGCCCCAAGTGTGCACCGCGCGGAGCCTGTATCTCAACATACAAGTCGTCATACCTAACACGAGTTTCCAGCCACGCTTACGTTCGTGCCGCGCCGCCTCATGCCGTGTCGCCGCAACCCCTGAAACCGGCCTTGCGAGCAGCCGCGCTGCATCACATTCAGAATCACCTAACAACGACAGCATGCCTGCCGTTGCAGGTCAGCTGGTAATGGCGAGGTCCCGTGTGGCGGCGGATGTCGTCACATGCGTCAGACGAGGTCAAGCCGCGTCGGCGTCGTCTGCGGGAAGATCTGGGTGCACTGCCCGGAAGTCAGCCCCCACATGGAGCGGAACAGGTCCCCGAGTATTGCGCGGTAGTCGTTGAGCACGGGGTAGTCGCGATCCTGGAAAAGGTTAGCGCGCTCGAGCGGCTGCTGCGCACCTGCGATCCGGCCACCACTGATCGCTCCGCCCAGCACCCAGTAGACCGACCCGTGGCCGTGGTCGGTTCCGTGATTACCGTTCTCCCGGAACGTGCGACCGAATTCCGACAGCACCACGACGACCGTGTTCTTCCACTCCGCACCGAGCGACTGAGCGAACACCGACAGTCCGCGCCCGAGTCCGGTGAGATTGCTCGCCAAAGCACCCTGCGCCGCCCCTTCGTTGACGTGCGTATCCCAACCACCGACGTCCACGAAGGCGATGCGGTAGCTGTCGCGCATCAGTCGGGCCATGCGCTCGGCCTCGAGCTCGAATCCCTTGATGCTGAGCGCGTCGCGGCTGGAGGTGCGCATCTCATCCGACAATTGCTGCATGGCCTGTGCCACTTGCCGCCGCAGCTCCAGCCCGCTGGTCACCGCCGGCTCGAGCGGATGGCCCGCATACATGGCGCTGAGGATTCGCATCTGACGGTCATCGAAGGGCGGCTTGCCCACGCTCCTCAGCGAAATGTTGGGAATCGGGTCGGGTCCGCGAAACGACAGCGGCAATGCATCGGTGAAAGCGATGGCGGTAACCCCGTCTGAGCTCGCCCCCGTGAGCACGGTATGCAGCCGGCCGAGAAAGCCCGAACGGTAGTCGCGCGCGCCCGTCAGCGGCTCGCCGCGCTCGATGCTGTCCTGGGTTTCAAAATGGCTGCGCGACAGGTCTGGGGTGCCGGCGAAGGGCACGAAAGCGGCCTGGCGTTGTTGGTACAGAATGCCAATCGAGTCGCGCAGCGCCGGTGCCAGGGCCCAGTTGGAATCGAGCGCGAGCGCGCCGCTGCTGACAGCGGGATCCGGACGGGCGATGGCAATCGTCGGGCGCGCCTCGTAATAGAAACTGCTGGAGTAGGGAATCAGCATGTTGGTGGCGTCGTACCCGCCGCGGAGAAACACCAGCAGAAAGCGCGGACCGCTGACAGGGGCCGCGTACAGTCGCGCACACGCGCCCGCGGCGCCCGCCACCAGTAGCTGCAAGCAATGCCGGCGGCTGAGGAGATCACTCATAGTTCATCTCCGGCGAGGCCAGCAAGAAAGAGTTCCATTCCTGGGGTGAGTTCGCCTGGCTGAGCGCCGTGCGCGTGTTGGCGCTCAAGAAAGGTTCGATCGCCTCGTAGTACAAACGGTTCGAGAGCTGAGGAAAGCCTGTCGTGGTCGCGGCACTACCGTCCTCGTGGTCGAACAGGTGCACGTTGCCGGCCCCGATGGCACGCGCGATCTCGAAGCGCCGGCTCATCTGCCCGGGGCTCTCCCAACTGGAGGCGTCAAGCGGATAACCGTCGGGCGTGCGGCGGCCGAAGGGCGCTTCACCGAGGGCGTTCAGCCAATCGAGCAGCGGGCGGCAGTTGCTGATGGTCCGACCGTCGTACGCCAGACGCACCGAGGAAAGCACGTAGTGCATCGGGTCTTTGAACTTCGGCACGCGCGCCGCTGCGAACTCCGGCGACGAGAGCAGCGTACGCAGCGTTGCAGCGATGTCGCCGTCGCTTTGCTGAAAGGTCTCGGTCATGGCGTCCACCAGGCGTGCCGAGGGCGCAGCTCCTGCGAAGTATGCCGCCAGCTCGCGTGACACGAAGCGCGCACAGGCCTTCTGCTGAACTATCAGGGTGATGGCGTGCTCGACCTCCTCAAAGCCCCGGCCACTCACGGGGTGGCCCAGCAGCACCTTGGGACCGAAGTCGTGGCGCGCGGGGTTGAACTCGAAGGCGCCGCGGCGCACGTACAGCGCGCGCAACTCGGGTTTGAGGTGCGGTGCGGGACCAGCGTTGACTCCCAGCCCGGTGAGCACCCGGGCGAGCTGCTGCACGTCCTGCTGCGAGTAGCCGCCGTTCACGCCCAGTGTGTGCAGCTCCATCAGCTCGCGTGCGTAGTTCTCGTTGATGTGGCCGGCGGCGTTCTGGGTGTTGTCGAGGTACTGCAGCATGGCCGGGTGTTCGAGCGTCGCGAGCACCAGGTCACGAAACCGCCCGAGTGCGTATGGCCGAATGGCCTGTTCCTCGTAGTCGAGGATCAGCCAGCGCAGGTCCAACTTGTACTGGGAGACACTGAAGTGGTTCAGCCAGAACCACACCATCTGTTCACGCAGCTGTGCGGGCGAATACACCGCCCGCAGCAGCTCCAGGCGGATCGCCCGGTAGGCGAGTTGCCCGGCTTCATCGTTGAGCAGCTTGCGCGCCTGCTCCTTTCCCGGCCCGTCGGCCATAGCGTTGATGGCCTTGCGCCGCTCCTGCAGCTGCTGCAGGCGCTGCTCGGGCGCGGCTTGATCTGTGCTGAGCTCCTGAATCTGCCCGGCGATCGCCGGCGGCAATTCTCCGGCTGCGTCATGCAGTTGCTCCTCGAGATAGCGCTCCCGCCCGAGCCGCCGATAATCGGCCACCGTCGCGCTGTCGAGTCCAAAGCTCACACGCTCGAGCCAGACGGCATCCTCGCGCCGCAACGGGGCCAGGGTGTGGACTGCCGGGGAGGCGCTACGGGAAGCGGGCGTCGCGCATGACACGACAGCGAGGGTCACGCTGATCGCGAGTGCCGCGGCGGGGAGCCGAAGCGAGGCGACCTTGGACTGGCGCTGACGCAAGTAACCGGATCCCGTAGTTGCTTCTAATGCATTCCAACGGCCGTGCCGGGTTCGGGTTGACTGCGACGGCAGTTGCGGCTGTGGAAGCTCCGCAGCGGTGTTGG
>Ga0306920_100001147_pt1 | contig 32714 bp, 36 predicted proteins | sample flu12Cox44000170_FD_204666 | JGI IMG/M metagenome (GOLD analysis project Ga0306920, IMG submission 204666) | Lab enrichment of tropical soil microbial communities from Luquillo Experimental Forest, Puerto Rico - flux4day.12C.oxic.44.000.170 (v2)... | ecosystem: Environmental > Terrestrial >...
GCCGCCCGGCCCCCGGTGCCGGCGTTTCGGGAACAGCGCCTGGCCGAATAGCGGATGCCATCTATAGTGAACGACGACTGACCGTGAAAACTGAGTAGTGTGTGTCTGTTCCGAGCGGCACCGGTAAGACTCATCTCCTTTCCGGCCTGGCGGTCGCGGCCTGCCGGCAGAAACGCCGGGTACGCTTCGCCAGCGCCGCCGGGCTGATCAACGAGATGGTCGAGGCCAAGCATCAGTTGCAGCTCGGCCGCGCGCTGTCGCGGTGGGCTCGCTACGATCTGATCGCACTCGACGAGGTAGGTTACGTGCCACTGGCCGAGGTCGGCGCCGAGTTCCTGTTCCAGGTCATCGCGGAGCGGGCCGAGAAGGCGGCCGTGATCGTCACCACCAACCTGCCGTTCTCGGAGTGGACTTCGGTGATTCCCAACGCCCGGCTCTGCAAGGCGCTGATCGACCGCATCACCGATCGCGCCACCATCATCGAGACTGGCACCGAGTCCTATCGCTTCCGTCGCACGCTGGAGAAGCGCAAGGGCAAAGCCGCCGAGACTAAGACTTAATACCGCGCCGCCGCCCGGCGGCGGGAGAAAGTAAGGATCTTCGGAAGGTGAGTCACTTTTAGAGCACGAAACGAGGGGCGATCAAAATACGTCGAGGTGGGGCCAAAACTGAAGATCAAAACGGGGCCAGACCGCATTGTCAAAATCACGGCAGGAATGTAGCTATGAACGACATACTCGCCGTGCTGAATGAGCGCAGGGGACCCTGCAGCACGAAACATGCGCTGCTGAAGGCGCTCGCCGACGAGCAGGGTCTGCCGATTCGGCTGATGCTCGGAATTTACGAGATGAATGCGCGCAACACGCCGGGTATTGGGCGCGTACTGGAAGAACACCACATGCCGTGATCCCCGAGGCGCACTGCTATCTAGTCTACCAGGACAGGCGAATCGACCTGACCCGGAATCTCGATGATCGGGATTCGGAGCCGATCGCGCCCTTTCTCATTGAAGAAGAAATTGGGACCGAGCAGATCCGCGAGTACAAGCGCCGCTGGCATCAAGCATTTATGCGGCAATGGCTGCACCGACGATCTGTCATCGATTTTGATCTCGATCAGCTTTGACGGATTCGCGAGGAATGTATCGCCGCTTTGAGTCGCACTTCAGCACCAGACTGATGGAGTTCTCTCTTGCATGCACGCCAGACAACGATCCGGTGAGTCAAATGCTACATTCGATCGCAGACGATATCTGGGTCGCGGAGCAGCCGCTGCGCTACCTCGGAGTCGCGCTTACCACGCGCATGACGATCGTCCGGCTTGCGGACGGCATCCTGATGGTCCATTCGCCGATCCGTCTTACAGATGAGTTGAGATCCGCTGCCGCGAGTGCCGGCCGTGTGCGATTCATCGTCGCGCCAAACCGATTCCATCATCTGTTCGTCCCTGATTGGCAAAAAGCATATCCTGGCGCGCAAACCTTTTGCGCGCCCGGGCTCGACACCAAGCGCGCCGACCTGAAGTTCACTGCAATCCTCGGCGATGAGCCGGCGCCTGCGTGGGCCGATGAGATGGACCAGGCATTCATGCGTGCACTGCCGCCTCTTAACGAGATCGTGTTATTCCACCGCAAGTCGCGCACGGTGATTTTCACCGATCTGCTGTTCAATATTGCGCGCCATGATTCCGCATATGCGCGATTTCTGCTACGGCTCGATGGAGCTCTCCACGGTCCCGCGATACCTCGCTCATTCAGGCTGCTGCTGCACCGCAGGCGCGTTGAGTGTGCCGCATTCCTCGCTCGGCTTCTGTCGTGGGATTTCGACCGGGTGATTCTCGCGCACGGCGAGCTCATCGGCAGCGGCGCCAAGGTTGCAATCGAACGTGCATGGCGATTCGGCCAAACAGCCTTGGGCGAAGGGAGGCCAGTATCGTGATCGACACCGGACTTAAGGACAAGGTGGCTCTGATCACCGGCGCGAATCGCGGAATCGGCGCCGCGACGGCACTCGCGCTCGCGGCCCAGGGCACCAAGATCTTCATCGCCTACCTTGGCGAGCCGCCGGGCGCTGCGCTTGTCCTGCAAATCGAACGCCTCGCCGAGCTTTCCGCATTCGAATGCGATCTGGCGGACTCTTCGGCACCGGCGCGTGTGTTCGATGGCGCCGAGGGAAGATTTGGCGGCGTCGATATCTTGATCAACAATGCCGCACACTGGATCGGCGATACGTTCATTCCATCCCAGAACTCGCGCGATTGGGGCGGCCGCCCGACGATATTCCTCGATGCGTCGTCGATCGACGGTCACTTCGCGGTGAACGTCCGCGCGGCGGCGCTACTGATCGCCGAATTTGCGCGGCGTCACGTGGCGCGCGGCGCGAAGTGGGGACGAATCATCAGCATCACGACGGGAGGGGCCGAATGCTTCCCCGGCGAGGTCTCCTATGGTGCCAGCAAGAACGCGCTCGAGAGCTACACGCGCTCGGCGGGCAAGGAACTCGCGCGATTCGGCGTAACCGCCAATCTCATCGCGCCGGGCGCCACCCAAACCGGATGGATTACACCCGTGCTCGAGAAGGTCATTCTTCCCAATGTACCGGCGGGTCGAATCGGCCAGCCCGAAGATATCGCGGACGCGATCGTAATGCTCGCCTCGCAGCAAGCGCGCTGGATCAATTGCGCGACCGTGTTCGTCGACGGAGGTCAGAGTCGGTCGAATTGAATTTAACTGCTCCATGATCTGGGTCCGACGCTAAACCGCTTTGACCAATTGAGCAGCGCCAAACGCGATTTTGGCCAGTCAGTCTGAATTGATGCCGTGGTCGCGTTGAAAGAACCGCATTCTGCGGCGGTCCAGAGGTAAAGAGAGACCGTGGTGCGTTGTGGCGAGCACATAGATTGGCATCCCGCTCGTGAGCCTACTCAACCTTTTCGATGGATAGAGGGGTCGCGTATAAGCGTCGAACTCTTAGGCGCTCTGGGGCAATGCTCTAAATTTCGTTTAATGAGAAGGTGACCACTTGTTCTCACGGAAACAGCTCGCCGAAGATTTCAACAGGCTTGGTGTTCGAGCAGGCGATACCATCATGGTCCATGCCTCCGTGCGTTCTGTTGGCGAGGTGGCTGGTGGGCCCGATCAAATCCACTTGGCGCTAAAAGATGCACTCGGAACCAGTGGCACCCTAATGATGTATGCGAGTTGTCCGCGGTATTATGATGACGTTGGTCGCGGCACGCTTGCCCCAGAGCAGGAACGTGAAATCCTCGAGAAGCTTCCGAGCTTTGATCCCTTCACCGCAAGGTCGGCGCGTGACAATGGTGCTCTGGTTGAGTTTCTGCGCACCCATCCGGGAACCCTTGTCAACAATCATGTGGCGCGTTTTGTGGTGTGGGGCAAACACGCCGGGTATTTAGTCTCGGACCCGCCTTGGAACTACACTTACGGCCTCAACTCCCCGCTCGACAGGTTCCTGAAGCTTGACGGCAAAATCCTGTTGTTAGGCTGCGATCACGACACAGTAACTTTCCTGCATTACGCGGAGCATGTTGCGGACCTTCCTGGGAAGCGCGTCGTGCACTACAAGGTGCCCGTTGAAAAAGACGGCCAGCGCGTATGGGAAGATGTCGAAGAATTTAACACCGCAGGCGATGGCGTTCATCCGAACTGGCCTGACCGTTTTTTTGCGAAGATTGTGGATTGCTTTCTCATACAATCAAACAACCAAGGCGGGTACGTGGGTGGTGCCGGAACGTATTTGCTTCGGGCGCAGGAACTGCTGGACTCTGCGCTCGCCTTCATGAGAGCCGTGGCAGCCGACGCGCGCGCAGCCGAACATTTGCATGAACTGGCATAGCGCAACCCTGATGGTATTGAGACCCCATCGGGGGCTTGACGTGCTTTAGGTTCCGAATTCTGCGGCTCGTTCGGGGGAACCACTCCCTGGCTGGATTCGGCAGTGAGCCGGCGAACAAGGTACGGTCATCACTGTCAACGCGAAACCTTCCACCTCGCCGCTCCGTGTTAAGTAACTTCGCTCTGAGAGGCGAGGCGCGTTGCGTCACTGCCACTTGCAACTCAGTGGCGAGAGTTCGATTAAGTCCCCCCGGCGCCTAAGTGCAGCAAAGCTATCGAGCGAATCTCAGAACGGAGTCCCGAGATGAACGGTGGCCGCGAAATTTTAACGCGATCTAAGCATCCTATTCGTTTCTCGAACAAGGCATGGACTTCAATCTAACCTGGGCTCTCGGGGTATCCGATCTCATGGGCTGGAGTCATGGCGAAGTCTTCTTCGCTGCCGGACAGATCAAGGACGGGGATGCTGATGGTTGGCGCCGGGCCTTTTATAGTGAAGCCTAGTATCTCAGAGAACGCGCCGTCACCGAGAAGGCGGCCGGTCGTGAAGTGTCGGCGGGCCTGTCGCAACTGAGCGCGTGCTTTGCATTCCGGACCAGCCCTCACTATGCGGATCCTGGGAAGCCCGAGTTCGCCGTAGCGCTCTCCAGCATGGAGGCGGCCTTCGCTAGTGGAATCGCACTGCTGCGCATTCCGCTGAGAAGTATCGAGGTGCCTTTCGAGCAAACGAGCCTTCCGGGCTATTATCTCGAAATTGATGCGCGTCCTCGCCCGACATTAGTCATGGTCGGTGGTGGAGACACATTCCGCGAGGACTCGTTTTACTTCGCCGGCTTTCCCGGCTGGAAACGCGACTACAATGTGCTGATGGTCGACTTGCCCGGCCAAGGCAAGACCCCTGGCCGAGGCCTTTACTTCAGTGGCGACGCCGAACTTTCGATCAGTGCGTCCCTTGACTGGCTGGACGCCAATGCCGTTAGTAAACCAGAGCAGGTTGCGATCTATGGCGTCAGTGGCGGCGGCTATTTGACGGCGCGTGCCGTGGCTTCAGAACCGCGCATCAAAGCTTGGGTCGCCAGCACTCCGATTTTCGACATCGCCAGGGTTTTCCAGCTCGAGTTCCGAAGTGCTCTTCAAACGCCCTCGTGGTTGTTGAAGCTGCTTGCACATTTGGGCGGTCGGTTGAACACAGGCCTTGCGATGAACCTGAAGAAATACGGGTGGCAGTTCGGCGCAGCGGATTTCGCGAGCGCGGCAAAGGCGGTTGTGGCGCAGGCGCCCCCAGTGGATGTAAACGCAATCGCGCTTCCCTCGCTGTTCCTGGTCGGTGAGAGCGAGGCCGAGGAACTGAAACGGCAGTCGCGTGAACTCTATCGGGTGCTTCGGGCGCGCGGAATAGACGCGGAGATTCGAGAATTCAGCGGCGCGGACGGTGCTGATGCCCACTGCCAGGTCAATAATCTACGTCTGGCGCACGCGGTCATCTTTGATTGGCTGGATCGCGTCTTCGATCGCGGCCCAGCTATCTCGCGGCTTGATCCGCGCCTGCTTTGCTAATGGGCAGGCTCCTGCCGCTGCGCGGAAATCCCCGCAACCGCAGATCGCCAGATCGGCCAGTCCGATCAGCATGCTTAAGCGAGTCGTTTCAGACGTGCGCCCGCCCCCAGATCCGGCAATGCACCTGAAGCTGGGGAAACAGGTTTTTTGTTATGGGGCGCTGGCAGATTGCGGTGTGTCTTGCGATTCATTTCCGAGTCGCGCGCCATCCGCTCGGCCATGGCGGTCAACAGAAACTCCTCGGGACCAGCGCCTACGAAGTACACTCGCATGACCTATATCAATCGCGTATTCGGGGGATCGATGCCAACCGGGGCGCTTCGTACGTTGCAGCTTACCGACGCCGAGGCGGCATCTGTATTGTTCGCCGCTGAAACTGACTGACGGTTCAGCTGCTTCGGACTCTGCCGGACGGGGACTCCTATGCCGCTTGGAGCCAACTTAGGAGGCAACAGATGAAGTTGCGCACGCTTGGGTGGCTGATGTTTTCGCGCCAAGGATGGGTCGCGGCTGCCGCTGCGCGCCAATGGACCCGGTTCATGAGCACCTTGTTTCTCACTAGGGGTTTTTTGCCTATCGCCCCGAAAAGGTTCAATCCAGCATTATCGGATAACCTGGCATCATGACGTTGCTTCCTTTGACGCCAAAACGGCGGCGACTACAGTGTCTTTGCCCTGCCATCTTAGGGGTCAGGTCGAAAGATGGCTTTGGTAAACGCCCAGCAGCCAGCGTGGCCGCTCAGTTAGCATCATTGGCCAGCGCGACTGACATTGCGTGACGAATTTTTTGGCTTTCAGGCTCCCCTCCGACGGTTAATACGCTCACATATTCAACGTAGACATGATATTTCGTGGGCCAAGCTGTGTTACTCTCGACCGGCTGGGATATGCGCCGCTATCTATCGCTTCGCTACTCCCGCCTCCCATGCTGCCGTATCTGAATATTCTCGGAACTTGCAAACCAGACCGTCGCGCAGCGTGAAGATTTGCGCCCAATTCGCCTCGACCACGCGCCCTGTGGCCCGCACAAGGCATCGCTCGTGGCCGAGCACAACTATGGTATCTCCGTCCACGATGAATTCATCCGGTTGAAAAACCTGAAACTCAAGCGCTTCAAAGGTCGCTTTGCCATAGTGTTCGAACTCTTCCCGCGCCCGTGAACCGGAGTGCTCCAAGGGTATATATCCTTGTCCGCGCCGGCATCCTTCCAATCCAAGTCGTCTGCTAGCAGTTTAAGAGTGGCCGCAAGATCCCCATCGTTAATCGTCTGATAGAAACGTTGCACGGTCTGAAGGTTTGGCTGTTCGTTCATCGCGATTATCCTTGTTTCTAAGCTGAGGGTTTTTGCCTATCGCCCTGAAAAGGTTCAATCCAGCATTATCCGATAAGCTGGCATCATGGAGTTGCTTCCTTTGCCAGAGCCCGCCACAAGGTATGGCGGCTTACCGCTAGTTCCTTGGCAACCTGGACTTTGGTGTAGTCCCCGGAGCGCAAAAGCGCCCGGGCCTTCTTCAAATCCGCCTCGCCGAGCGCCTTTGGCCGGCCGCCAACACGTCCGCGACGGCGCGCGGCTTTGAGACCGGCGTTAACCCGTTGACGGAGGAGGTCGCGTTCGAATTCCGCCAGAGCGGCGAAGATATGGAACGTTAATTTGCCGCTCGGCGTAGTCGAATTGATGTTCTCAGTTAGGGAATGCAGCTCGACGCCGCGTTGGTTCAAGAGAACCGTGGTATCGATGAGCTGGCGGAGCGAGCGCGCCAGACGATCGAGCTTCCAGACAATAATTACATCGCCCTTGCGCGCATTATCCAGGAGCCTCATCAATTCCGGCCGCTCGGCCTGGGCCCCCGAAGTCTTCTCCTCATAGATACGGGCGCACTTCACGCGCTTGAGGGCATCCATCTGCAGGTGGGTTTCCTGGGCATCGGTCGACACGCGGGCGTAACCAATTTTCATGGTGCAAAAACCGAGAAGCGGCTTTTATTCTGCACCTTAACTTTTGCACCATACTTGTGCAACTGATTTTTAGGGTGTTTGGACGTCCACAGGCGGGCTATGCGCGAGGTGCACAAACAATTGTTTTTGCAACCACACCAGTATTGCGGTGATTGGCTTCATTACGATGCCGAACCACTTAATCCTGTCTGCCGCACGGAACTTTGCCGCTCACCTCTGGCACACGTGGCACCCCAATGTTGTGGTGGGCGAACGGTGGCGGGAAGACGGAACAATGCGACTTAGAATCCTCAGCGAACAGGAAATCGATGATCTCTATGGACGACCGCATTTCACCCAGCAAGAGCGCGATGAATATTTTGCGCTGTCCGCTCAGGAGAAAGCCGCGCTTGAACAGTTCCACTCGTACAAATCCAAACTATTTTTTATGCTGCAACTGGGTTATTTCAAAGCCCGTCTTACGTTTTTCGTCTTCGGCCTGAAGGATGTAGAGGAAGATGCAGCCTACCTAAAGCGCCGGTATTTTCCTGATTTTAATGACGCCGGTTCTGCGATCGCTAAAGGCACGCGCCTGAAGCAGCAGAAACTTATTCTTAAGCTGTGCAATTACCGCAATACGGATGCGGCGATACAAAAGAATCTGCAAGTCCGCGCCCGGCAGGCGGCCGCGGTCTGTAGCAAGCCCGTCTATGTGTTCCGGGAATTGATGCACCACCTGGCAGAACAGCGCGTGGTCATTCCCGCCTATAGCACGATGCAAGACATCGTCGGCCTGGCTTTGGCTTACGAGCAGCAGCGCCTTGCGGATATCGTGCACTATAGTGTTGACCCCTCCGCAAAATCCGCCCTGGACCGCCTGCTCGCGGACACCCAGGGGCTGCACGAAATCACTCTGCTGAAGCGCGACCCGAGGGACTTTAGTAATTCTGAAATCCGGCGTGAGGTCCAGCGTGGCGAGCAGATGCGCGAGCTCTACGAGCTGTCGCAAAGACTGCTGCCGCAGCTGCATATCTCCAACGAAAACATCAGATACTATGCCACGCTCGTGGATTATTACTCGGTGTACAAGCTTCGCCAGTTGAGCGGATTCACGGTCTATGTCTATCTCCTCTGCTTCATTCAGCACCGCTACCAAAAGCTGCACGACAACCTGATTCAAAGCCTGCTTCATCACGTCAGAAAGTATGGCGACGATGCCAGGGAAGCCGCCAAGGATCTGGTTTACGATTACCGGGCCGCCACGAACGCCGACATGACCAGGGGAGGGCAGATTCTCAAGCTGTTCACGGATGAAGGCATTGCCGGCAGCCTTTTTTTCGAGGAGGTGCGCCGGAAAGCCTTTGGCATGCTGGACGCGGCACGGCTGAACGCCGTGGCAGAATACCTAATCGCTGAGGCGCAATTCGACGAGAAAGCATTCCAATGGCAGCTGCTCGACAAAGCCGGGCAGCGAATCAAGCTCAGTCTCCGCCCCATTCTTCAGGGCATCCAGTTTGCCGCGACGACCGCCGATGACCCCCTCATAAAGGCGATGAAATTTCTGGAGGAGGCCGCTCGCCGCGGTAAGCCACTGGCCGCGTACAAGGAGCAGGATCTCCCGCTGCGCTGGGTTCCGGAAAGGATGAAGCGCTATCTCTATGAGAAGGACGGTGCCCATCGCAGACTGCTTGCGAACCGCTACGAGTTCCTCCTTTACTGCCAAGTTCGCAACGGCCTCGAGTCAGGTGATATTTTCTGCCGCGAGAGCGTTCGCTTCCGCAGCATCAACGACGATCTCCTTGACCATGAGCTGTGGCGCAATGACAAGGAAGCGCTAATTGCTCAAGCGGGCTCGGATATCCTACGCCGCTCCATCCGCGAGCACCTGGCGGAGTTGAAGGAACGGCTCGAGGCGCGGTTGTCCGAAGTCAACCGGCGCATCGCCGCGGGCGAGAATACCTACTTCAAGCTCAAGGAAAACGGCCACTGGACCCTGGAGTACCCAGGCGATGACGAAGAGACGAACCATCCATTCTTCGACCAATTGCCGCAGACGGATATCAATAGTGTTTTGTGTTTCGCCGATCGGCAGTGCGGGTTCATGGATGCATTCACCCACCGCCTTGGACGCTACGCCAAACAAGCACTGAACAAGTCCGCATTAATTGCCAGCCTCGTAGGCTGGGGCACTAACACCGGCATTCCAAAAATGGGCCAGATTTCCGATATCGGCAGCCCCACCCTGCTATCCACCTCCGATAATTTCTTGCGTCCCGAGACCTTGCGGGAGGCCAATGATGTGGTGAGTAACGCGATCTCACGGCTTTCGATCTTCCGCCATTACGACATCGGCGGGTTCCTGCATTCCAGCAGCGACGGCCAGAAATTTGAGACCGGGGTGAGCAGTTTCAATGCTCGCCATTCCCCCAAATACTTCGGGCTGAAGAAAGGCATCGTGTCCTATACGCTGGTCGCCAACAACGTTCCGGTTAACGCTCGCAATATCACCGCTGACGACCATGAGAGTCATTTCGTCTTCGACATCCTTTACAACAACAGCGCGGAGATTCAGCCCGAGATTCATTCCACAGATACGCACGGCACCAATAACCTGAACTTCGCGCTCCTACAGGTGTTTGGCAGTAGTCAGTTTACTCCACGATACAAGGATATATATGACAAAGTGCGTAACTCGCTCATCGCGTTCCATCATCCAAGCCGCTATGGCGATGCGATCATCAAGCCTGTTCGGAAGATCCGGGAGGACCTTATTATCGGAGAATGGGATGAGTGCCAGCGCATCTTCGTGTCTCTGGCTCTGAAGGAGACCACACAGAGCACGATCGTGCGCAAGCTGAGCGCACAGTCGCGCAGTAGCAGAGCCAAGCGCGCCCTTTGGGAATACGACAGCATTTACCGCAGCCTCTACTTCCTCGACTATATTGACAACCCGCCCTTGCGGCAGCACGTCCAGAAAGCCTTGAACCGGGGCGAAAACTACCACCAGTTGCGCCGTGCCATTTCCTATGCCGGCTTCGGCAAGCTTCGCTTCAAAACCGAGTATGAGCAGGACCTCTGGGCGGAATGTAGCCGCCTGCTTGCCAACTCCATTATTTTATACAACGCTTCCATCCTTTCCCGGCTGTTGGAGCAGCAGGAAACGACCAGGAATACACAAGGCGCCGATGCAACTAAAAAGGTATCCCCCGTTGCCTGGCAGCACATCAATCTCCAGGGGCGCTACGAGTTCCAGAAGCAACCGGACCCACTCGACGTTGATATGATCATCCGCACACTCACCGAACTCTCCCATAATCGCTGGGCGGTCGAAGATCTGGATTGAACCTTTTCGGGGCGATAGGCAAAAAACCCCTAATATGAATACGTATTTGACTTAGCAAAGCCAAGCGCTTAGTATAGTTATAAAATTTCGGACTAGTGTAGCTCTTACCGAGGAGGCGGAGGATGGAGCCCATCTGTGAAGAAGCGAGATCGGAAGAACCCGCACGCCGTGGCGCTGGGCCGATTGGGCGGTTTGGTTTGCAGCGAGGCCAAGACGCGCGCCAACAAGGAAAACGGCCGCAAGGGTGGTCTGGTCAAAAGCCGCAAGAAGACTATCGCGGCCAGACGCAACGCTCGGCGGCCAAGGCCCGGGCGCCGCAAGAAAGGGTGAACGCGGCAATCTCTTCGATCCATGCCCGCTTTGGCAAGTGCGTTATCGGCCTCGGCTATCTGGGAATCAGGTACGTCCCGACCAGACCCCAGCCCGTTCTGTGATGGGAATGCCGCCGGCCGAGGCGGATATTTATCCCACGGAACAGCAGGTAAGCTCGTTAGTTAGGCGAACGGGTTGGCGCATGCGCGAGCAAGCGGCGGGTAGCGCGGTAATCATTGGATGGCACGGAAAGAGCCGATGATCATCGGACAGATTATCGAAGACGGAAAGCTCGAATGTGACCTGCCGGCACTGGTCGACACACGTCTCCTCATCCAGGCGAATTCGGGCGGCGGCAAATCGTGGTTACTGCGGCTTATAGCGGAACGCGCCGGCATCCAGACCATCGTGCTCGACAGCGAGGGGGAGTTTGCCAGTCTGCGCGAGTCCGTGGACATGTTGCTGGTTGGCGCGGGCGGCGAGCTGCCCGCCAGTCCCCGTTATGCTGCGCTGCTGGCGCGCCGGCTCATCGAATACAAGGTCTCCGGAGTAATCGATCTCTACGAGCTGAAGCTTGGCGAACGTCGTCAGTTTGTGAAGCTGTTTCTCGATTCACTTATCCATCTTCCGCGCGAGCTTTGGCGGCCAACGCTGGTGATTCTCGACGAGGCGCATATCTATTGTCCGGAACGCGGCTCCGGAGAGGCGGAATCGACGGAGGCAGTTATCAGCCTGATGAGTCAGGGCCGAAAGCGCGGTTATGCGGGGATTATCGCTACGCAACGCTTGTCAAAATTGCACAAGGATGCTGCCGCCGAGGCCAACAACGTAATTATTGGACGCCCCTGGTTGGATGCAGACCAGGCAAGGGCAGGGGACGCGTTCGGGCTCTCGAAGGGCGACCGGCTCAAGTTGCGCGACCTGAAGCAGGGCGAGTTCTATGCGTTTGGGCCGGCCTTTAACCAACCGGGGATAGTTCATTTTCGCTCGGATCGGGTCCGTACGACCCATCCGAGGCCGGGAGAGCGTCACTTGCTTAGCGCCCCCGCGCCGTCGGCGGCCATTCGCGGGGTACTGGGGAAATTTGTTGATTTGCCTCACGAGGTGGAGGCCGAGATTCGTGGCCTCGATGAGGCACGCCGCCGGATCGCCGAACTAGAGCGGCAAATCAGGAAAAGCAGGAACGCGAATTCAGCATCGCAGTTAGACCAGGTCGCTGTCGAGCGTGCCATTAGGGTTGTGGTCGAGAAGGAGCGAGCGGCGTGGCGGGCAGAAGTTGGAGTGGAGTAGGGCACGCTTCCGGCAAATGTCCGCGACGGTGGCTTCGGTGGGACGAACCTTCGACAAACTTAAAGTCTTACTTGATAAAATTGAGGCCGAGTGGGCGAACGCCACCGAGAATGACGCGACATCTTTTATTTCAAGGAACCATCGCCGCGCCCATGCCAGTCCAGCAGAAAATCGCGCCGCTTCAGCCGATAGCTTTGATGAGTCGCGGAAACTGCTGTCCGGCGAGCGCCGAATTCTTACTTCCTTGGCACAGTATTCTGAGGGCAGGAGCAAGGCGCAGGTTGCGATCCTGGCCGGATATGCCCTCAACGGTGGTGGATTTAACAACTACCTGGGCGCCCTCAGATCGCGGGGCCTCATTAAAGGTAATGGAGACAGGCTGACAGTCACGGATGCTGGAATCGAAGCGCTCGGGTCGTGGGAGGCGTTGCCGACAGGACCAGCCCTAATTGACCACTGGCGGTCCCGCTTAGGAAAAGCAGAACGCCTGATTTTAGAAACGCTCACCCAATCGTATCCCGATCCATTGAGCAAAGAGGAAGTCGCGGCCAGAGTCGGTTACGAAGCCAACGGCGGCGGTTTCAACAACGCGCTCGGCAGGCTGAGAGCCCTCGAGTTGGTGCAGGGTCGCGGTGAACTCCGAGCGAGCGATAATCTTTTCGAAGCACGATAGTCAAGTCGAGGGTCAGCCCGGCGACAATGGCATCCGCTTCGCCGCAAGTGACCGCGGGCGCACCACAGGCCGGCTACGTGGAAGGCCGCCGATCCTTCCCTTATTTGGATGGCAACGACTGATAAACATCGCTGGCAATTTGCAGGACGTTTTCGCCGTAACGCCTTTGGCTGGCGCTCGCAGCCTGCGATTCAGCGGGTTCGTGAAGCAGTATCCGAGATCAAGGGAGTGGCGCGTCGCGATCCACTATTAGGGGCTGACGGCGCGGTGCTGTTCCTCGAGAAGGTGTCGGCCGCGCTGGAACACGTAGATAGCTCGTCCGGTGCGATCGGTACGGCAGTCAATCATGCCATTGCAGAGCTGGTGTCGATTATCGCGAAGGCGCCCGTGGATTTTGGCAGGCGTGCTAAATGGTTGGATCGGTTGTGGGACGCTTATATCGCGGACGCTATTCCCTATATAGAGACGCTCGGTGATTTTTGGGGCGAACTGTGTGCAACCAAGGAACTCGCGTCGGTTTGGGCCAACAATCTTATCGAGCCTCTCCGATCGACTTGGCGGGATCGCGGGACAAGTTCGTACTTCCAGGGGACGGCGGTTTGCTTGTCGTCGCTCCTGGCCGCGGGACGGTACCTGGAGCTGCTGGACATTCTCGAAATAGCTCCCTTCGTTTGCTGGGCCGATCGCCGCTGGGGCGTGCAGGCATTGGCTGCAATGGGCAAGAGCGCTGATGCCCTCCGCTACGCTGAGGCGTCGCGCGGACTCAATGACCATCCTGACGCGATCGCGCGCGCCTGCGAGGAGATTCTGCTTTCCTCGGGCCGGCCGGAGGAAGCGTACGAACGTTACGCGCTTGCGGCGAATCGAAGCGGATCATACCTCACTATGTATCGGGCGATCGTTCGGAAGTACCCGCACAGGGACCCGAAGCGGATTTTGTGCGATTTAGTGGCGCGTACGCCAGGTGATGAAGGCAAATGGTTCGCCGCAGCCAAAGAGGCGGGATTCTTAGAGTTGGCAATCGAGCTGGCAAAGGCGTCGCCTTGCGACCCAAAAACCCTCACTCGCGCCGCACGGGATTTTGTCGAGACGAATCCGGTCTTCGCGTTGGAGGCCGGTCTCACCGCGCTGCACTGGCTCGAGAAGGGTTACGGATATGAGATCACCGGAGCTGACGTCTGGGCGGCATACTCGAACACGATGAAAGCGGCGGAGCGGCTGGATCGGCACGACCAGGTGCGCGACCGTATCCGCGCATTGGCCCACAAGGGGTTCGTGGCGCAAATCCTCGGCCGGCAACTGGGGCTCCCCACGCCCTGAAAGAGCCGAAGCGGCAGGCGACTTACGGCTTGTCCTTTGCGAAGAGCTTGTGGAACACCCGCTCCGATTCCCGGAGGCCTCTTTCGGTCAGGACCACCGATTTGGCTTTGCCGACCGGATTCGGGATGAAACCCTTCTCATGAAGGCGGTTCATGGCTTCCCAATCAAAGCCTTTCCATGCTCTCGACCCGTCATGGAGCGTCAGGTGGAGAAGCGCGAGGACGGCTTCGTCAATTTTGTGCGTATCAATATCCATTATTCGAAGAGCACTTCCGCAATTGATCCGATCAGACTTTGAACGTCGCTCCGCCTTTTTGCCATCCTCCGTGGCGGCCCCGCTGCAACTGGGCCTATGATATGCGGCAAGCACCGTTTCGGTTGTTGGACTAGACCAAGCCGGAGCTTGTTTGGAACTTAAAATAGCGTGCTGCATTGGTCGCACATGCTGCCTCGGAGCGATCGTGATAAAGTAGGGGCAGATGGATGATCCGATAGTCTCATGCCGGCGGCGTTGATAGACGATCCTCTCCTGAAGCGCTTCCGCGCTGCGCTCGATCGGGTTTATGGCGATCGGATAGAGCGAGTCATACTGTTCGGCTCGCGTGCACGTGGTGACGCGGGCAAAGATTCAGATTACGACGTAGCCGTTTTTCTGCGGGACATGTCCGATCGGTTTGCAGAAATGAACCGGCTGGCCGACCTGAGCACGCAGATCCTGGACGAAACCGGTGAGTTCATCCATGCCATGCCCTATCCTGCGGGTTCCTACAACGAGCGCACGCCGCTCATGCTCGAAGTCCGCGCAATTGGCGTCGATCTATGAAGCCCGAGGCCGCCGCCTTTCTTAACAAGGCCCGCGAGTTCCTGGAGAAGGCGGAGGACATGCTTATCGATGACTGGCCTGACGAAGCCGGCCGTGCGGCGTATCTCGCCGGGTTGCATGCGGCGCAAGCGTTGATCGTTGACCGCACTGGTAAGGTGATCAGGCGTCATCGCGGTGTTCAACGCGAGCTCGGACGGCTGACGAAGGACGAGCTGCACTTCGACCAAGAGCTGCGACCCTTCCTTGGTCGCGCCTACAATCTCAAAGCCATTGCCGATTACGAGACCGGTCCCGGGTCCCGAGTGTCGATCGAGAGCGCGCGTGCTGCGATCGACATGGCGCGCCGATTTGTCGAGTCCATCACGGGGTTGCTTACTTGAAGCGCGCCATCAGGCGGGCCTTTCTTACACGGCTGAGCGATGCCGACCTTGACCCGATCACACAGTAAGTGCGCCGCGCCTTAACAATCTAGCAAATGGTTAGACGGCGGCGCGCAGCGTTGCGTTCAACGCTGCGCTTGCGCTATTGGCGCGCCTGCTGATGTCAAAGCCCGAGTTGCAAAAGTCCTAATTTTTGCGCCGTCAACCGAAACTCGCGTTTTACTGGAGATTTTGGCTTGGTTGGGTCGCCTCGGGGAATTGCTCCCCCGAGGCTCCCGCGGATCCGGACAGGCAGATTTCCCGCATCCGGCTCTTCGGTTCACGGTTTCGCTACGCGACGGTCGCGGGACGGATGCGGGGCTCCGGCAGCGGGTAATGCGCCAGAAGCCGCATCATCGCCTCCCACGATATGTGTGCCCGTTGCGAGCGGCGGCTTAACCACTTCCGCCACACCGCGATGACCTGTTCACGGAGGTTGCGGAGCGCCCTGAAGTTTCCGGTGATGCCGAAATACTCAAAGTGCCCGAGCAGCTTCCTCCTGAGTGCTGGCCACTGCGCGCGAACTGGCTCGTGCCGATGCTGCCGACACCAATTCGCGATGCGCTTGAGAGTGCGCCGAAAGCGGTCCGTAGCGGTCTTTTGCTTCACCACCCAGTATCCCTTGCGGGACTTGGCCCAATAGTGGGTGAAGCCCAGAAGGTCGAAGGTGTCGGGCCGGGAGCGCGCGTCGCCGTTACTATGGGGCGACGCCGAAACCCTCCGGTCCGGTCGCCGAAAATCAACCAGCCGAGTCTTTTCAGGATGAAGCGCCAAACCATACTTCGCCAGCCGCTTCGGTAGCACGTCGAACACTCGCCGCGCATCTCGTTCATGCTCGAAGATGATGACAAGGTCATCCGCGAAGCGGACGAGAGTTGCACGGCCCGCGAGTCGCGGCACTACCAGACGTGTGAACCACTCATCAAGCACCTCGTGCAAGTAGATGTTCGCCAGGATTGGGGAAATTACCCCACCCTGCGGCGTGCCAGCCTCCGGGTACTTAATCGCCCCGTCTTCCATCACGCCCGCGTTCAGCCACTTGCCGATGAGCCGCAACAGCACTCCGTCACGTACCCGTTTACGCACGATGCCTCGCAAGTGGCAATGTTCCAAGGTCCCGAAAAAGTTTCGGATATCAACCTCGAGAACCCACTTGCCCGCCATCACCACCGCTTGATGTTGCACGACTCGCAAAGCCTGATGCGCCGAGCGGCCGGGTCGAAAGCCGTATGAGCAGTCGAGAAAACTCTGCTCGTATACTGCTTCCAGCACCATCGCCACCGCTCGCTGAAGCGCCTTATCCTCGAAGGTTGGTATGCCAATTGGCCTCGTTTGTGAGCCATCGCCCTTCGGGATGTGCACGCGCCGCACCGGTGGCGCCACATAGCTGCCCGACTTGGCGCGTTCGAGCAGCGAGCGGAGGTTGTCATCCAGGTTTCTCGCATACTCGTCGGCTGTCTGCCGGTCGATGCCCGTGGCTCCGTCCTTGCGCGTGCGCCGATACGCCTCGCGCAGCCAGTCGATGTCGATGTGATGGGCGAGCGTCGTCAATGCCGCTTCAGGCATCTCGCGCGCCAGTTTTGCTATGCGCTCAAGTTTCGTTGATACGGTTGTGGAGCTCGATGTCTCCGCCATCTTTCCCTCGAACGTGCCCGTGTCCCGGTGCTCCCTTCCCTCCACGGGGTCCCTCGGGTCGGTTCCCCCGCCTCCTCGGTAATGCGAAGCACTCCGACTTCCTGCCGCCCCTTCCGCGATGCTTCGTTTCCTTCGCTTCGCGGTACCGCCACCGCGCCTTGGGTTTCGTTCCCGCAACTGCAAGACGCTACGGCTGCGGGCCTGGAGTTGTTCACCGGAATCCCCAAACCGGATTCATTGACGGAGACGACAGGACCTCCCAGGTTCCTGGAGAACCCCAATATGAACGTGCCCTGCTCTTCGACCCCGGCGGGACCGTTGCGCTCGGCCACTGCCGCGCCTCGGTGTTGTCTTCCGCAGTTTTGACGACGTCGACTCCCACCATTTCCAAAATTTCGAGGCTCAATCACACGGCCCGTTCACTCGCTGTCTACGCTTCGCAGGGTGGGTTACCCCACCGCCACGCAAGACTCGCTTCCGGATGGCTGGCCAGCCTTTCCGGGCGGGACTGACTACCCGCTGGGTCCCAATGAAAGGTTTCAGGTCATTCCATTCCCTTTCCCAGGCTTTGCCTGGCGCACCAAAACTCTTGCGCAAAAGTCCATTCTTCTGCGAGGACTTTTGCGACAATCGCGAGCGCTGCAAAAGTTTTTTGGGACGCCTGGACCTTTTCAACTACGCAGATCCATGCCGAAACCAGCCTCCGGGCCCTCGGCGACAATTAAATCTGCGCCCCGGGCGGCATGCGGTAGCTCCAGTTTGCCGAAATTTAGGTCTTCGCTAGGTTAGGGCCTTTGTTGGTATTCTCGTCTTCCGTCTATTGGCGGGAGGTAACGATGACTCAACGGGAACGTCGGGGCTGGGTTATCGTCGCGAGCTTGTTCGCTGCTCTGTTTTTGATCGCCGGCTCCGGCGCCAACACGTTTGGCATATTCTTGCCGGTCCTGCTGAAAGCGTTTCCGCATTGGAGCAGAGCCAAGGTCGCGCTGTTGCCGAGTGCGCTGTTTTTTTCCTGGGGCGTTACTGTCATCCCGGTTGGCTGGCTGCTCGACCGAGTTGAGGCCAGGCTGCTAATGATCTTCGGTGCGATCGCCGCGGGAGGCGCCTTTCTGATCGCGAGCAGGTCGAATTCATTCAATCCCATGCTCGCCGCCTATTTGCTGCTCGGGCTGGGTATTTCCACTGGTACCCTGGCTCCGGCCGCATTCGTTCTCGCCAATTGGTTCGAAGCCCGCCGGGGGCTCGCGATGGGGATAACCATGGCTGGCACAACGGCCGGTGGGATGGCAATGACGCTGGTGGCTAATCACGTAATTTCAGACGCGGGATGGCGGACCGCATACGTCGCACTCGGCGTACCAATGATCGTGGTAGTGGTGCCGTTGACAGCTTTGGTAGTGAGGAGCCGGCCTCCGCGCATATCAGCTGTGCCTCAGCCAAGCATGACGGTTGCTCAGGGAGCAAATCTTCTAGAGGGTTTCGAAGTGCCTGAGGCACTGCGCACGCGCTCCTTCTGGATGCTGGTAGTCGCGCATTTTTGCTTCGGCCTTATGGTAGTGGGCATGGTGGTACACATGATCGCTTACCTGGAGAGCCTCGGCTACAAGGCCAGCGGCGCCGCTCTGGCGATGAGCGCACTTTTCGGTTTAGGCGGGCTGGGCAAAGTGATGATAGGCTACGTGGCCGATCGAATCGGCGCGCGGATGGCACTGGCGGCCGACTTTGCTGCGATTGCGCTCGCTTTTCTCCTGGTGTTCAGCGCAGCACGTGTGTCCGTGCTGATAGTCTTTATTTTGACGTTCGGAATTGCCACGGCCGCACCGGTGGCATTACTGCCACTGCTGGTAGCCGAATCCCTGGGACGCCGGCGCTACGGCGTTCTCGGTGCTTTGACCGGCATAGGCGGGACGATCGGAGGCGCCGTTGGGCCGGTCATAGCTGGGCGAATTTTCGACATAACCGGCGGTTATGCCGCCGCCTTTGAATTGTTTATCCTGGCGGATGCTGTCGGTGCGCTAGCCACATTTGTCTGTCAGTCATATGCGCAAAGTTCTGGCATGAGCATCGCGCAAGCCTCGGCATCCGCCTAGTGTCGTGTCGCTGAATAAAGTATAGGGCACCATCCGTCTATGCTGCATGGGCGTAAAGAGATGGCCGGTGGAAGTCAGCGAAGCGGATCGAGCCCAGTTGGAGGCGTCGTTGCGAAGCCAGACTATCGCACACGCGCTGGCGACCCGGGCGCGAATAGTATTGGGCAGCGCGGCGGGCGAGAGCATTCGTGTACTGGCAGAACGGCTCAAGGTTACCCAACGAACGGTGTGTCTGTGGCGGCGACGCTATGCAAGTCGTGGCTTGGATGGTCTCCGCAACCGACCGCGTGCTGGGCGTCCACGGCGGATCACCTCGGCCAAGGAGCAAACGGTCGTGAGCGCCACCCTGCGCCAGCCGAAGGCCGCTACGCACTGGAGCGCGCGACGCTTGGCCAAAGAAGTTGGCTTGTCTGCGGCAACCGTGCATCGCATATGGCAGAAGTACGGCCTGCAGCCGCACCGGGTAGACACTTTCAAATTCAGCCAAGATCCAGAGTTCGACAGCAAATTGGCCGACATCGTGGCTCTGTATCTCGACCCGCCGGAGCGGGCGTTGGTGCTGTGCGTGGATGAGAAATCGCAGATTCAGGCGCTGAACCGCACCCAACCGGCGCTGCCGATGTGGCCGGGACTGCCAGCGCGCAGGACCCACGACTACACGCGCCACGGCACCACCAGCCTGTTCGCAGCGCTGGAAGTCGCCAGCGGCAGGGTGCATGGACGCTGCTTTCCGCGCCATACTCATGTTGAGTTCCTTACTTTTCTGAAATCTTTGGCGCGCCGTTACCCGAAGCGGGAGCTGCATCTCATCTGCGACAACTACGGAACCCACAAACATCCTGCCGTAAACGAATGGCTTGCCGCTCATCCGCGGATCCGCTTGCACTTCACGCCGAGCAGCGCGTCTTGGCTGAACCTGGTTGAACGCTGGTTCGCAATCATTACGGGCCAGGCTATTCGCCGCGGCAGCTTCGACAGTGTCCGCCGTCTCGAAGCCGCAATCATGAACTGGCTCAGTCACTGGAACAACAACGCCAAACCCTTTCGCTGGATCAAGTCGGCCGCCGATATCAAACGCAGCATTCGAAATGCGGCACTTATTTACGAGACACAACACTAGCGTGTCGTCCGATTTTCGCAAGACAGCCATTAGAGTCATAACCGGGCCGAAAAATTACTGGGCAGACGTCTCGCCCGTCAGTTAGTAGGCAGAGCAGGGTGCCAGGACAGACCATGAATCTGCCTGGCACCCTTTCAGGGCTTGCAGCTAGCCGCCGCAGTCGCCGATGACCCGCTCATCGAGGAGATGAAATTTCTGGAGGAGGCCGCCCGCCACGGTAAGCCACTGACCGCGTACAAGGAGCAGGACCTGCCGCTGCGCTGGGTTCCGGAAAGGATGAAGCGCTGTCTCTACGACAAGGACGGTGCCCATCGCAGGCTGCTGCCGGATCGCTACGAGTTCCTCTTTTACCGCCAACTTCGCAACGGCCTGGAGTCGGGCGATATTTTCTGCCGCGACAGCGTCCGCTTCCGCAGCATCAACGACGATCTCGTTGACCAGGAGCTCACGTCGTAATCCTGCGGCACACAGTTTGAAGAAAGTTGGCCCCCGCGAGAACACTCAAATAACAAATAAGAATGGGAGAAACCTCAACGGTTCGATTTCACCGCATCCCCGAATACCCGAAACTGCGTTCCCCGGGACCGTTCACGCAATCATCGCGAGGCCGCAATGAATGCAGTGCGAATCTGCACGGTTTGTGCGGTTTGCTTTATGAGCACCTGAACGACATGCTCTCGATGGTCGTGGCGAATTCTTCAGCTCATCCGGCCGCCTGGCGGCTTCCTCGATGGCTAGCGGTTTGCCTGTGGATTTTCGGCATATCGGCTTTTCACATCGTCTTGCCCTGGGTCATTTCTGGTTCAGCTGTTCGCCACGAATGGCGTCACTGCCATCCGTCGCTGCTGAACCTCGCTTCACTTCTGTCAGTCGCCATCGGCCTTGCAGTGATTGTGTGGGCTCTTGCCGAGCACTTTGTGCACGGGTCTAAGGGCTACGAATTCAGCGCCACTCCGTCTTATCTGATTCGGAGCGGGCCTTACCATTACACCCGCAATCCGATGTATGTCGCCGCTCTGCTAGTTTGGGTTGGATGGTCGTTTTTCTACGGTAGCATTCCGCTTCTTATTTCCTCGGCGGCGATCTGGATACTCTTGGAATTCATCATTATTCCGTTCGAAGAACGGCGGCTCATGACGCGGTTCGGTCAATCATACCTATCCTACAAAGTCAGGGTCGCACGCTGGATTGGCCACGACACCATCAAATTCCCCAGATAATTGGGCAAAGTGACCGCCCTTGTTCTCTTATATTTTATACAGCATAACCAGCGGTTATGCAGTGCGAGACTCTTCGAGCATCAAATGGGAACCACTTAACTTGACCAGAACAAACGGCAGGGCAGGGTGCTTTGACGATCTCGCGTTGTTCTGCACTCAAGACCGCGCGTGAACCTCCTCATACTTCTCCACGCGGTAGTCTCAACACTACTCGAGTATTGGAGACTGTCGGTAGAAGATTATCCCCAAATTGGATGGGGCGTAGTCTTTCTTTAACATGAGGCGGACGATTAATCGGAGCGATTAAGCTGATCGCCTTGTTCCAGCAATCTAACCGACGCGATCCCATTTTTCGGCTGAAGGTCGCGCCGGACTAGAACTCACAACAACAGGCCAAACTCAAGCAGACCCCGGACCTGTGCTGGATTTTGGCCCTCGTTCCCGAAGACGTTGCCCGACGTATAGTGCACTGCCTGAACATAAGATATTTCCGGACGAACGAAGAACTGCTTGTATTGGTACGTTGGCGTTAAGGTCAACGAAAAGGCCTCGCTCCCTGGTCCGTAGAGCAGATTGGCTGACCCGTCGGTTGAGTTGCCTGTGGTGCCGATGGCCTCACCACGCGCCGCCAGAGAAAAATGCTCGGACAGTTGGTAGCTCGCGAGCACCGCTCCGCCCAACGTAGACGTCGCTCGGAATACGCCAATATCGGAATTATGCGGGACCCAGGTCCATTGGAAGTAGGGCTGAATGATCCAAGGCGATTTGTTGAACGTATATATTAAATTGTAGATGCCGCTGTTGTTCTGGAGAACCGGCGTAGCGAAGTTAGAAAATTTAGAGAACCCGAGGTTCTGCCCACCTACAGCGGTGACAGTGTTGGCAGAATTGATGGCATAGGCCAGCGAGCCCCAAAGCCAAGTATAACTGTTGGAGTAGAATCCATTGTTCCAGCTCAGCGCCGCGGTCAGTGGTCCTATGCTGTAGTTCAGCTGAACGCCTCGATTGATAGCATTCTCCTGGTTCCATAGAAGACCACGTTCAACATTCACATTCTCAAAAGTGAAGGTATACTCTGCGCCGATGAGGGTAGGGAGGTTGCCGGCCAAAATTGAAAAGCTGTCAGTGGGAGCGATCTTGAGATAGGCAGCTGGTAGCGGCCCCCACAGTTTGTTAACCGCATTTCCCGAGGAGGTATAGGGTACTCCCAGCGAGGGAATACTGTAAGCCCCCACTTGCAGGTAGTATTGAATCAGGCCGTCGGGCTTCTGCAGAATGACCTCCGCATTGCTAGCGTCCGCGCGGGACGATCTGTCCGAGTTGCCAGCGTGGTTCTGCACTATGCCGATGCCGCTTACAACAGCGTTGAGGTCGAATTTAAAAAGGTTCGCAACCGGAGACGGTGCTTCTTTAAACCCAGGTATTCCCAGAGTCCCGAGATCGATAGGATTTGGCGAGGCCCACTGCAAAGGCCCGGTCACGCTCGGCGAGGTAAGGGGTGCTGCTGGGGTTGGGGCGGGGGCTGGCTTTTGTGCTTCTTTGAGCTGTTTTTGGAGCGCAGCTTTCTCCTGGTTCAATTGCTCTATTTGATGGGTAAGTGCATCGATTTTCCCCTGCTGCTCCGCCGCTGTCGGGTCTGAGTCAGCCCGTACGTATACAGGACTGCATAGGATAGCCGCTACGACTACAGCGAGCACCAGTCTCGTCCGCTGTGGTATTCGGTTCAAGCCTTAGTTCCTCCACCCAAAAATCGTAAGAAAATTTGGCCTCAAGCCTGCACAAAGTTCTTGGCTTTCCAGACGAAGCCGATGGTATGCGCGCAACGGCTGTGCCACACGGAGCCTGCCGATTTTGTAGGAATCCATAGTCCGTGAACCGCTCAATGGAGTGACGAGCGCCTTCTAATTGGGCAAATGCCGAGATCTTGGTCATCAAGAAGTCGTTGCGCCCAACGATAATAATGAGACGAGCTCCCGCCTTCGATTGGCCCCAGCATCCCCCCGCGAGGGAACATTCGCTCATTTTTGGGTGAGATGCCGTGCGGCTTCACGCGGCGAGAAAGGCAGTTGCATCCACAATGAAATGTAACGACATACATGACGGCAAATTTCGACGCCATAGGTAGAGCAGTATTAGAGGGGCGATCCATAAGGTGATCCGGAGAGCGTGAGCCATATCCCAAGAGGCCATGTGTTCGAGCAGGAAAATGAAATACGCGAGAATCGCTGCAACTGCGGCGCTGCCGGTGATCGTTTGCAGTCGCTCAATGAGGTAGCCACGTGAGTCTATTTCTTCGGTCACAGCGGCAGTCAGGACCATCCCGAGGCGCAAAGGAAAAGGGAACAACATCGTCGCCAGTTGGACGTCGCTAGGCAGGTGCTTCGGCACCACAAGATCCAAGACATGGCTGGCGCCGATAATTAGTAGATACACGCCTACAACTACCACCATGTCTCGCCAAGACACTTTTCTGAGACCGATAGAGGCCAGCGGCTTCCGTTCCCAGAAAAGGACTAGGAGCAGCAGCGCGATGGCACGCGCCCACTTGAGGATCAGGCCACGCTGCACATTGGCAGCGAAATGGTTAAGTGCTCTCGAATCGACTGCGAACTGGGCTGTCAACCCTGACGCGTGAGTTATATGGGCCCCGGGGTCGGCGGGAGGACCTATCAACGGCAAGAACGGTGAAATGCAGGGTAGGACAGCGGCAATAACGAGTCCAACCCAGGTTGCGCTGCCAATACGCCAAGTACTACAGCGTAAAGTAACGGTGCCCAATGAGTTCTTGCTGGCCGTGGCGTCGAGCGGGCCTGCCGTGACTGACTCTGGACGTGAGTCGTTCACCCTCGACTTGTGCCGTTTCTTGAAGCAGCCGCAGAGAAGAACCTGCAGTTTTCACCATCGGGCATCGCTGTTTGCGGCTGAGCAATCTGACGAAAGCGGATCACGACAAATGCAGGGAATATTCAAATGCAGGGAATATTCATTTTGCCAGGCCACAACCAGTCTCGTCTCTTGTCGCCTCCCCCAGACGAACTCCGAGGCATCTCTAAAGGTGCGTTAAGGACCAACACCAGTGCCAGTTGCCTACGTCCCTTCAGAGCTGGGCAACTCGTAGACATCCTCTCTGCCTGAATAGGGCGTCGACGCTCGCTGTCCGATCGCCTCTGATCAATGCGGCCTTCGCACTTTTAAGCAGCGAATTGTAGCGGTCTCCGCAGGACATCGCGACGGCCGGTTCCGCGTTAGATTTACGAGTGGAAGACGTTCGCGCGAGCAACATACACGGCAAGCTCAGGCCAAGCAAGAGCAGCACGCAAATTACGTGTAGTGGCTTCATTGCGTGCCCTATCGCGCAATCTGCATGCCGTATTCTAAGTAGGATAAGGTCCAGATATGCGATCTTTTGAGGACGATCGGTGCTCGCACGGGGAGCAGATGCCCAATCCGAAATCATTGCTCAATTCGGAACGGCATTGACCGTTCCCGTTGCGCGTCGGCCGCCGGCGAGGTCCTTTCCGAATTATGCCGATTGCCAGCAAGTGCAAAAGGTATTAGCTTTGAATATTGTGAAGAAGGGGCTTCTTGCGTTGCTGATGTTTGTCCTGGTGCTGCAAGCCGGTGGTTTCAGCTGCGGGATTGCGGCGCCAGGTGCGACGATTAAAGCTCCGTGTTGTGGTGGAAATTGCCCGGGTGGTTCTTCTTCTACCGGCCAAACCTGCTGCCAGGCACAAGACTCGACCGGCGTCGCGGCGCTTTCAGCCAAACCCAGCGTTGCGACGTTTCAAGCCTTGGTCGGCTCGATTCAAAATTACTCGGTGATACCACTGCTAAAGAGATTCGAGCGGCTATCTGTATTTCACGCTAGTCCTCCTGGAGCCCTACAGCTGACGCTCCTCTGTTCGCGACAGATCTGATCTGCTCCCTCCCGCTTAGTTTATAGCTCGACTGCTTCTGTTATTCGCATCTGTGCGACTAACGGAAGCAAATGGGCAGCGAATTACCTCGTGTCCATGGAGCTTCCGATGAACATCAGAACTGTCGTTGTCTTTTCAGTTGTCGTCGCCGTACTGACGAGTGCCCCTATATGGGCAGGACCAGTTGGAGTCGAGCATCTTTCACCTGCCGTAAGGTCGATGGTGCTGTCAGTACTTGAGCGGAGAGAAAGACGAATTGGCCGAGAGCTTCCCGAGCCGCCGAAGGGACCGGCTCTGGTACGGTATATGGCCAGGCGAGCCGAGATTCGCCAACTCATTAACCGCATTCAAAGCGGCCAGCCGGTCTCGGCCGACGAGATCGATCAGCAGCTATGGCCGGCTGACTATTAGTTTCCGAACTATCTGTGGAAAAGAGACATAGCTTAGCCGATCGTGAGAGGAGACTTTTCATGAAGATCGAAGTTCTTGGACTGCTTTCAGTCGTTTACCTTGCGGCATCCTGTACGCCTGTCTGGGCGGGGCCGGTCGGTATGCGAAGACCCTTGTCGCCCGATCCTCTAGCTGAGACCGCTTGCTCACATACCGGATCAGGGCTGGTCCCTTCGGCGGCTCTGGTAATTGCCGGCCGAGCTCCTGCTAGTCGGCCTGGAGCTGCTGAACCGCGTCGGCCTTTTTGATCTCATAAGCCGAAGTGAAAGCGGCCAACCAGTCGCTCCGAACGACATCGACCAGGCGCCAGCCGACCTATCGATAATCGGCAATTGCAGCCCAACCGAAAACTTTGTGACGAAGCGCAATTGCTAACCGGGCCCACGACCCCATGGCGCGGTGATGAAGGACATCTCTAGCAGGTGGAGCAGAACGAGTTGGTGCTCGCCACGGAGCAGCGCAAGAGGGCTGAAAAGGAGGAGTTATCTGACGAAACGTCCCGGATGCGATAATGAAGGAATCCTGAGCTGAGCAGGTAGCAGACACTTCTGATGGACTGCAAACGCGGAGAGAGAAGGAAACGGTGGCACTCGATGAACGTTTCCAGAGCGGAACTAATACATTAGGATTGGCGCGCTGCGCGAGTTTGCGAACGAGCGCGAATAACGTAATGAGGAGGAAAAAATGAAGCGAGTAACAATATTGCTCGCAGCGGGATTGGTTCTGCTCGCTGCGGCCACGCTGCCCACGATGCGAGCAGTCGCCCAGGAGAGCCTCGTGGTTACAGACGCGAACTTACCGGAAAAGGTAAAGAACGCCAAAACCGCGATGGACCACGAGATGCTCGCCGAGTATTACGCCAAGGAGGCTGCCGGCAACCAGCAGAAGGCAGAACTCCACAAGACTATGCGAAACATCTATTTCAAAGGCCCGATGCCGGCTCACTGTTATTACCTGGCCCAGGCCTATCAACAGGCTGCAGACCAGGACAAGGCGCTTGCTGCTGCACAACGGCAGATGGCCACGCAGGCCGGTGGCCAGGCTGGACAATGAGTGAGCGGGGCAGAGTTCTCCAACGCATTACCAAAAGCAATGAGTAGGGTCGTCGCTATTCTTTTCGCTATTGTCCTTGCCTTTCCGGCACGTCCGAGCTGCGGTCTCCCGCATGCTGCGAAGGGCGGGGCAGCGAACTGCTGCAGCACGAAATGCCCAATGCAGTCTGGGCACCACGCGAATGATTGCTGCTTGGGTGGGACCAGTCAGCTTGAGTTCGCACATCCCGGAACAGCCGAGCTGCCGCAGATTGCGGCCGCCCCCATCCGGCTGCGAGAACCAAAATTAAGACAGCTGCATTCGTTCCTTTGTGTATCGAGCCTTTCGCAAGCGTCACCACCTCGACTGATCGACAAACTGTGTTCGCGTCAGATCTGATTTTCGCACGCGTCTCCTTTTGCATTTGCGGGCGTGAAAAGGCGCTCGTTGGGCTCCCTGGCGGGATACCTGGATAGCGCGTTAGAGTCGCGGCCCGATGCGGCGCGCGGCCGGACGAACGGGTTTGATGCAAATGACACATTGTCTTGACTGGCGCCTGTTAGCGGTCGGCGCGAGATGGATTGTGCTGGCGGCTTTCGCGGTAATGGTTTCTCCTGGGGCCGTCGTATTCTCGCAGGCAACGCCTTCTCCTGTCTCACTCCCGACTGGCCACTCGAGCGCAGCGACCCAGTCGTTGCCACTGGCGGAACTGATTGACGAGGCTCTCCGCCGGAGCCCGCTTGTTGTCACGGCCCGCCGCCACTTGGAGGCCGAGAGGCGAATGACGATTCAGCAAGCTACGTTGCCGGACCCGCAAATCACATTTCAGAATCTGGCGGTAGGTAATCCGATTCCGGGAAATAACCTACAGACCAACAACTTTGCTTATTTCGGCTATGGCTTTTCGCAAGACATTCCATTCCCCGGCAAGTTGAGATTGCGCGCGTCAGTAGCTGAAAAGGACGCCGAGTCGGCCCGTGAGGCGTTCGAGGCGCAACAGCGCGCCGTGGTCGAGCAGGTGAGCGAGACCTATTTCAACCTCTTCTACCTGATGAACTCGCTAAACCTTCTCCAGCTGACACACGACGAATTCCAGCGGGTGGTGCACATAACCGGAGCTCAATACCAGGTCGGCATGGCGCAGCAGCAGGACGTGCTGAAAGCGCAATTGGAAATGACCTCTATCCTGAATGAGGAGCAAACGACCCGCGAGCAGTTAGAGCAGAGCCAGGCGGATCTAAAGGCTATCCTTGGGCGTGAGCAGGACTCTTCAAATATCGAGATCGGCGAGCTCAAGCCGAGCGTGATCAATCTAAATGATCATCAGCTTAGGCAACTTGCGCTAAGCACTTCGCCGATTCTCAAGCAGGCCGAAGCGCTGGAAGCCAAGAGCGAACAATCACTCAAGCTCGCACGCGAAGATTACATTCCGGATTTCAGCATCGAATACATGTATCAGAAGACTGGCGCGCGGTTTCCTGACTACTACATGGCAAACGTGGGCCTGAAGATCCCCTTGTACTTTTGGCGTAAGCAGACTCCGGCGGTCGAGCAGGCCGCCCTCGAAAAACAGTCCTCGCACGCTCAGACGTACGCAGCCAGACTCTCCGTTACATCGCAGGTCCAGAACCAATGGATTGCACTCCAGACCATGGATCGCGTCTTAAGAATTTACAGTGACGGCCTTATTCCTCAGGCGCAAGCCACCCTCAAATCAGCCGTGGCCACATATAGAGTCGGCAAGGTTGATTTTCAGACCCTGCTCAGTGCGGAAGTGGATGTTCTGCGTCTGAAGCAACAATACTACCGTGCGCTCGCCGACCACGAAATCGCCATTGCGAAGATCCAACAGATTATCGGTAACGTGCGATGAGCTCACACACAGAGGACTTTAGTAGAACTGCGGGGGCATTGTCCTGCCGAGGCGTCCGCGCGGTCCGGCGTTGTGGACTTGCGACAGTACTGGCGGCGGCGGCGTTCGTCATCCTCGTATGCGGGCCGGCAGTGTCCGCGCAGGATGCCCCGCAGGGTGCCCCCCAACTCTCTCCAGTCCAGGTCTCGCCCGAAAAGCGGCAGCTCATTGGCCTTCAATTTGCGACCGTTGAATGGAAAGAACTGCAAGAGCATATTCAGACCACCGCACTGGTAGAGCCTGACGAGCAACGAGAGGGTTACGTTCAAACTCGCTTTGCCGGTTGGATCAGAAACGTTTTCGTCAACCAAACCTATCAGTATGTACGAAGAGGACAAGCGCTTTTCACGATCTATAGCCCTGATCTGGTAAGCGCTGAACAGGAATATTTGCTCGCGCTCGATACCACGAGCGGTCTGCGCCACAGTGAGGTCGAAGGGGTGGCCAGCGGTGCAGAGTCCCTGGTTAGCGCGGCACTGGAGCGCCTTAAGCTATTCGGTGTTGCGTCTGGCGAAATTGCCCGCCTCAAACGTGAACGGACAGTGCGCGAGGCAGTCGAGATCGACTCGCCGATGAGCGGCTACGTGACAGAATGGTCGGCATTGCCCAACAAATACGTACAGCCGGATGCGAGGCTCTATACCATCACTGACCTTTCGACCGTGTGGGTGTACGCGGCCGTATACCAGAGCCAGATCGGCGAAGTGAAGGTTGGCGACCCAATCTCGGTAACGGTCGACGCTTATCCGGGGATGACTTTCAAGGGCCACGTGGATTTCATCTGGCAGGCGATTGATCCGATGACGCGAACCGCGCGCGTGCGCTGTGCTCTCCTTAATCCGGGGCGCCTACTCAAGCTCGGCATGTACGTCAGTATCGCCCTCGAGCCGCAATTGGGAAGCGCGCTTGTCATACCTGATTCGGGAGTTTTCCGCACCGGTACGCATAACATCGTGTTCGTCGATCGCGGAGACGGTTATCTACAACCGATGGAGGTAAGAGTCGGCCCGCATGCCGGGCAGGACTTCGTGGTCCTGAAAGGTCTTCAGGCGGGCCAGCGTGTCGTGAGCTCAGCAAATTTTCTTATCGATTCCGAAAGCCAATTGGCAGGAGCGGTAGGCACCTTCACGCCGCCACCGCCTGGGGCCAGCGCGGCAGGAAACCCATCAGGAAGCGTCCAGCTTACGACCAAGCCCAATCCGCCCCACGAAGGCAGCAACGAAGTGGTCGTTACGGTCCGTGATTCGTCAGGCCACCAGGTGAACGATGCGCAAGTATCGGTGGTGTTCTTCATGCCTGCCATGTCGGCCATGGGGATGTCGGCGATGCGGGTGCAGGCTAATGCTACGCCGAAGGAAAACGGCGTGTATGGCGCCACTGTTAATCTTCAAAGCGGCGGGACCTGGAATGTGACCGTAACTGCGACCAAAAGCGGGAAGCAAATCGCCGGCCGCCAGCTTTCGATGACGGCCACAGCCGGTATGTAAGTAGTAGGCGGAGCGAACGAAGCCGAGCACACTAGTGGAACGCAGCGAAACGAGCAAACGAGTCTGGGAGGTGCGTGGCTTACAACACGTCTGCGACGTGCGCATTTAAGCGAGGGATGTCGTGATCAACAAGACGATCGACTGGTGTAGTAACAACCGCTTCCTCGTGTTTCTGCTGCTCGTCGGAGTGGTGCTAGCCGGCGCCTGGTCCCTCGATCGCATCCCGCTCGATGCTCTTCCTGATATCTCTGATGTTGAAGTCATCGTCCACACCCAATGGATGGGCGAGCCGCCGGACATCATCGAAGACCAGGTTACCTATCCAATTGTCACCACTATGCTTGCCGCGCCCCACGTCAAAGCGGTACGCGCGCAGACTATGTTCAACGACTCCTATGTCTTTGTGGTTTTCCAGGACGGGACCGACCTTTACTGGGCGCGCAGCCGCGTACTCGAATACATGCAGCAGCTCCAGGGGCTGCTGCCATCTGGTGTCCACCCGGTTATCGGGCCGGATGCAACCGGTGCCGGGTGGGTTTACGAATACGTACTGCTCGACAAAGGGCACAATCTTAATCTTGCCGATCTGAATACTCTTCAGGATTGGTACGTTCGGTACCAACTCGAAACGGTACCGGGAGTTGCTGAGGTCGCTAGCATCGGCGGCTTCGTCCGGCAATACCAGGTCAAGCTCGACCCAAATCGGCTGTTCGCCCTGAACGTTCCGCTCCAGACGGTCATCGATAAAATTCGCGACAGCAACAATGAGGTTGGTGGACGCATGCTGGAGATGACGGGCGCCGGCTACTTGATCCGCGGCCTGGGCTACATCAAGACCCTTGATGATTTGGGAAGCATACCCGTGGGTAGCCAGAATGGCACGCCGATTCTGGTGCGTGATCTTGGGGTGGTCAGCTTTGGTCCTGACCTCCGGGAGGGCGTCGCGGAATGGAACGGGGAGGGGGAAACCGTCGGCGGTATCGTGGTGATGCGTTACGGCGAGAATGCGCTGAACGTCATCAACGGGATCAAAGCAAAGCTCGTCGAAATCCGGAAAAGCCTGCCGCCAGGCGTACAAATCGTTTCCGGCTACGATCGCTCGGGGCTGATCAACGCGTCGATTGACACACTCAAGCGGGACCTGGTTGAGGAAGCGATCATCGTCAGCCTGGTGATCATCCTGTTTCTGTTTCACTTCCGCTCGGCGCTTATTCCGATCGTAGGCATTCCGATAGCCCTCATCGCGTCCTTCATTCCCATGTCTGCCCTGCATGTAAGTTCGAACATAATGTCACTCGGAGGGTTTGCGCTGGCGATTGGCGTTCTGATCGACGCGTCGATCGTAATGGTCGAGAACGCATACCGCCATCTCGCCGACCGAACAAGGGGAGATCATGCGATCGATTCGGGCGAGCATAAGGAAATTGTCCTCGCTGCGGCGAAGCAAGTGGGCCGGCCGCTCTTTTACTCGCTCGTAATCATTGTCGTTTCCTTCCTGCCGGTATTTCTTCTCGAAGCGCAGGAAGGGCGGATGTTCAAGCCGCTGGCTTACACGAAAACATTCGCCATTGTTTTCTCCTCGCTGCTGGCAATCACGGTCGTGCCGATCCTGATGGTGTGGCTCGTGCGCGCACGACGCTATCGCCTGGAGACCGAGAATCCAGTCGCGCACTTCTTTCAGCGGCTCTACATGCCTGTTATCCGCTGGTGCTTGCGACATCGAGCCTTCACGATCGCGCTCGGGGTGCTGTTCCTAATCATTACTTTCCCGTTGGCCTTCAGGATCGGCAGCCGGTTCATGCCCCCGTTGTTTGAAGGCTCGATGCTCTTCATGCCGACCGCTTTGCCGGGAATCTCGATCACTACCGCCAGCCAACTGCTACAGGAACAGGACCAAATCTTGAGGTCCTTTCCCGAGGTGGAAACGGTCTTCGGCACCATTGGCCGATCCAACAGCGCCACCGACAATGCACCGCTCGATATGTACGACACCACGGTGATGTTGAAGCCGCGCGAGCAGTGGACTGCCGGTATGACCTATGATCGTCTGGTACAGGAAATGGACGCCAAGCTCCAGTTTCCCGGACTGTCGAACACCTGGACGATGCCGGTCGAGAATCGCCTTGATATGGAGCTCGCCGGCATCAAGACGCCGGTAGGAATCAAGATCCAAGGACCGGACCTTGGCGAGATCCAAAGACTAGTGTCCTGTTTGGAAAATAACTTTACCATCAATTAAAGTTATGTCATCATTCTTAAAATGTGGAGCAGGGCAGAGGCGGTTGAAGTCTCGCCGCAACAGCGGCAGGAGTTGGTGAAGCTGGCGC
>Ga0306920_100001149_pt1 | contig 32678 bp, 33 predicted proteins | sample flu12Cox44000170_FD_204666 | JGI IMG/M metagenome (GOLD analysis project Ga0306920, IMG submission 204666) | Lab enrichment of tropical soil microbial communities from Luquillo Experimental Forest, Puerto Rico - flux4day.12C.oxic.44.000.170 (v2)... | ecosystem: Environmental > Terrestrial >...
CCTTGCAAACCGTTAATTCTAAATGGCTGGCATAAGAATTACTGGTTCAGTGAATTGGATCGCAGCATGCCCACTCCTTTGCTAGTCGTTAACCACCACGGTTGTGGGTGTGCAAATTTGTACAAATCTGAAACACTATTTTTGTACAAATCTGAAACACTACAGTTCTCTCGTAATTGCGTCGACAACGTCATCCTGGCTGCGCGGGAATTGTTGGTGGACGAGAAGAGTGGCGCCGCTCTCTATGGTGTTGACACTCCACAAATCAGTGGCACGATGTTTTGTCCTGTGCCTCTGCCTCACGGCTGCCGCGCAACTGGCGAATGCGCAGCAGTCTTCTATCCTGCCCCCAATACACCTGTCATTAGCAAAAAGCGAAGCGTTGGTTGCACAGGTCGCAGACGTCTCCTTTGTTTCGGGAGACATGGCCCTTCCCGTACCTCTGCAGGCGGGCACCGATCAGGTCCTCTACTTGCATTTGGTGGGTGACACGACTCGCTTCGGCGAATCGAGGTTGATTGCGGCCACGATCCTGCCTTCCCAAGAATGGATTCGGCAACAGCGTAACCTGCTGTTCCGGCAGGGAGTTTATGCCGGCATCATTGTTGGACTCGCGCTCTACAACCTTATGCTTTTCCTGAGCATTCGCGAGCGAGTCTACCTCTTCTACGTAATCTACGTTCTTGCGTTTGGGGCGTTTTGGATCGCACGCACCGGGTTCTTCTATCAGGATCTTTGGCCGAGCCATCCGCTGTTGGACCGGCACGCTCAGCCGTTCCTGGCCGTCGTCGTTATCGTATTCAGCATTTTCTTTGTCCGGCGTTTTCTGGCTGTCCCCGAACACTCCCGCAATGTTGATCGTGTTCTGTTGGGCGTCGCCGCTTTTACGGTGGTGTTGTATCTCGCGAGCCTTACCGGCCTGCATTTCGCGCAGGCGCCGGTTCTGGCATCGATCGGCTTGGCCGTTACTGTTGTGTACGCAGCCATGGGATTGGCTGCGGCCAGGCGGGGATATCGTCCAGCACGCTTCTTCTTGATTGCTTTTGCCGCTTTATTGACAGGCAACGTTCTCTACATTCTGATGTTCCTCGGTGTGCTGCCGACGACGTTCCTGACCTACAACGCGGCGCAAGCTGGTTCAGCCATCGGGTGCATTTTGTTGGCCTTTGCTCTCGCAGATCGGATGAACGTTCTGAAGCACGAGCGTGATGAGAAACAAATCGAGTACACGCACGACCTTCAGGAACTCGTACAGCGACGCACCGTTGAGTTGAGCGACGCCGTCGAGCAATTGAAGACGGCTTCGATTACCGACCCTCTCACCGGTCTCAGCAATCGCCGCCACGTCGACGCAGCGATCCAACCGTGGATCGCGGAGCTACAGCGGGCGCGCGTCCGGAATCTTGCCGGCATTCCGCGACGCTATCTGGCTATCTGTCTTGGCGATCTTGACCATTTCAAGCTCGTCAATGATACCCTCGGGCACGCAACCGGTGACAAGGTTTTGCGGGCAGCCGCCGAGATTCTCCGTCAGAATGTGCGCGCCACCGCGATTCTGGCGCGGTGGGGTGGAGAAGAGTTCTTAATCCTCGATCATGTCAGTGGGCCGTACGACGATCTTCTGATGGCCGAACGTCTGCGGCTGTCGATCATGCAAGATACGCTGTCTGATGGTGGTAGTCCTCTCTCGCTGTCGTTGGGAGTGGTTCGTTATCCGTTTTCTGAACGATACCCTGACTTGCTCAATTGGGATCACTGCCTTGCATTGGCTGACCACGCGCTCTATCGCGCCAAGAACTCGGGGCGCAATCGCTGGCGAAGTTATCGTCCGAATGAGGGCGCGCTTCGCAGGGCGATCCAGAGTCGAGGCGTAGAAGATATACGACGGCTCCTGCGCGTGCGGGCCGAGGAGGCGTTTGCACTGGGCCTTATCGAAATCGTAGACGAAATACCTGCGAACGTTTCAGTTCGCTAGTCGGCGAGGAATGCCAGCACTTCTGGGCGCTCCAAGTGCTTGATGGAATCGAGTCATTGCCTCGGCTGAACCGCCTCTATCCATCGGTGTTCTTATGAACTACCAATAACCGCTTTGCATGAAACCTGCCGTTCACTACGGTCGCAATCGCATCCATCTCAGCCAGAAAACCATCGTGTCCATGGGTCGTCTCAAACTCGGTGTAGTCGCATTGCGCGCCGGCCGCCCCGATTCGCTCGGCCAGCTCACGCACATCTTTTGCTGGAAACAGCCAGTCTGACGAAATCCCCACCATGGACACATGGGCCCGGATGCGCTGCAACGCTTCGGCTTCCGACGCATAACCGCGTCCCATGTCGAACGTATCCATCGCCTTCGTGATCACGAGGTACGAATTCGCGTCGAAGCGCGCGACGAACTTCCCTCCCTGATAATCGAGATACCCCGCTATGTCGTAGCGGCCATCAACCGAACTAAGGGGGTCTTCGCCATTGCGGTTGGGCTTACGCGCATAACGCTCATCAAACAACTCGGCCGACTTGTAAGAGATCATCCCGATCGCACGGGCCAGCCCCAGTCCACGCGCTGGCTGCGTGCCTGGCGCATACAAACCGTTATGGAAATCCGGATCGAGCCGGATTACCCGCCGCTGCAGATGATTGAGCGCCAGTCCCATCGCCGACAGCGGAGCTGTTCCGATCGCGATACAGTGCTCCACGCGTTCCGGATAATCCAGGGCCCATTGCAGCGCCTGCATGCCGCCAATTGACGCGCCGATCACTGTGCGCAGACGCTTCGCGCCTAGCTCATCTAACACGTGCGCCTGGGCGCGAACCATATCGCGAATCGTAACGAGAGGGAAATCAGGACCAAAGGGCTTACCGGTAGCGGGATTGATCGAGGTAGGTCCGCTTGAGCCATAGCACGAGCCAAGGATGTTGGTACAGATAACGCTGTCACGGGCGAGGTCGAAAACACCGCTACTTCGGGAATTCCCATCGCCTGACGCGTCAGTTACCGAAGAGTCAGAGAACATCTCGGGCCACCAGTCCGCGACACGCGCCGAACCCGACAGCGCATGGCAGACTAGCACGGCATTGTCACGCTGCTCGTTCAACTCGCCATAGACCGCATAGCGAATCGAGACCGGCTGCAAGGCGCCGCCAGCATCGAGACGGAAGGGCGCATCATGCGAGAACGTTAAATCGCCCTCCCGGGTTGGCTCTAGCGCGTCGGTCACGCCTAGTCTCCGGCCACTTGCGTTGCGGCTTTCTTCCCTGTCGCTACCTGGAGCGCGTTCTCTACGTCGGCGATGATGTCGCGGGTATCCTCGATGCCGACCGACAAGCGCACTAACTCAGGCGTGACACCCGTCTCACGCTGCTCCTCGGCGCTAAGCTGCTGGTGAGTGGTCGATGCCGGATGAATGACCAGGGACTTCGCATCCCCAATATTGGCCAGCAGACTGAAAAGTTGCACCGCATTGATGAATTTCTTGCCTGCTTCGTAACCACCGCGAATGCCGAATGTGATCAGGGAGCTGGCACCATTCGGCAGATACTTCTTCGCGCGCTGATAATACTTACTGGTCGGCAGTCCCGGATAGTTCACCCACTCCACATCCGGATGCCCGGCCAGATACTCGGCTACCTTGAGTGCATTCTCCGAGTGTCGCTGCATCCTCAGGTGCAAAGTCTCCGTACCCTGCAACAACAGGAAAGCATTGAATGGCGACAGGCTGGCACCCGTATCACGCAGCCCCTGCACGCGCGCCTTGATGATGAACGCCAAGGGCCCAAACGCGGTGGTATACGATACGCCGTGATACGACCGATCCGGCTCCACGAAGTCCTTGAACCTGCCGGATTGAGCCCAATCGAATTTGCCCCCGTCGACGATGATGCCCCCGATCGATGTACCGTGCCCGCCGATATACTTCGTTGCTGAGTTGATGATGATGTCGGCGCCCCACTCGATCGGTCGGCATAGTGCCGGCGTGGCGCATGTGTTGTCGATCACAAGTGGTATGGCGGCATCATGTGCGATTTTCGCCAGCTCTTCCACGTCGGCGATGTCGAGCTTTGGATTACCCAGCGTCTCGGTATACAGCGCCTTCGTCTTTGGGCCAATCGCCTTGCGCAACCCCTCGAAGTCGTCGGCATCGACAAATTTTACCGAAATGCCCAGTTTCGGCAGCGTGTAATGGAACAGGTTGTATGTGCCGCCGTAGAGCGAGGTAGTCGAAACAATATCGTCGCCCGCCGACGCCAGCGTTTCGATAATTAGTGTTTCCGCCGCTTGTCCCGATGCCAGAGCCAGTCCCGCCAATCCGCCTTCCAACGCGGCGATGCGTTTTTCGAAGACGTCGGTCGTCGGGTTCATAATGCGGGTGTAGATGTTGCCGAACTCCTGGAGGGCAAATAGTCGCGCGGCGTGGTCGGCATCGTCGAACACGTACGACGTGGTCTGATAAATAGGTACGGCCCGCGACTTGGTTGTGGGATCCTTTTCCTGCCCGCCGTGGATGGCGAGCGTATCGAGGTGGTATTGCGGCTTCTCTTCGCTCATCGACTGTTGCTCCTCTTCTTCCTGGATTTGGTGCGAAAAACACAACGACCCACAGCTTATTGGCTGTGGGTCGCTTGGAACCTTGCGGCTACTACTTTTTCATTTGCCGCTAACCCGCAACCCACACGCCGACACGCATGTACATACACATGGCCATGGTGCAACAGGTTGTCGCGTCGTGAGTAGCGTTAAACATGCTTAAGCACCAAGTATATTGGCCTCGCGGGTACTGTCAAGTTAGACCGTCGCCCATGGTAGACATTCATGCTCGCGGAACGTAAGCCGACCAACCTATTCCACGAGTGTCACCGTTCCGCTCCCTAAATCGTAATAACCTGCTACCACCTTCAGCTTGCCTGCTTTCACCATCTCAGAAATCACCGTCGATGCCTCGCTCAAGAGCGTCGCCTGAATTTTCGCATTGGCCTTGGTGGCCGCTTCGAGATTCGTCCCACCTCGATCAACGCCGGGCTGGATATGAGGAAAAAGCGAGCTGATCTGCCCCGGCACACTCTTGCCCTGGATGGTAGCCTTCACCGCACCACAGCCCGAGTGACCCATGACCAGAATCACCTTCGTTCCCAGCACTGCGGCTCCGTATTCCAGGCTGCCGATGATTTCAGGCGTAACTACGTTACCCGCCACGCGCGTCACGAAGACGTGGCCGATGCTCTGATCGAATACGATTTCCACCGGCACACGCGAGTCCGCGCATGACAGCACCGCTGCGAACGGCTCCTGTTTTTCTACTGTCTTCTGCTTCAGGATTGCCAGGTCTTCGTCGAAGGCCTTAAGTTTGCCTGAAGTGTAGCGCTGATTGCCGTCCATCAGCTCTTTCAGCGCCGCATCGGGACTAAGATTGCTCTGTGCCCGCACTTCGACTGGAGCAGCTAGCTCCCATCCGCTCAGCAGCAGGCCAGCCGCTGTTCCTGCTGCTCCTAATTGTAGAAACCGACGCCTTGACGGCATTTCGTTCTCAACAAGCCTCTTCATGTTGGTCCTCTCGTTGTTAACTCCAACCGCTCATCCCGACTTCTAAATGACCGCATTATTCTACCCCGGGGCGGTTCGCCTCACCACAAGCACATTTTTCGAAACCCATAAACTTCAGCGCCGAATAACACCCCTCGGTCGTCGGGTGGAATTTGTTACAACGCGGTTGCGATGATGATCCGTCGGCACTGCGGGAATGAAGATTAGCCGTAATAACGCCTTCCGCCAATTCGCTGCCGCCTCTACAATGGCGTCCATGCGGCGCTGACCGTTCGCGTCTTTGATTGATGACCATACTGGCCTTCACTGTCTTCATCGCATTGGGCTCCTTCGTCGCCGGTTTTCTTGGCGCGCTCACTGGATTGGGCGGCGGTGTGGTTATCGTTCCGTTGCTGGCTTTAGTCTTCGGTGTTGACATCCGCTACGCCATTGGCGCTTCGCTGGTGTCCGTGATCGCGACCTCTTCGGGTGCAGCTGCCGCCTACGTGCGCGAAGGCTACAGCAACATTCGAATCGGCATGTTTCTTGAAATCGCTACCACTGTCGGCGCGATTGTGGGAGCGATAATCGCTACCCACATCACCACCAATGCGATCGGAATCGTGTTTGGGCTGGTGCTGTTATATTCCGCCTTTCTATCGGGGCGTCCCCAACCTGACGTTCCCGTCGACGCCACGCCCGACCGAATGGCCAGCGCACTTCGGCTCAACGGCTTCTACCCAGTTGGAACTCAGATGCGCGCCTATACGGTTCATCGCGTTCCGCTGGGGTTCTCGCTCATGTTCGGAGCCGGAACGCTTTCCGGACTGTTGGGAATTGGCTCCGGCGCAATCAAAGTGATCGCTATGGACCAGGCCATGCGTATTCCTTTTAAGGTGTCCACCACTACTAGCAACTTCATGATCGGAGTCACGGCAGCCGCCAGCGCCGGCATCTATCTCAGCCGCGGCTACGTCGATCCGGGTATTGCGATGCCGGTGATGCTGGGTGTTCTTGCCGGCTCTATGCTGGGAGCGCGTGTGCTTGTGAAAGCACGTACCAAGTGGTTGCGGGTCGTGTTTAGCGCAGTCATCGTCATGCTGGCTTTTGAAATGCTGTATAACGGTTTCTCAGGAAAACTATGACGCATCCCCTTTTGGACGATCACGGAATTGAGGTCATGATCGGAAATCTGCTCCGTGCTGGTGTAATGATCGCAGCGACAGTGGTGGCTTGCGGAGCGGTAATTTACTTGTCGCACTACGCTTTCGCACCGGCAAACTTCAGGGTCTTCCGCGGAGAAGCTGCCGCGTTGCGCACTTTGCCGGCGATCGTGAAGGGCGCGATGCATCTTCACGGCAAAAGCATCATCCAATTTGGGTTGCTGTTGCTTATCGCTACTCCCATTGCGCGCGTGATGTTCGCAGTCGTGGGATTCGCCATTGAGCGCGATTACCTCTACGTCGCGCTAACGCTCATCGTTCTGGGAGTACTGCTGTACAGTTTGCTCGGCTCGGGAGTTGCGTAGTTGCCCAAGCCTGCTCCCAGTTCGCATTGGCGCGTCAACATGTTTTTCTAATCACCAACCCACTATCCTCTGTTTTATGCCCGAACTCCCCGACATCGTCGTCTATATGGAAGCGTTGGAAAAACGCATCGTCGGGCAGAAGATCACGACGATTCGCGTCGCCAGCCCCTCTCTGCTCCGAACTGTTGTGCCCCCGCTTAACACGGCGGAGGGCAAGCGAGTCGAAAAATTGCGTCGAATCGGCAAGCGCATCTGCATCGGACTGGAAGGCGATTTGTGGCTCGTCCTGCACCTCATGATCGCCGGACGCCTGCATTGGCGCGCGCGTGGCGCGAAGCTGGCGCGTCCGCGCGGCCTTGCCGCTTTCGACTTCGAGGATGCAAGTCTGTTATGGACGGAAGCTGGCTCTCAAAAACGGGCCTCACTCTACTTCATTGCGGGCGAGGAGAATCTTCGCTCACTCGATCCAGGTGGGCTGGAAGTTTTCGACGCGAGCCTCGAACAGTTTGCAGCGACACTGACTTCCGCCAATCACACTTTGAAGCGGGCGCTCACCGATCCGCGTATGTTCAGTGGAATCGGAAATGCTTACTCCGACGAGATTCTTTTCGAAGCGCGACTCTCGCCGCTGCAGCTCACACAAAAAATGACGCCACAGCAGATCCAGCAGCTCCACGCGGCTACTCGCTCAATCTTGCTGCTATGGATCGATCGGCTACGAACCGAAACCGGGGCCAAATTCCCGGAGAAAGTGACCGCCTTTCACGACCAGATGGCCATCCACGGCAAGTACAAGCAACCGTGTCCGCGCTGCGGCCAGCTCATCCAGCGCCTTCGTTACGCCGCGAACGAAGCCAATTATTGTCCATACTGCCAGACCGGCGGCAAGCTGCTTGCCGACCGCTCGCTCTCGCGGCTGTTGCGCGAAGACTGGCCGAAGACTCCGGAAGCCCTCGAATCCTACATCGACAAGCGAAAGATTTCGTGAGCATTTCTAGCCCTTGCAACCCGGAACGCTCGTCCTACAATGGCGTCATGCGGACCGCGATTGTCACAACTTTCTTGCTCGCCACTCTTTCGGCCCAACAACCGACAGGAGGTTCATCAGCCGTGACCTTTACGATATCGAGTCCGGCATTCCCTTCCGGAGCTGAGATTCCCAAAGCCAATACTTGCCAGGGACCAGATGTCTCTCCGTTGCTCACCTGGGTCGACCACCCCCCACAAACCAGCAGCTTTGCGCTCATCGTCGACGATCCTGACGCGCCGGTGGGCACGTGGGTCCACTGGGTCATCTGGAATATCCCTGCCGCTACCCACCTTCTACCCGAGAATGTGCCGAGGAGTGCGCGGCTGCAGAGCGGAGCACTGCAAGGACGCAATGATTTCGGAAAGACCGGCTACAACGGGCCCTGTCCGCCTCCCGGTAAAACACATCGTTATTTCTTCCGGCTCTATGCGCTGGACGCGAACCTGACACTCCAGCCGGGCGCGACCCGCCAGGAGCTTGATGCCGCGATGAAGGGCCACATTATCGGTAAGGCCGAGCATATGGGGACGTACCGGAGATAACTCTTGAGATCAAAAGTCACCTTGCACGTGGTTTCAAGCCTTGATGGGTTCATCGCGAAGAAAGACAACAGTGTCTCCTGGCTACATAACAGTGCTGGTGTCTACGAGCCAGGAGTCTCGGTATCGGAGGCAGAGGCCGCGGCCTTCGTCAAAGCCATAGACTGTTATGTGCTCGGTTCTCGCACATATGAACATGCACTTGAACTCGGCTGGCCGTATGGCGATACTCCGACCGTAGTAGTGACGGGAAGGAAATTGCCGTCGACGAGGACGAGCGTCGAGTTCTACTCGGGCGATCTCAAGACACTTCTTGACGAGCAACTCGCGCCTCGATATCGAAATATCTGGCTCGTGGGCGGGGCCATGTTATCGCAGCGTTTTCTCGAACTCGGTTTGGTGGACGAAATCAGGTTGACCATAGCTCCAATCCTTTTGGGTGACGGACTGCGGCTATTCGGTGGTTCAATGAGGGAGGAGAAGTGGGATTTGAAAAACCTGGTTGCCTACAAGAATGGCTTCGTTGAGTTATCGTACTCAGCCCGCAGCGTGTGAGAGGTCAGAAGCGAAGAAGCGAATTCCGTCAGGGGCTAAAGCCCGGACATATTTTGACGCTTTACGACACGGCTACTTAACTATAGCCGTGCCCAGGTACGAATCGTTCTGTTTTGCGGCGGCGGGGTACAAAACGCCGCTCCGCGGCTCGGGATTTGGCTGAGCAGGACTTGCGCGTGCTTCGACCCACGCCTAAAGCGCGTCGCGGCTCCTCGCCCCACGAACCGCAACAACGGCGGTTGGTGGCGACCCCGAGCCCGCCGCTGCAATCGTCGTCCGCCATTGCGAACCCCTAAGTTGCCAGCGGCAGGGGATTGTGGGCCACCCACCGATGAAGACCTTTCACGGGGCAACAGAAGCTACGCCCTTCAAAATCAGCTCCCTAGTGTGTCGGTGCTGGTGCGGGCTGGGGCGTCGGCGTTGAGAAGTTCACCCTGGGGGCCGTGCGCGAGCCTTCCTCCGCCTTAAAGTAGGCATCGTTGCGCGTGAAGCCCGACAAACTGGCCACGATATTGTTGGGGAACAGTCCGATATAGGTGTTGTAGTCCTGGATGGCGTCGTTATAGCGTTTGCGTTCGATCGCGATGCGATTCTCGGTTCCAGCTAACTCATCCTGCAGCCGCATGAAGTTCTCATTCGACTTCAGCTGGGGGTAGTTCTCCACGATCACCAGCAAGCGTCCGAGGGCACCATCTAATTGCCCATTGGCGGCAATCTTATCCGAGGGCGTCTTTGCATTCAGCAGCGCCGAGCGAGCCGCGGCTATATCGCCAAAGACCTTCTGTTCCTGTCCGGCATAGCCCTTCACTGTTTCCACCAGGTTCGGAATCAGATCGGCGCGCCGCTGCAGAACCACATCCACCTGCGCCCACGCGGAATTGATGGCCTCCCGCTTACGCACCATTTCGTTGCGGTGGCTGATGAAGGTGCTGCCAAACCAAACCGCTAAGAGCACGATAATGATGAGAATGATCACTCCAATTTTCATGTTCCTCTCGCTTTCGTTCGCAACCGGATTGTCGGCTATTGGTGCTTATGCCACTGGCGTTTCGGTAGCTTCACATCCAAGCCGTGCGCTACCGTCAGGATCGCGTCCATGTACGCGTGATACAGATTCCGAACATTGTCTACGGCATATCCACTGGTGCGCAACTCCAGCACTGTCTGGAGCGGCATGGCGTTGAACCCAAAAACCTCGGCCGCATGCTCAAGCACCTTCAATTTAGCGTTTGGTGGGGTCTCGTCCAGGGCGATCAGGGCATGGCGAAACAGCGTCAGGACACTCGTAATCGATTTCGCCATAACCAGCTTGAGTTCGTCGTCACCGTTGCTCGTCAGCAGAAGATGATTACGCAGCCGCAGCAGCGTGGTACGCAGCTCGTGTTCTACTTCCACCCGATGCAAATTCATCGGCACTTCAATTTCGCTCAGCACTTCTTCACCGTGCAAGGTCTTGTGCGAGCCTTTTATGTCGAGCATTTCGATGGCGAATACGTCCGACGACTCGCGCAATTCCTGCAATGTCATGATCGTCGGCGGCCGCAGCTTCTGCTCATGACTCCACCATTTCAAAACGCCCGCCAGCGCCGGATAGAGACCCGGTTTCATCTGTCGCATGACAATCAGCAGGTTCAGGTCCGAGTATGCTTCGTGATACTCCTCCCGCGCCGCCGAACCGTACAAGACGACGGAAGTGAGGTCGTCGCCGCATGCATATTCCAGCCGGCTCACCAGTTGTTGCAACTTGTCATCAGGCTTATTCGCCATGGTTCACTCCGGGAAGCTTCGAAAGTACTTCAGGGGCTAAAGCCCCGACATATCTCTAATGCCTTGCCGCACGACTGAAGTCGTGCCCTAATACAAAGCCGTCGCGAAGCGAGCCTTCCGGCGCCAAGGCGGGCAAAATCGCCCCTGGCGCAAGGCACGGAACAGTAAGTCGCGGCTACCAGCTTCCGCCGGCGCCGCCGCCGCCGCTGCTGCCGCCGCCAAAGCCGCCAAAGCCGCCGCCACCGCCGCCGCCCCAGCCACCGGAGCTCCCACCCCAGCCGCCACCCCAGCTTCCGCCGCGTCCCATGCCGCTGCCCAACAAGATCCACGGCAACGCGCCGCCGCCCATGCCGCCTCCGCCTGCGCCGGGCCCGCCACCGCGGCGGCCGGCGCGCGACAGAGCGCGAACCAGCAGGAAGAACCCACCAAACAGCACGAAGGGCAACCACCAGGGAGCCTCGTGGGTCGCGGGCCGCGCCGTGCGCTTCGGCAATCCGGTGAGTTGCACTCCTCGGTCCGAGGCAATGAACTGTGCCACCCCTGTCACACCGGTCCACGCTGCCGCGCTGTAGTCGCCTTTGCGCAGGTCAGGGACCATCTGTCGCCCGATATCGCCGGCGCGCGCATCGTTAATGACGGGCTCCAGGCCGTAACCGATTTCAATCTTGTACTGTCGCTCTTGCGGTGCAATCAGAATGAGTGCGCCGTTGTCTTTCCCCTTAGAACCGATCCCAAGATGCTTGTAGAGATCGGCGGCGTAGTCTTCGCGCGTCTGCCCTTCGAGCGAATTGACCGTCACCACGGCGATCTGTGCGCCAGTCTTCTGCTCGACTTCCGTGGCCAGGAGCTCGATCTTCTGCCTCGTCGCAGGATCGATCACGCCCGCCAGATCGGTGACATATCCCTGCGGTCGAATGTCGTTGATTTTCTCAGCAAAGGCACACACCGAGAGCGCGATCAACAACAAGGCGAAATACGCGCACGCCCGGTCGAAGCGCATCATCTCGTCCAGCCTTGTTTCCCGCGTGCAATACATGCAACACCACCGTAGAGAAGGGCGCAACAGGTGTCAAGGATGGTGATGTTAATTCACGACCCCCGCACCAATTCGAGACTAATCCCTTTTCTCTCCGCCATCACGGCCTAGGTCCGTCCGCTCTACCCGGAAGCTCTTAGCGCGGTAGTCCTTTGGCAAATACATGTCGGGCATTGCCACATGATTCAAATCGCGTAGCCCATGGACTATGGGCGACATGATCTCAACACCAGCTTCGAAGAAGATATCCTGAATGTTGGCATGGAGATCGGAGTAGATATACGGCATGCGCAGCGGATGATTGGTGTATGCGTTGATCTCGTACTTCACATACGAATCCTCCAACTGGGCTTGCAACACGAATGGCTGGGGATTGTGAAGAATGTCCGGGGTCCTCAGCGCCGCATCGATCAGCAGCTTGTGGATGGTCCGCCACGGTTGGTCATACCCAATCGTCACGGAGGTGTGCAAAGCGACGCCCTGCTCCTGTGCCTGCAGGCTGAAGTTGGTCACAAAGCTGCCAAGCACCACCGAATTCGGTATCGTGATCTCTTCGTTCTGAATCGTCCGCACGTGCGCTGCCAGCATCGACTGCTGCACAACTTCCCCACTGTTGTCTCCGATTGTGACCCAGTCACCCTTGCGGAAACCGCGGGTGTAAATCAGGATTACACCTGCCACAAAATTGGCCACTGCCGATGTAGAGCCCAACGAAAATAACACCCCGAGAAACACCGTAACGCCCTTGAAGGCCGGCGATCCTTCACCCGGAAGGTAGGGGTAGACCAGCACCGCTCCGAACGCGTAGAGCAGAACGCGAACGATCTTATAAGTGGGCTGCACCCATTCCGGATAGAAGCCCAAGATGCGAATGCGGCCGCGCTCTACCTCTCGCGCGATGATTCGGATGAAGCGCAACACGAAGTGCAACACCACGACGATGACGAAGATGTAAAACAGTTTGGGCAGGTAGGATAGGAACGCCTGTCCTAAGGTGAGCAGCGGGTTGATCAGGTATCCCAACAGCCGCTGGCTGTGTTCGCGCGTCCAGGGGAAAAAGCTCAAGGCTTTTGCCAGGAATCCGTAGGTGAGGAATGCGATCACGATGACCCGCAATAGCCGCACCACGGACGCCAATAAAGCGCGAACCTGCGATCCCCGGATGAGTTCCGATTGCTGGATCTTGAAGCCCTGAATTCGTGCTTTGCTGTGGTTCTCAAGGTTGCTCAGGGCCCATCGCGTACCCCGAATGATCGCCCACAGTAGAGCGAGATAAATGAAGATCGTGATCGCTGCAAAGGCCGCCGCCTTCCACAAGTACCGCGGAGTGTGTTGCTCATGAACTACCGGCAGCTTGCTCTGCAAAATCAGGGCATACTGCCCGGCCAGTGCCTTGCGAGGCAGACCCGACCCGCGAGCCTCCGCGTCATTGATCGTTACGATTAACTGGTCGCCATAGTGGACCGTGGTGATGCTGCCCTCGTCGTTGACTTGGAACTTCTTTGGATCGAAGTCCGGCGCTTTCGCTAGCTCTTCCAATGTGGCTGAGATTCGCTCGGCTCGCAGTTGTGGCGATGCGGCTCCGAGTGTCTCGTGAATTCGAAACAACTCGTACCCGTCGACGCTGACCGGATAGCCTTGTTTCTCCACTGCTGCGGCTTCTTCGTTGTCGGTTTGCCACGCTAAGACCGGGAAGGAGGTGAGGAAGAGAATGGGGGCGACGAAACTTGCGACTGCTATACGACGACGGAGGTTGGGGCGCTTCACGTAGAGGTCCCTCGACTTGTCACGGAAACAAGCGAAACAACCGCTCGCGGCTCATGTTAGGACATGCCGGAGCGCTACTCAAGCGTTGTCTGGGTCGGTACCGTTTCCGGCAATTATGCGCGGACCAGTTTCGCCTTCTCTTTCGCCTTTCGCTGCCGCCCCGTAATCCAGTTCATCCAGGCATCGAGCCCTTCACCTGTGGTGTTCGAGACTTCCAGGATCTCCATTTGCGGATGCACCCGCCGCGCATTCTCCTTTGCGACATCGGATTTGAATGGCACGTATGGAAGCAGATCGATCTTGGTCAGGATCATCAGCTCGGATTTGAAGAAGATCGACGGATACTTCAGCGGTTTGTCTTCGCCTTCCGTTGTGCTGAGCAAAACAATCTTCGCGTCTTCGCCCAAGTCGTAGCTGGACGGACAAACGAGATTGCCGACATTTTCCACTATGAGTAACTCGATGTTTTCCAGATTCCAATCCGCCAGATGCTTCTCCACCATGCGCGCATCAAGATGGCAGGTGCCGCCGGTCACGATCTGCTTCACCGGAAACCCGAACCTCGCCAGCCGCTGGGCGTCGTTCTCTGTCTGCAGGTCACCCGTCAACACCGCCACGCGAGTTCCTTGGTCCATGCGCTCCAGCGTCTTCTCCAGCAGCAGTGTCTTGCCGGATCCCGGCGCGCTGATCAGGTTCACGCACAGGATTCCCTGCTGCCGATATCGTTCACGCAACTGTTCAGCGAGAATCTGATTTTCGTTCAGGACTTTCGTTTCGACTTCGACTCGGCTCATTCGTCCACTTCCATGTATGCGATGTCCAACTCTTCGCCGCTGATGCACTCCGTCGCAAACTCACCGCACTTGCGGCACTGTGGATCATAGTCCGTCATATGGAATTCATTTCCACACTTGGGACATCGTTGCACTCGCGGGATTGATTCCACTGCCAGCTGGAGTAATGCCCAGTCGGTATCTTTTACCAGGCACTCGAAGCCGAACTGCAAGGCGTCAATGTCGACTCCCCGCCAATTCGCCAATCTTCACACCCACTTTCGTGATGCGAACGCCAGGATTGCGGCGCGCGGCCGACTGCACGCACTCCAATATGGAAGTTGCGATTCCCAATTCGTGCATGTTAGCCGCTGCCTCGCCGCGACAAGTCATTGTCGCATCACTGGAATCGGGGCGCGAGGATGCGTGATATTGCGCAGTTTGTCCGCTTTCGGACACATACTGGTGATACGTGTAGTGCCGTAACTTTCGGGAAACATTTTGCCTCATTTTGCGTCTATCACAGTGGGGCAAGTCTTCGCCTATCCAGGGGATCGTTTCGTACCGTCGAGTCGCGCAATGCTAAAACGGTGGGGCCGGATCTGGTTGATTGCCTTTGTGTTGTGGACGCTGCTCGCGTTCCTGAGCGCGGCCGGCGCCCACGTGTATCTGTCGTCCACCGGCACACCCGTGAGCTGGACACAGCTTCTTGCCTGGAACATCCTTATTTCTTTCGTCTGGTCGGCGCTTACGCCAGTGGTGTACGAACTGTCGTGCCGCTACACCTTCGACCGCGTCAGTTGGAAGCTGTCGCTCCCGATTCACATTGGCGCCAGTGTGCTGCTCGCGTTTATCGGCGCAGTGGCGATGGTCGCTCTCAATCCGTTGGTGACGTGGACCAAAGAGCCGCCCGTTCCCTTCTTTGCGCACGTGCTTTCGCGCACGTTTATGGACATCCAGCGCTACTGGTATGTGCTTCTCATTACGCAGGCGATCGGCTTCTACGGCAAGTATCAGGAGCGCCAGCTGCGCTCTTCGCAGCTTGAGGCACAGTTGGCCAATGCACAGCTCGAAGTGCTGAAGATCCAGCTTGAGCCGCACTTTTTGTTCAATACACTAAATTCTATCGCTTCACTCGCGCGCCATGATGGCATTGCCGCGGAAAACATGACGCTGCAGCTTGCGGACTTGTTGCGCATGTCGCTTGACGGTGTGGGCGTGCACGAGGTCCCGCTGCATCAGGAGCTGATGTTCCTGCAGAAATATGTCGACATTCAACTGACGCGTTTTCCGGATCGCCTGAGCATGGAGACCGAGATTGATCCGCGCACGCTCGACACGCTCGTGCCGAACCTGATACTGCAGCCGCTCGTCGAGAACGCTATACGCCATGGCATCAGTCCCCGTCGCGCACCCGGTCTTGTGCGCATAACGACGTGGCGGGATCGCGACGATGTCTGGATGGAAATCCGCGACAACGGCATCGGGTTCACACGCGGACGTGGAGCCATCCCTTCCGAAGGTGTTGGCCTGCGCAATACGCGCAGCCGCCTGCGCCAGCTCTATAACGAAGACCACGCCATGGTGCTGGAAGACACGCCCGGCGGTGGATGCACGGTAAAAATCCGAGTTCCCTATCGAACCAGTAGCGAGGAGGTCATAGCCGCAAATGCCGATCCGAGTTTTGCTCAGTGATGATGAGGCCCTGGCCCGTGGGCGCCTGCGCAGCCTGCTGCATGAAGAATCCGACCTGGAAATCGTCGCCGAATGCGGCGACGGCAAGTCGACCATCGCACTTATCCAGGACGAAGAACCCGATCTCGTTTTCCTTGATATCCAGATGCCCGAAGTCGATGGCTTCGGCGTCGTCGAAGCACTGCAGAGGGCAGGCAAACTTCCACTGACGATTTTTGTCACGGCCTATGATCGCTACGCCATGCGCGCGTTCGAAGTGCATGCGCTCGATTACCTTCTGAAACCGGTGAACAAGCAGCGCCTCAGCGAGGCGCTCGACCATGCCCGCAAGCAGCTACACCATCCGTCAGAGACAGTGTTCCAGAAGCGCGTACTCGAAATGCTGGGAGACATGGACAACCGCCATAACGCTCCCGAGCGCATCGTGGTGAAGTCCGACGGCGAAATCGTCTGTCTTAAGCCGACAGAAATCGACTGGGCGGAGTCAGCGGGCAATTATGTCTGCCTGCACGTCGGCAATGTGACGCACATCCTGCGCGAGACGATCACCGCTCTCGAGGGTCGCCTTGGGGCGCGCCAGTTCCTGCGCGTACACCGCTCGACGCTGGTAAATGTGGATCGGATCAAGACGCTTAAGCCTTCACTCTACGGCGACTATTCGATCCTGCTGCGCGACGGCACCAAGCTGACCCTCAGCCGCGGCTTCCGCGAAAGCGTCCTGCGCCGGCTGGGAACGACATAGACCTGAACGTTTCGGGTGCCCCACCGTGTCCGCTTTGTTTGCGGACAGGATGGGAACGTGCGACCATACGGGCGTAAGGAACTCCTATGGGCTTCGATTATCTCCTCAAGACCGAACCCTCGCAATACTCGTTCGCTGACCTGCAGCGTGACAAGCAAACCATCTGGGACGGCGTGACCAACCCCATAGCGGTGAAGAACCTTCGCCAAATGACTCCCGGCACGCGCCTGGTCATTTACGAAACCGGAGATCATAAGACCGCGGTGGGGACCGCGTCGGTTGTCTCCGTTGATGCCTCCGATCCCAAGAAACCAGTTGTGAAGGTCAAGGTTGGCGGAGCACTCGCCAAGCCGGTCGCGCTCGCACAGATCAAGGCCGACAGTCTCTTCGCCGACTCACCGTTGGTAAAAATCGGTCGTCTGTCCGTCGTCCCGCTGACGAAAGCGCAGTACAAAGCCCTGACTGGCGAGTAACGGAACTCTCCCGAATTTTCATTGCAAGCTGCGGGAGGTACGCATACACTTGCGCCTTGCCAAATACACGTGTATCGCAAATCTCCTGGGAGACTCAATGAAAGTCCGATCCCTGGCTGTCGCATCATTGTTGTGTCTAGTCGCTGTCTCTGTCGCCTTCGCCCAGAACCCCAATATGGGTACATGGAAGCTCAACGAAGCCAAGTCCACAATTCCCGCTGGGGCCGGCAAGAGCACAACCGTGGTCTATTCCGCATCTGGCGGCGACATCAAGATCACTATCGATGGCCTAAATGGCCAAGGGCGGCCTTCACACAGCGAATGGACCGGCAAGTTTGACGCGAAACCCTATCCTGTTACCGGCGATCCCGACGTCACGTACCGAGCCTATAAGTCCGAGGGCGATCGCACCCTGCTGTTCGCGAACATGAAAGGCGACAAAACGGTGAGCAACGGGCGGATCCACGTGGCCAACGACGGCAAGAGCCGCAGCGTCACGATGACCTACTTCGGTAACACGAAAATCCACGCGAAACTCGAATACGACAAGCAGTAGAAGATCGGGCGGCCTCTGATTACCACCAACATCCCGGATTGATGAACTTCCCTGGTTCCAATACGTGGCCACTTCCCCCTGTCACTATTTCCCGATTGCTTTCGCCTGTTTCTGAATCGATAATCCGCCAATTGCCTTTTGCGGCAAAAAGCTCCTATCACTTTAAGCAAAATTCAATTCGAAAGCTCTGATCGCGAGACATGACTTGCTTGCGGGTGAGCATGTCTGTCGCGTGCGATCAAGTGACATCACGGTGACGGCCTCACGGTGTTCGCTCGGAGTGAGATTGAACCTAAGACGCGCCCTGGCGCCTTGGAGGTCGCCCCGCTGTGAAATCGTCGATTCTCGGACCCGTTGCTTAGCGCTTTGCCTACTTGTTCTGAACTGTAACGCTCCGCAACAATCGGCCGCCGAGTCTACCGGCACGTTGCGACAGTATTTCATCTTCGCCGAAGAGGTCGAGTGGAACTACGCCCCGCACAACATGGACCACATGACGGGCAAGCCCTTTGACAAGGCTACAGTCACCTGGGTCGAGAAGGGCAAAGACCGCGTTGGACAGGTCTATCGCAAAGCCATCTATCTGGAATACACCGACGCCACCTTCCAGACCCTCAAACCTTCGGCAACAATCCGCCAATTCAGGTCCATCTGGGCACACCATGCGCACTGGTATCTCATGACCATGGGCGACGGTTTCAACTTTCATACGCCGCACTGGCACGGCAATGTGGTGATGGTCGATAAGCACCGCACCGACATCTTGTCACTGGCTCCCGCTCAGTTCGTGGTGTCCGATATGGTCCCGGACAACGTCGGCACGATGTTCCACTGCCATCTCAGCGACCACATGTCGGGCGGCATGATGACGGACTACGAAGTTCTCCCGTAGGCGGCTGTAGGAATAAGACGGGGATTAAGACAGCGTTTACCTTCCACTCACCGTCGCCTCTTCGCCCTTCTTCCGCTTCTTCGCCGTCTGCGACGCGGCGGGTGTCTGCCCCACGATCTTCTCCAACTCTGCAGCGATAGAGTCCACCAGCGAAGCCTGCTTCATCAGCACGCTGCCAGCGATAACCGCGCCTTGGTCAGCATCGGCCCACTTGTCTTCCTCGATCATCTCGCGGACTGCAGGAATCGTCTTCACTCCGTAGCCCGTGTAGGCTCCCGGAGCGTAGATCTGATGCTTGAACCACGGGCGCTCCTTCAGCCCTTCGGTGGTCATAAACGTGCGCTCGGTGAGGATAAGTTGCTGGTTGATTGCCTTGATCTCTGCCGAGTCCCACAGTGTGGGACTGATTTCCGCCAGCTTGCTGAACGCCGTCTTGTACCGCTTCGCTGCGCGCTCATACGCTGCAGCGCCGTTCTCCAGCGGTGCAAAATTCAGGTAAGGAGGAATCGGCTGCTTGGGTGGTGGCACATATTTGTTCTGCGGATCGGCCATGGCGGTGAACACACCTTCTTCCAACTCCCGGTTGCGCTCTCTTGCTTTATCCTGCCGCTCCTTGAGCTCGTTTTTCAGCTCGCCCACATAGCGCTTCACCGTGTCCGCTGAGGCTGACGGATCGAAGGGCAACACATCAGCATCGGCCATGCGCATGATCGCGGTGCCGCCCAACTGCGCCAGAGCCCGCTCGTACACAAAGTCGGGATCGCCAAAGTGTGTGTACCAGTAGAAGTCATCGTAGATGGAGTGATAGATTCCTCCATTCGCTTCGCCGCCGAATCCAATGTTCAGAGCCGCCACGCCCGCGTGATCGAGGAATGCAGCATAGTCGCTACCGTCCCCCAGCGCCCCGATGCGTAAATCTGCCCCGCGCGCCTCTTCGCGGTCATCCGGCTTCCGTGCCCGTCCGATCCGGCGCAACTGCGCCCGGCGCTGCACGTTCAGCTTGGTTTCCGGATCCTGCACATCGCGCGCGACAGAGTTGATCATGTGTTCCAATGTGTGCGACCCCGAGGCAAACAGAAAACCGCGCGAGTTCGAATCGGAGTTGATGTAAATCACGGCGTGCTGATTCAGTTCCGCGCCGTGCTCTTCGACCCATTCGGTCGAGCCCAGCAGGCCGGGCTCCTCACCATCCCACGCGCAATAGATGATAGTGCGCTTCGGCTTCCAACCTTGCTTCATCAGTTCGCCCAGAGCGCGCGCCTCTTCCAGCACCGGCGACATGCCGGAGATCGGATCTTCCGCGCCATTTACCCATGCATCGTGATGATTGCCACGAATTACCCACTCCTCTGGGGTATCGCTGCCGGGAATTTTGGCAATCACGTCGTAAATCGGCTTGATATCCCAGTTCGACTTCACGACCAGGTGCACCTCCGCCGGCCCCGGGCCAACGTGATAGGTGATGGGCAGCGCTCCACGCCAGCTCTCCGGCACGATCTGGCCGCCCAGCGCCGCCAGCAGCGGCTGCGCGTCGCCGTACGAAATGGGCAGCACCGGAATCGTGGTGATCGTCTTGGCTTCACTGATCTCGAGGCGCTTCGCGTCTTGGGTCGCACCAATGCCGGGCGTGAGCGGATCACCGGGGTAGTCTGTGTCCATCACGCTGCCGCGCTGCACGCCATCCTGGGGGCGGAAGGGGCCGTCGGGAAAGTACTGGCCTTCAAAGAATCCGTCATCGCGCGGATCGGAATAGATGATGCATCCCACCGCGCCATGCTCAGCCGCGACCTTCGGCTTGATGCCTCGCCAGGCGGCGCCATAGCGCGCAATCACGATGGCGCCTTTCACCGAAACGCCCATACGATCGAGCTGCTCATAGTCTTCGCGGACGCCGTAGTTCACATACACCAGCGGGGCCGTGACGTCGCCGTCTTTCGAATACGCGTTGTAGGTGGGCAATTGTTCTGCTGTCTGCGACGACGTGGGATCGACGGCCAGCGGTGGCTCCTGGAGCTTGGCGGTGAACTTCGTCGGCTCCAGGAGTTGGACGAGGCGTTCCTGGGGCGTCGGGAAGAGCACATAGAACGTCTCGATCTGCGCGTCGAAGCCGAACTCTTTGAACTTCGCTAGAATCCACTGGGCATTGTCTTTGTCATAGGGCGAACCAACGTTGTGCGGACGCGCGCTCAGGCGTTGCATGTTGTCGCGCAGAATCCTGGGATCGGGAATTGCGCGGAACTTCGCTTCCCAATCGCGCTCTATCGCTGCGTGAGCCGGCGAATAGCCATCGAGGTTGGCGGGAGAACTGGCAGGAGCGGCAACTACGTTTCCGGGTTGCAACAGGGCAAAAGTAAGTGCAGCGACAGCCAAATGGCGCGTCACCGGGGGACCTCCACACGAAAATGAGTCAGATTGCGGAATGGCAATGCGGAACCGTGCAAGGGGGCTGATTATATCGCAGGAATCCGGGACGAGTAACTCGCCCTAAGGTGTGAGATGCTCGGCGAGCTTAGTAGTGTCACTTCAGCAGAGCCTGTACTTGCGCGTTCAGTTCCGCGTATGCGGGACCGACCGAGGCTCCATGCGTCCGGTATGAGACTTTGCCGGTGCGGTCGAGCACGACGATGTAGGCGTCATCCTCGCCTTTGAATCCCACGAGCTTTTTCAGCTCGTCCTCGTTGTGCAGCACGGGAACGAAGTTCGCGCGCTCGTTCTCGGGTACTCCTTTCTTGATGCCTGAGATGACCATCCCACGAATCATCTTCGGCACGGCCTCGAGCACGGGCATCTGGTAGAGCGCGAATCCCGAAGCCTTGCCAAAGTCGCTCTGGATGCGTTTCGCCCATGCTTCGGTGGGGGTCTTCGAGGACTTGGAGAAGCCCATCACGAATACTGCCACCTTGCCGGAAGCCGCATCGGGCAGCACGACCTGCTGCTCGTTCAGGTTCTCTTCCTCGAGGCGCGGAAACTGCTGTGCCGCCGCGCAGATCGGAAATGCAACGGCAATCATCACGGCTGCAAAAAGGGCCACGAAACTGAGTTTCATCCTTGCAGTTAAACACTACTTCTTCTGTGCAGGTTTCGCGGGAGCGCGGCGAATCGGCGCTCGACGCGCACTCAAGTTGGTCAGGTGCGCCGCCGGTGCCGACTGGAGTGTACGGCACGAGTGCAATTCCTTGGTTTTCTGGTCGACACAACCCAATTTACAATCTCTGTTACACCGGACAGCCGGAATCCTCATAAGCGGGTCAGAATACGTGTCGTCCTCAGCTCAGCCACCCCGCCTCGCCATCCTCGGACTTGGCAAAATGGGCAGCATCCTGCTTCAGGCCTTCATCAGCCAGAGCGTCGTGAAGCCGGAAAACGTCGTGGCCACAGTCAATCACTCCGAGCGGATCGATTCTCTGGCCTCCAAATACGGCGTGAAGGTTACGGCCGATAATCGCGCCGCCGTGAAAAGTGCCGATATCATCCTGCTCTGCATGAAGCCGCAGACGCTGGGCGAAGTCGTGCAGGAGATCGAGCACCATTTGCGTGCGGGTCAGCTTATCATCTCCATCGCGGCCTCTGTGCCTACTTCATACATTGAGCAGCGGATTCCAGCGAAGATTCCAGTGGTTCGTGCGATGCCTAACACGCCTTCGCGCGTAGGCGCCGGAATGACCGCATTCTGTTGCGGCACTTCGGTGAAGCCGTCGGATCTTGAGATCGTGCATCGCCTGTTCGACACAGTTGGCGAAACGATTCGCGTGGACGAGAAACACATGGACGCGGTGACCGGACTCTCGGCCAGCGGGCCGGCTTACATCTTCATGATTCTCGAGTCGCTCGCGGAAGGCGGCGTAAAGGTCGGCTTGCCGCGCGACATTGCCATGAAACTTGCGGGCCAAACCGTTATGGGCTCGGCCAAGATGATGCTCGAAACCGGCGATCACCCCGCGCTGTTGAAAGATGCTGTTGCAACTCCGGCGGGCTGCACGGTGGACGGAATTCTTGAGCTGGAAGAAGGCGGCCTGCGCGTAACCCTGATCAAAGCCGTAGTCAAAGCCTCGCAGCGCGCGAAAGAATTGCTGTTCAGCTAGAGCATTCCGCCTGTGCGGGTGGTCAAAATACTGAGCGCCATCTCGAGGCGCTCGATGGCGGCCTCGAGGTCGGGATGCTTGTCTAATTCCTTGCGCATGGTTGTCAGGCGTCGATGCGCCTCGGCGACATATTCCGCGGCCTGCGGGCTGGGGACGTTGGTTTCCGAAGACTTGTTCTCGTCAGCCATGCGCCAATCTTACGGCAAAACCGGGGATGCTATATCCTTTTTCGCTTCGTGCAGGTCGCCGCTCGTTGATGGTCGCGTCAACTGGAGTGCTCTTGCTTCGGGATACGTCGGACCCCTCATCCTGCTGAGCGCCGTCGGGCTCGGCGAAGGCCCGGAAAAGCCGAACTCAAAGGCCGGACCGCGCGAAAAAATCTTTTTTGATCTCCCGTCTACCGGGACCAAAGTCCGCGCGCAGTATTGAGATAGGTGTTTTACGGCACGGCTTCAGCCGTGCCCTGATACGAAGCTGTGCGAAATCGACGGTTCCGGCCGCCACGATAGCTCGAATTCGTCCGCTGGGGCGCAAAACCGTCGGCCAGCCGTAGTATCGGCAGGCCAAAAAAGCGCCAAACCCTACAATATCGGCACTCTCTCATTCGTCTACATCATTGGATGAACGAAGCGGCGAGCCTGGAACGCATGGCACTCGAACAGGACCAGCGCATCACCGAGGTGGTCAAGCGCGAGCAATCCAGGCTGCGCAACTTCATCCGGCGGCGTGTGCCCGATGAGTTCGACGCCGAAGACGTCCCGCAGGACGTGTTCTACAGGCTGGTGGAAGCGAACCGCCTGCTGATGCCGATCGACCATGTGACGGGCTGGCTGTTCCAGGTGGCGCGAAACCGCATCACCGATCTGTTCCGCAAGAAGAAGCCGGAGAACTTCAGCGATGTAACGGTTGAGACAGCGGACCTCTCGCTGCTGCTGGAGGATTTGCTGCCTTCTCCGGAGGCCGGGCCGGATGCGCTTTACGTCCGCAGCGTGCTGCTGGACGAGCTGGAAGATGCGCTGGACGAGTTACCAGAGGAGCAGCGACAGGTCTTCATAGGGCACGAGATCGAGGGGCTGGGGCGCAAACGGAATGCGGTGCTCCATCTGCGCCAGCGATTGCAGGGTGTATACGACGAATTTAGGAAATCGTGAGGAAATGAAGATGACCAGGAAGAGACTCATTTGGATTGGTGCTCCTTTAGCCACGGTGGGCATTGCACTCCTTATGGCACTCGGCGGCTGGATCGTGCAGTACCTGTGGAACTGGCTATTGCCTGCGCTGTTCGGATGGCGGACGATCACCTTCTGGCAGGCACTGGCGTTGCTGGTGTTGTGCCGGATCTTGTTCGGCGGATTTAGCGGCGGCGGACATCGCGGCATGGGAATAGGCATGCGACGCCGCATGCGCGAGCGCATGGAAGAACGCTGGGCCGAGCGTTGGGAGAAGATGACTCCGGAAGAGCGGGAGAAGTTTCGACACGGAATGCAAGCGCGCTGCGGCTTTGGGGAGAAGACCGAGCCGCGGGCGGGTTCGTGAGCCCAACGCTTTCCTCGCAAATCTGCCGCTCAGATCGTACGCTCGAGTTGCTTAGGAAACAGCGCCGTGCAATCGCAAGGCAAATCTTAGCGAGAATGGGGATCCTTCGACTCCGCTTCCCCGTGCGCGCAGGGGCAAAACCTAAATGGTTGGGACTAAAGGAGAGACGGTGGGTTTAGATCACCAGCGCGGCAGCCACGGCGCCGACCCACACCATGAAGAATCCAACCAGCAGACTCGAGCCGACGTAGAGAAGACCGATGCCAAGCTGGCCGTCGATCATCAAGCGCATGATCTCGTATTCGAAAGTGGAGAAGGTCGTGTAGGCGCCGATAAAACCAATCACAATGATGTAGAGCCAATGCCGATCGAGCACCCCACGCTCGGCGAGCAGATGCATGAAGAAGCCGATCAGGAAGCAGCCGGTCACGTTGATGAGAAACGTCGCGAAAGGGAAGCGCAATCCAAGACGCTGTGTGACAACCAACCCTACCCAGTAACGCGAGATTGCGCCGGCAAATCCACCCACGCCGACCAAAAGATACTTGTGCAATTTGAGCCGTTCCTCTCTGCTCGGCCGCCGAGTGTCCTGCTATGTTCACGCAGCGAACACGAGCAGGAATATGCACCGGCTCAGCGCCTATTTTCGAGCTGCAATCTAATCGGGAACCTACAGGAAGGTTGCGACGTGCACGACTCCTCCCAAGTGGACCCTGGTAGGAGTCATTTTCCCCGCTATTGCCGGGGCGGTTAAGGGTGAACTCCAACACCCGTACGATGATTATGCGGAATTCGGTGCGCAGCGGTCAATGAAGTATTTGCTCCGGCAATCAGGGCCTTCTGCCGATGCAGCAAATCCAACCTTTAGCGTCGTTCTCGATCACCCGGACGTCCTGATAGCCGGCGTTTTCGAACAGGACACAATGTTCATCGGCACGGAGCAGCGTCATGCCGGTTCGATCCAAATACTTTTCGGCGAGCCTGGACATCCGAGAATTGGCACCCTTATAAGCTTCGGCAATGCTAACGAGCACTCCGCCCGGCTTGGGGACACGGAGGATCTCACGAAGGTCCGCGGGCAAGTCGGGCCAGTAATAGTGCGTCTCCACCGCGGTTACCAGGTCAAACATGCCATCGGAAAACGGCAGTTGCGAGACCGATTCCTGACGGATCTGGACGTGGCCGCTCGCGATTGCAGGCGCATTATTTCGCGTCGATGCCGCGACACCTTCGTGGGAGCAGCCGAGACCATAAACCTTGCTCTGACTGGCGGCCGCCGCCAACACGCTTACGGTTCGTCCGCCGCCACAGCCTACATCGAGGATGGTGTCGCTTTGCCCGATGGAAATATGTGTGTCCCCAGTCGGTTAACTGAGAGTGCTGCCGATTCATCTTCCACAGGATGAATCGACCCAGCCATCCCGATGGTTTGCGACACTGCGCAAGAATTGAATTTCCCGTGGGCACAGCTATGGTACGGTGCTCGGAAAATGGTTTTGGCATGGCGCGCACACTTCGCGACGAGCTGTGATACGGTCCGAAGTAATGAAAAGACTCAGGTGATTCGAAATTATCCGAGGGCCTCATCCAGCGGTGCATTCGGCGTGACCAGATACTGCTTGGCCTTCTCCTTCAGCTCGGCGGTGAGCGACACGCTCTTGCCGGTCTCGAGACTTGCGCGGACGGCAACGCTGTCGCAGGTGGCGATCATGCGGCCGCTTTCGGCGTCAAACATCTGGTGCAGAAAGCGAAAGTACTTTTCGCCCACGGCGACGAACCCGCTCTTGATTTCGACCAGCTCGCCGCCGCGAAGCTCTTCGAGAAACTGATAGTTCTGGCGGACGATCGCGATGCGCAAGTTCTGCTGCTTAATCGAGGCAGGCGTCACGCCGATGGCACGCAGCAGGAACCACGTCGCCTGGTCGAAGCGAGAGACGTACATCTGCGAGTTCATGTGGCTGGTGAAGTCGTACTCCGAAGCCAGCACCGCGCCCTTAAATGTGTGGACCCATTCCGACATTGTCGCTCTTCGCCTTTCGCTCTTCGCTTTTCGCAGTGGCTGTCGCCATCCCTCGTCAGCTCTAGAACTCGAGATCGTATGCGTATCATCCGGGTAAATCCGGGGTTGGCTTTTTGACTCTCTCCAAAAATTCCGCCATCTTCTCGAGCGTTGCCGCCGGCTGATCGCGATGCGGAGAGTGCTTGCAATTCGGCAACATGAGGATTTCCGTTCCTGGCACCCGGGCGCGAATCGCTTCTACCTGCGCCGGTGTTCCGTATTCGTCTTTTTCGCCCTGGATGCAGAGTACTGGGCAGCGGATCGAACCCAGGTAAGACTCGATGTTCCACGAGCGAAAACTTGGATCAAGCCAGATATCGTTCCATCCCCAGAATGTTTTGTCCACGTGCGCGTGATAAGGTGCCAGCTTTGCCCGGAAATCGGTTGTCGCGAAAGAGACCTTCGCCGCTGCGATACTGGCAACGCTCAGATCCTCAACAAAGACGTGAGGAGCTTCCAGGATGAGCGCTCGCGCTCTTTTCGGATATTTCCCTGCAAAGATCAACACGATCGATCCGCCATCGCTGTGGCCGAGCAGAATTGGGCGCTTGACATCGAGCTTGTCGACGAGCTCCGGCAGCACGACTTCGCCCTCGTGGTGCATAAAGTCGACTGCCCGCTTCCCGGCGAGCCGGTCTGAGTTTCCGTGTCCATAGCGTGAGTACACCAGCACTCCGCATTCGGTTCGAGCCGCGAGTTGATGGGGGAAGTCCTTCCACAGAGCGATCGAACCGAGCCCTTCGTGCAGCATGACAATGGTTGGAGCCGACCTATCGCGCGGCTCCAGCCAGAGAGTCTCAAGGCGCTTGCCGTCGACCACGACATCGGCCAATTTAGATGCAAGCGTCGGGTTCATCGGCGTTCCGATCCCTCCACGATGCCTTCGGCAATCTCAGCCCACGGCACGATCCACTGCGCTGCAACCTCCTCAGGCAACGTGCCCGAGCTGGCATCGTGTTTCAGCATCTCGCCGACGCGACGCGCGCCCAGCTCGGTCAGCAAATTGTCGAAGCGAATGCCGCCCTCGCAAAATGTGTCTTTGTAGGTGGTGTCGCCGAGGGCGATCAATCCGTAACTCACGCCGGAGAGTTCAGGACGTTCACGCTCCAGGCTGGCAAAAAACTCCTGTGCGTTGTCGGGTACGTCGCCCTGTCCGTAGGTCGAGGTACACACCAGAAACGTTGCGCCGAGCTGAAATACACCGGCATCGAGGTCATCCATCATACGGATCGTCACCGCGTGCCCGGCGGCTTCGAGGACGGTTTGCACTTCTTGTGCCACCATCTCGGCGGTGCCGGTCATGGTACCGACCAGGATCGTGAGACTCAACGACACGCTGGAATGTCCTTTGGCTTCAGGCGAGCGATGTATAGCACGTTGTGGAAGTATAATGCATATATCATTTTGGAGTCAGGTGCCAGTCCGTGCATCGAACCTTAAACCACAGCGCTCCCCTCACCGCAAGCGATGTAGTCGTGAACGACTCGCGGTTCCTGAAAATTTTGGGGGAGCGGGTTCGACGGGCGAGAGCGAACCGGGGGATGACGCGAAAAATCCTGGCGCGCGATTCCGGGGTTTCCGAACGCTACCTGGCGCAACTGGAGAGCGGGCAAGGGAACGTTTCGATCCTGCTGCTGCGCGACATCGCACAGGCACTCAACATGCGGTTGGGAGCCGTGCTCGCCGAAGGACCTGAGCCGCCGATCGACCTCGTCCACACAACCGAGTTTCTGCGGCGCCTGCCTGAGACTGAATTGCAGCAGGCACGCCGGCTGCTGCTTGAGCGCTTCGGCAGCGTTGACCGGACGGGACGCTACGATCGCATTGCGCTGATCGGGTTGCGGGGGGCCGGCAAGTCGACTTTGGGTGCGAAATTGGCCGCCAAACTTGACATGCTGTTCCTGGAGCTGGACCGTTCGATCGAGAACGAGGCGGGGGTTGCGCTCGGCGTGATCTTCGAGCTTTATGGGCAGAGCGGTTTTCGTCGCCTGGAACGGCGCTGTCTCGACGACATTCTCGAAGGCACTACGAAATTTGTGTTGGCCACGGGTGGCAGCCTCGTTTCCGAGCCTGCGACCTTCGAGCGCTTGCTGACAACCTGCTACACCGTGTGGCTCAAAGCGTCCCCCGAAGATCACATGCAGCGTGTCATAGCCCAGGGTGACGTACGTCCTATGGCCGACAACCGGGAATCCATGGAAGACCTGCAGCGCATCCTTGCGGTCCGCGAGCCACTCTACGGCAAGGCCGACGTGGCGGTCGACACCAGTGCCCACTCTCTTGTGCAGAGTATGCGTTTGGTTTTGGACGCGCGAGCGGCCGCCATGGAGGGGGCATAAAACTTTCGTGGCAGACGAGTGGATGATCGCATTATGCACTATAATGCATGTATATCGATGTGGGCACCTGCGGATCCCTTGGTCCGCGGGTGAGGCGGTTCCTGCCGCGGTTGCAAGGAGAATTTCGCAGCATGCTGAAGGTGAATGAATCGGAGCTGGTCACTTTCGATGTGGCCGGCGATCAGTACCGCCACTGGCGCTTGACGCTCGACGGGCGTGTGGCGACGCTCGCCATGAATGTCGATGAAGATGGGGGCCTGCGTCCGGGCTATAAGCTCAAGTTGAACTCCTACGACCTCGGCGTCGATATCGAGCTGCACGATATTCTGCAGCGCATTCGCTTCGAGCATCCTGAGATCGTATGCGTGGTGCTGACCAGCGCGCGCGAGCGGATGTTCTGCGCGGGCGCCAACATTTACATGCTGGGCTCGTCGTCGCACGCGTGGAAGGTCAACTTCTGCAAGTTCACCAACGAAACGCGCAACGGGATGGAGGACTCGAGCCGGCACGATGGCCTGAAGTTCCTCGCGGCAATCAACGGTACCTGCGCCGGCGGCGGATACGAACTGGCTCTGGCATGCGATGAAATCCTGCTGGTGGATGATCGCTCCAGCGCGGTCAGTTTGCCGGAGGTTTCGCTGCTAGGGGTATTGCCTGGAACGGGTGGTCTCACACGTCTGGTGGATAAGCGCAAGGTCCGGCGCGATCTTGCCGACATGTTCTGCACGAACCCGGACGGCGTGAAGGGCGAGCGCGCGAAACAGTGGGGTTTGGTGGACGAGATCGCGCCCCCCGCGAAGTTTGCCGAGCTGGTGCGTTCACGGGCGGAAAAGCTGGTTACGGAATCGACGCGCGTGGCTGACGGGAACGGTATCAAACTCAATCCACTGCAACGAGCCATCGATGATGCGGGATATCACTATCAGCAGGTTGACGTTACCTGTGATCGCAGCGCCCGAACCGCGACATTGAGGGTGCGAGGTCCGGAAGGAACACAACCGACGACTCTGGAAGAAATCCATGCTGCGGGCGACCAGTGGTGGCCGCTGGCCATGGCACGCGAGCTCGACGACGCAATCCTGATGCTGCGTGTCAATGAACTCGACCTCGGGCTGCTGCTAATCAAGACGTCCGGCAGCATCGACGCTGTGCTCGCCAGCGACCGGTCGATGCTCGAGCACAAGCATGACTGGTTCGTGGGCGAAACGGTCGGCCTGCTGCGCCGCACGTTGGCGCGACTCGACGTATCGTCGCGCAGTATGTACGCGGTCATCGAGCCGGGTTCGTGCTTTGCAGGAATCTTGTTTGAACTCGCTCTGGCCGCGGATCGCAGTTACATGCTGATGCTTCCCGAAGAAAACGAGTCGCCAAAGATTGCGCTCGACGCGTTCAACTTTGGGCTGCTGCCGGAAGTGAATGACCGCGGCCGGCTTAGTACGCGCTTCGAAGGCGATCCGGCAAAGTCCGCCGAACTCGAGGCGCAAGCCAACGTCACCCTAGGCCCGGCGCAGGCGCTCAAGCTTGGCCTTGTGACCGTTACCCCCGATGATCTCGATTGGGAAGACGAAATACGAATCGCGATCGAAGAGCGCGCGTCTTTATCGCCCGATGCGCTGACGGGACTAGAGGCCAGCTTGCGCTTCGCCGGCGAAGAGACACTGGAAACGAAGATCTTCGGACGGCTCTCGGCGTGGCAAAACTGGGTATTTATCCGGCCCAATTCCACCGGCGAGCACGGCGCGCTCAAGCTGTTCGGAAGTGGTTCGAAGGCACGATTTAACTGGGAGAGGGTGTGATACAGCAGTTGTCAGTCGCCAGAAGTAGCAGATCCCTCACCCGCCGGAAACGGGGGCTCGTGATGACAGCTGCCCAGGATGATTGCTAAGCGAGGGGTCCTTCGACTCCGGCGGACAACGCCTTCGCTCAGGATGACACTTCGATGGAGAGATTTGAATGAGCATTAACTACACCGACCGCATTCCGAACAATGTCGATCTCGGGTCGAATCGCACGCTGCAGCGTGCGTTGGAGCACTGGCAGCCGGAATTTCTGAAGTGGTGGGAAGATCTTGGCCCCAAAGATTTTCAAGTCGCAGACGTGTATTTGCGCACGGCGACTTCGGTGGATGCGAAGGGCTGGGCGACTTACGGCTATGTTCGCATGCCGGAATATCGCTGGGGCATCTTCCTGAACGAGCGCGATCCCAACCGGCGCATCGGATTCGGTGACAATTATGGGCAGGACGTGTGGCAGCAGATTCCCGGTGAATATCGCGCGATCCTGCGCCGCCTCATCGTTACCCAGGGCGACACGGAACCGGCGTCGGTCGAGCAGCAGCGCATGCTCGGCCACACTGCACCATCACCTTACGACTTGCGCAATTTATTCCAGGTGAATGTGGAAGAAGGCCGGCACCTGTGGGCGATGGTGTATTTGCTGCACGCCTATTTCGGACGTGACGGCCGCGAAGAAGCGGAAGAGTTGCTGGAGCGGCACTCGGGCGACGCTGACAAGCCGCGCATTCTGGGTACGTTCAACGAGCCTATTCGCGACTGGCTCAGCTTCTTCATGTTTACCTATTTCACCGATCGCGACGGCAAATTCCAGCTCAAGTCGCTGGCCGAGTCCAGCTTTGATCCGCTGGCGCGCACCTGCCAGTTCATGCTGACAGAAGAGGCGCATCATATGTTTGTCGGCGACACCGGCATCAGTCGCGTAGTGAAACGCACGCTCGAAGTGATGAAAGAGCTGAACTCCGAGGATCCGCAGGCAATTCGTAATGCCGGCGCCATCGATCTGCCGACGGTGCAGAAGTATCTGAATTTCTGGTTTACCTCGTCGCTCGATCTGTTTGGATCGGAGACTTCGTCGAACGCGGCTTCGTACTTTGCCAACGGTCTTAAAGGGCGCCCGGACGAAGCGCAATACGAAGATCACGTCGCCCTCGACCAGACGTATTCGCTGGAGCTTCCTGACGGCAGCGGGAGCACAAAGCCCGAGGAGATCCCCATGCGCAATGCGATGAATGAGGTGACGCGGAATTCGTACGTGCGTGACTGCGAGATCGGCGTGAAGCGCTGGAACCGTCTCATCGAGAAGGCGGGTTATCCATTCCGGCTGACATTGCCGAGCACGCGATTCCGCCGCAACATTGGCAATTGGGCGGGCGTGCCGACAACGCCCGAAGGAGTACCGATCGGTGCCGAGCAATTCGCTGCGCAGCTCAACGAATGGCTGCCGAACCAGAGTGATCGCGCGTTCATTTTGGGCCTGATGAACGGTGTGCACCAGCCAGGCAAAATGGCGGCGTGGATCGCACCCCCGGACCGCGGTATTAATAACAATCCCGTGGACTATGAGTACGTAAAATTGCGCTAGGGGATCCGCCGGATGGCGGCATCGCCGCCACCCGCATCGAAATCCAAGTACGCCGAAGATGCATTTCGGGTTAGACTGACGTGCATTGGGGCGCATCCCATTCAGGGGCGACCGCGGCTACTTCGACATGAGTAGTAGGCACATAACAGTCAGGGCCGAGCAACACGACCATCGCAAAGGTCTCCGCATGGTGGCGATCCTCGAAGCCACCAAAGGCGTGCTGGTGCTGCTGGCAGCTTTTGGCTTCGCCGAAATTCTGCTGCGTCACGTCGATCTCGAAGACGCTGCCCAAAACCTGCTGTACTTCTGGCACATCGATCCCGACCGCAAAATTTCGCATGCTTTGGTGCACCTGGCAGGACGAATGATGGACACGAATCTCGTCACTGTGCTGGCGATCGCATGCGCATATTCAA
>Ga0306920_100001150_pt1 | contig 32676 bp, 36 predicted proteins | sample flu12Cox44000170_FD_204666 | JGI IMG/M metagenome (GOLD analysis project Ga0306920, IMG submission 204666) | Lab enrichment of tropical soil microbial communities from Luquillo Experimental Forest, Puerto Rico - flux4day.12C.oxic.44.000.170 (v2)... | ecosystem: Environmental > Terrestrial >...
TCCATAGGTCGCGCACCAGCTTCTGCTGGCCCCCGCCGCCTGGCTCCCTTGCGCGCTCGACCGGCGCTTGGCGTCAGCGTCGCTTTTTAGACATGTACGCGTGCGCGCGCGTTATGGGGTCTTACATTTCGAACGGAAATGTCTGCACAAACCACGGAATTTGGTTCAATGACGACCGTTGTACGCTGCCCAAGAACTGGACGCGCATGCTGTGAACCGACCTGTCAGGAACGGCATTGGTGTCGTGAGATGTTCGAGCGCGGCCTGTCGCACAGAGGGCCGCCTTTGAAGCGCAAATTCCGACCGAGGTGCTGCGCCAAAACCCGAGCCGGCGGCCACTGCATCATGCGGGTGATACCGGGAAAGCGGCGCTGCCGGTTCCACGGCGGGCTGTCGACCGGTCCCAGGACAACAGAAGGCAGAGCCAGAATTGCCGAAGCACAGCGACGGCGGTGGAGGGAGTTTCGCGCGGCGAAGCCGACATTCTGAAAGAAGCGATTTAACCCACGCTGGTATTCGCTGGTCGTTTTGGTGTGCTGAAACGAAAATGTGTCTGAGCACGGCTTCCAGTGCGGCATCGCACGTTGTCCTGCTACCATTTTGCTACCCAATTAGATGGCACGCGATAGAACAGGCTGGTACGGCCACGCGGCTCTGAGCGCGTTTTTGCCCAAAAACATTGACTAAATGGCACGCGAGAGAACTAGGCGGGCTTGCCAGGGCCGCATTTCGAGTGCGGTGCTTTCAACCACTCAGCCACCTCTCCGCGGCCGCAACGGCGCAAACCTCTATTCGGCGCTATGTATCCAACGCAAGACCTCTAAACAAGGGCGGTCGGAGGCCGCGTGAGGCAGGCTTCGAGCTGAGATCGCAATAGCGCGGGATCGAGATTGCGACCAATCAGCACGAGCTTGTTCCGTGCTTGGCGCTGGCGTCCATCCTCGTCCAAGGAGAATCGCTTGGCCACGAGATGGAAAACGTAGCGTTTGTCGCTCTCGGCGATCCAAAGCATGCCTTTGCCGCGGTATACATTGTCCGGAAGCCGCTCGAGGAAATCCTGAAATCTTTGCACGGCAAACGGCCGCTCGCTTTGAAACGAAAGAGCCTCGAACCCGTCCGCCGCTAGATGATTGGTGGTGTGTCGATGGCCGGCGTGCTGTTGGTCGCTGTCATGATTTGAGTCGAGTTCCTGATCGCACCCGCGCGCGGCACCGGGATCGGCGAAAAATTGTTCGGACTGGAACAGTCCGACACTGCGGATGAGAGGGAGGGCGACCCGGCACTGCGTGGTCCGCACGATACGCGCTTGCGGCTTGAGCATCCGGATCGCCTCTTCAAGCGTTCGCAGCCGCTCGGCGCCCACGAGATCGCATTTGTTGAGCAGAATGACATCGCCGTGACAAAGCTGGCTGCGGGCGGCCTTGCTGTCGAACCGGTCGAGGCAAAAGCTAGCGGCATCGGCAACCGTGACGATCGAGTCTACGCGCAGCCGATCCCGCAATTCCGAGCGCAGAAAGGTCAGCACCACTGGCAGCGGATCGGAGACGCCGCTCGTTTCGACCACGAGGTAATCGACCCTGCGGTCGCGGTTGAGGATGCGAAAGATCGCATCAAGGAAATCGTTGTTGATCGAACAGCAGATGCAGCCGTTTTCCAATTCTACCATGTTATCGGAAGCGGAGACGATCAGGTCGCTGTCGATGCCGATTTCGCTGAGCTCGTTGACAATGACGGCCGTGCACAAGCCGTGCTGGTTAGTGAGGATGTGCTTGATCAAGGTCGTCTTGCCGCTACCGAGGAAGCCGGTGATCACGGTCACGGGTAAGCGGGCTTCGGACGACGGTTCAGGCGGGGGTCTACTCATAACGCAATCTGCTCGGTCGAGCGACGCCGGGCTACCTCAGTTGGTTTCCTGCGACAAGCGACGCGCAGCATCGAAGGTGTACTTCGTGCCGACGGCGGACTGGCTCACTGCATTGCCAAAGGCATCGGCAAGTGCGTGCAGCGCACGCCAACCAGTGCAATGGCCGGTGATGATGTGCGGGATGCGAAACGGCCGCAGCCTGTCAACGGTGTCTGGAATGATCCTTTCCATGACGCCGCCGAGGTGCAGCCCGCCCATGACGCAATAGATCGGAACGTCGGGAAAGAGATCACGGGCATGGAGGCATACGTTGACGATGCCCGCGTGCGAGCACGCGCTGAAGACGATCAGTCCTAGATTGCGCACGTGTGCCACGAGCATGCGCTCGTCCATGAGCAGCGGATCGGGTTCCCACGGCCCGCTCGGACTCGTTCGCGACAGATGGTCGACGCGGCCTTTCTCGAACGGGGTCACCCGCGGTATCTCGCCGCTGTAGTAGAAGTGGCCATCGAGCAACGGCCGGGCATTCGGATCATTCAAAACCTGCGCGCCGCGCTGCTCGAGGTCGGTGGGGCGTGGAACGTTGGCGACCGGTATGACGATGCCACTCTTGAGCCGGACGGCTCGTTCGTTGAACATTCCGGGATTGACGTGCACGGCAACGTGGCCGCCGTCTTTCACGATAGCCTCGACTGCGTGCGGAAGCGCCGCCATGTGATCCCAGTGTCCATGGCTGACCGCGATGCATTCGACCTCGCCCAAGCGAATTCCGAGATTGGCGCAGTTGCGAATGAAGATTGCCCCTTCCGGCCCGGTATCGAACAGCAGGGTGTGCCGGACGTTCTCGGCTTGCGAGACGAGCTTCAGACCGAAGCCTAGGTTGGCGCAGAGCAGTGCCTCGCCGGAAATGACCTTCGCCCCCGCCAGAACGACGTTGGAAAACTCGGATACCGCAAACAAGGTCTTGCTGACATACGTGTCGCTGACATCGTCGGTAATCACTTCCGCGACGAGCGAATCGATAGGCTTGAGGGCGGGCGCTGGACTGCTGGTCGCGGCCATTCGGGGGGCTTTCAATGCGAGCCTGGACTATATTGAGCGCTCTTCTGCGCCACAACCGCGGGCACCGCATGCCGGGCGTTCGAGCGCAGCACGAAAGCTGCGTGACATCGAGGGGAAGCGATGGAGGGAATTGTAGAACGCATCGGCGCATTCGCCTTGGTCGGCCTGGGTTCAGGTTTCGCATCGGGCTTGTTCGGCATCGGCGGCGGCATCGTGCGAATTCCGATTTTTGTTTACCTATTGCCGCTGTTCGGCGTGCCGCAACCAGTGCTGATGCACGTGGCGGTGGGGACCTCGATCGCGTTGGTTCTGCCGAGCGCGGTGGCCTCGACCCGCAAGCAGCTGGCGCTGAACAATCTCGATTTGGCATTTTTCCGCACCTGGGCCGCGGGAATTTTTGCCGGCGCGCTTATCGGAACCGCCCTGGTGCCGTTGGCTTCGACTGAAGTCTTGCAGGCGATTTTCGCCGCGTTCATGGTGACCGTAGGCGTCTACGAAGGCTTCCTCCGACATCGCATGGTGATCGCGAAGGTGGCGCCGCACGGCGCGGTCAAGCTGGCGCTGGCCGCGGCAATCGGGTGCCTCGCGGCATTGACCGGAACTGGTGGCGGCACACTGACAACCCCCGCACTGCAGGCATTCAGCGTCCGCCTGGAATCCGCGATCGCCACCGCCTCGGCGACCGGGTTGGTGACCGGCGTGATCGCCACCATCGGCGCCGTCATCGGCGGCTGGCACGCGCGCGATTTGCCCGCCTATTCCCTTGGCTACGTCGACCTCGCGATCTTTATCGCCATGAGGCCGACGATCCTGATCGCGGCGCCGCTGGGCGTGCGTGCTGGCCACTGGCTGAGCGAGACGTGGCTGCGCCGAGTCTACACGGTCCTGCTGTTCGTGATCGCCGCCGATCTCATCCGTAAGCTCGTCGGCTAGATACCGGCACTCGCAATTCGCTGATCTTGAATGTCGCCCGGGCGGGTCGGCCGAACGCCCATCGGCGGTCACTTCACCGTCAGCGTGTTCTCTGAGGCCTGCCGCGGTCCTCCGCAAGTCCCGCTCTGCCCGCATAGGTGCCGCTTAACCACGCACGGTTGCCAGGGATGACCGTCGGCGGCGGCAGTATTATCTTTGGGCCAGTCCCACCGCGCCCTTGCCGGCGCAGGAGGATGATCCGTGGTTGGAATGGATACACTTCGACGCGAATTACGCGGCAGCGCCATAGCGCTCGCGATGGTGGCGCTCACCACGGTCGTCGTCTATGCGCTCACCCAATCGCTCGAGGTCCGCCGCGGCTCCGTCATCTACCTGCTGCCGGTGCTGCTTGCGGGTTGGCATCTCGGCCTCATTCCGGCGCTGGTCGCGGCAGTGGCCGGCGTGCTCTGGTCGGGATATTTTTTCTTCTCGCCGTACTACAGCTTCTACCTCTCGCGGCCGAATGAGATTCTCAATCTTCTCTTGTTCATGGTGGTGGCCGGCGTCACGAGTCACCTTGCAAACTCCATGAAGCAGCAAACCGAGCTCGCGCAAAAACGCGAGAAGGAGATGGGCAATCTCTATGCCTTCTCACGCCGGCTCGCGGCGGCGTCATCGGCTGCTGACATCTATCTTGCCATCGAGGAGCATCTGGCCAACCTCGTTCAGCGCAAGGTCGTGCTGTTCGGAGCCGGCTCTGATCGCAACGCCAAGCCCGAGCACGGCGCCTTGTCGCGGCGCGTGCATACCGCGATTGCGGAGGTCCAAGCTGGCCGCGAGCTCGCGACGATCGTGGACGACGGCGCCGGCGACCTCTGGCTCGTTCGTCGCGTGTCGCAAAAGAATGCCGACTTCGGCGTCATCGCTATCGATCTCGGTAGCGTGCCGCCCGATGCGATCGAGGAGGTGCGCAAACGCGTCGACGACGTGCTTTCGGATGCCGCGGCGACCCTCGAGCGGCTCGACGTCGCCCGCGCGCTCAACGACGTGAAAATGCGCTCCGAGACGGAGCTGTTGCGCGAGGCGCTGATCGGTTCGGTCTCGCACGAATTGCGCACGCCGCTCGCGTCGATCCTCGGCGCCGCGACGGTGCTGAGTAAATCGACGGTGATTGCCAAGGACGAACGGCTGACCTCGCTCGCCGGCGTCGTACGCGATGAGTCGGAGCGCCTCAACAACGAGATCCAGAACCTGCTCGATGCGACCCGCATCAGCCGCGAACAGATCAGGCCGCGCCAGGAATGGATCGAGCCCCAGGATATCGTCAATGCCGCGCTCGAGCGTCGGCGCCGCCGGCTCTCCGGTCACCCCGTCTCGCTCGACATGGATTCCAATCTACCGTTCATCTACGTGGATCCCGTCCTGGTCGAGCAGGCATTCGGCCAAATCGTCGACAATGCGGCGAAATATTCACCGCCCGGGTCGCCCATCACCGTCGCTGCCAAGCGCAACGGCCGTGACATCGTGCTTTCGGTGCATGACCAGGGGGCGGGGCTGACGGCGCAGGAGAACGCGCAGATCGGCGAGCGATTTTTCCGTGGCGCGCGTCATGCAGCGACCACCTCGGGCTCGGGTCTTGGCTTCTGGATCGCCAAGGCTTTCGTCAGCGCCAACGGCGGCAAGATCGAGGCCGCGAGCCCCGGCGCCGATCGCGGCACCACCGTGTCCATCCATTTGCCTTTTGCAACGCCTGCAAGCCAACCCGAGGTCGGTCCCGATGACTGAAACCAATCCCGTTGTTCTCGTTGTCGACGACGAGGTGCAGATTCGCCGCTTTCTGCGGGCAGGGCTCGAGCTCGACGGCTTTTCCGTGCAGGACGCGGAGACCGGGGCCGACGCACTGCGCTGGGCGACGCTCAAGCCGCCCGATCTCGTGATTCTCGATCTCGGACTTCCGGACATGGACGGGGCCGAGGTGCTCGAGCGCCTGCGGGCCTGGTCGAGCGTTCCGCTCATCGTGCTGTCGGTGCGCTCGAACGAGGCGGAGAAGGTGCGCCTGTTGGAGAGCGGGGCCGACGATTATGTGGTCAAGCCGTTCGGCATGGCGGAGCTGTTGGCGCGCGCACACGCCGCCATGCGGCGCCACGTGCGCGTTTCCTCCGGCGAGCCGGTGGTCAAAGTCGGACCTCTCACCATCGACCTTGCCGCGCGCATCGTCACCATCAACGGCGCGCGCGTCATGCTCACGCCGAAGGAATACCGGCTGCTGCAACTCTTGGCCCAGCACGCGGGCAACGTCGTCACCCACCAGTTCCTGCTCAAGGAAGTCTGGGGCTCGCCGCACCTGCACGACACGCATTACCTGCGCATCTTCGTGCGCAAGCTGCGGCAAAAGATCGAGATCGATCCGACGCAACCGCGGATCCTATTGACCGAGCTCGGCGTGGGTTACCGGCTGGTGGCGCCCGAGGGCGCAATCGCGGTGGCGAAGTAGCGGGCTTATCGCGACATCCGTTCGTCCCCGCGAAAGCGGGGACTCAGTCGCAACCCGGACAAGTGGGGTATGGCTTCGCTCGTGGGGTACTGGATTCCCGCTTGCGCGGGAATGAGCGGAGCTTCGATGCTAGCGTTCCCGCAGCGCGGCTTTGAGCGCCGCGCGCCGCGCCGCATCGTACAAATTTGCATAATCGTAGGTGAGCGGCTTTGACCGTTCCACATGCAGCGTTGCGAAGACCGGGCCGTCTTGCTGGAGAATGTGTCCCGCCTGTTGCTCGAAATTGGCGAGTTCGGAAAACTCATGCACGTGCGCATAGCCCGCCGCGCGCGCCATGGCGGCAAACTCGACCCCGGTGTTCGGGATGGGATGCGAGCCGTTCGCTTCGTAGGTTCCGTTCTGCACGACGAAATGGACGAGGTTCTTCGGCGCCGCCGCGGCAATCGTCACAAGCGATCCGAGGTTCATCAAGAGGCTGCCGTCGCCCTGCAGACAGATGACGCGCTTTTCGGGTCGGCCGAGCGCCAGGCCCAGCGCGTGCGAGGAATCGAGCCCCATCGCGCCCACTGAAAAGTAGTTGAGCGCGCGTTCGCCGAGCTCGAGCCAGTCGACGGCGGAACTGTAGGTCGCGACCACAACCTCGTCGTTGACGTGCCGCGCAAGCGCGCGGAAACATTGGTCTCGCTTCATCATGCGCCGGAAGGCCTGCGGCCGATCAAAAGGGCAAGCGGATGCGACGTCGCATAGGCGTCGTCGATCGCCGGACGGATTTTTGCGACGTCGGCCTCCGCATTGATCAGGTGGTGGGGGATGCCCATGGCGTCGAGGATCGGTTCGATGATGCGCACGCCATAGCGCGGCGAATTGCGCGGAGCCGTCGAAGGGTCATGCCCGAGCAGCCCGATCATCATGCAGATAGGCTGCCGATACTCGATCGCGACGCCGCGAATGGCGTTGATGGAGTCGAGAAAGCCCGTGTACTGGATCAGCGTCAGCGCGCGCCTGTCGCAATACGAGAGGCCGGAGGCAATGCCGATGCATTCGTCCTCCTTGCAGACGCGGACGAGCTTGAAAGCAGGATCGCGCGCGATCGGCCGCAGCAGTCCGCCGCTCGTGACGATATCGGGCACCGAGAGGATGAACTCGACCCCGCTCGCTTTGATCGCGGCGATGATGGTCGAGCCTTTGAGCTCGACCTGGTCATCTTCCGCCGCTATCAAGTCCGCGTCCATCGGCGCGCTCCGAGACTCCGCTGCAGCTAACCGGGCGACACAGGCCTGCGCCGCAGAGTCATAATCACTCCGACCCCGCGACGCCGGCCTGTTGCAGAACCTTCGCCCAACGCGCGGTCTCTGATGTGACGAAGCGGTCAAGCTCCTCGGGCGAGCCTTTGCCGATAGGCATGAACTGAAGCCCGACGAGCTGCTTTTCGACCTCAGGCTCGGCCACCGCTGCGTTCATGGCGCCGTTAAGCTTCGCCACGATGTCCTTCGGCATGCCGCCCGGGGCCGCAACGGCCTGCCAAGCCGCCCAGTCGAAGCCTGGCACGCCGACCTCGGCGAGCGGCGGAATGTCGGGGGCGGCGGCGGTGCGACGGGCGGTGGTTACGCCGAGCGCGCGCAGCTTGCCCGTCTGGATCAGCGGATAGGCCGGCGCGAGATCGCTGAACATCAACTGAATATGACCGGCGATAACGTCGTTGAGTGCCGGCAGCGTTCCTTTATAGGGCACGTGGGTCATGGGAATGCCGAGCGTCGTCTTGAACAACTCGCCCATGAGGTGATGAAACGCCCCGGCCCCGCCCGACCCGTAGCTCAATTGCCTCTCCTTCGCGAGCTTGACGAGATCGGCGACGGAGTTGACAGGCAATTCCGGGTTGACGACGAGCACGAACGGGACGTGGCAAATCAGTGCGACCAGCACGAGATCCTTACCCGGCTCGTACGGCAGCTTCCTGTAGAGCGTCGTATTCATCGCCATGGTTCCGCTGGTCGCCATCATGATGGTGTAGCCATCGGCGGCGCTTTTTGCGACTTGGACCGCGGCCGTGACGGTGCCGGCACCAGGGCGATTCTCGATCACGAAGGGTTTGCCGAAGCGTTCAGAAAGCTTTTGGCCTAGCAAGCGGCCGAGGATGTCGGTACTGCCGCCCGGCGCAAACGGCACGATGAAGTTGACCTGGCGGTGGGGATAGTCCGCAGCCACAGGCTCCGACCAGGTCCGATCGGCGGACATGCCGATTACTCCAAGCGCGATCAAAAGCGCCGGCACAACGCGCATGCCTGATCTCCCTTGTGCGCCGCCCCGCTTGCGACTGCACGAGAGTAACGGAACTCGGACCGGCGAGTAAGCGCCTGCGGACCCCTGCGCCGCTCGGCATCCTTGACTTAGGGGCGCCGCATTCATAGGTTCCGCGCGCTCTCGCCAAGAGCAGAAGTTAAACCCGCCGACCGGTCCAGGAGGCCGGAGGCCACCGCCCGACAGCGCGATGCGCCCTCGGGCGTCATAGGTGTTTGCTAAGACCTTGTCCTGGGAAGCGTGCGCAGTACCCAACGCGCAGGACGAGGTCGCAGGAAGAACGGCACGATGTTCGATTCGCTCTCCGAAAGGCTCGGCGGGATCCTCGATCGCCTGACCCGACGCGGCGCGCTGACCGAGGCCGACGTCGATGCCGCGCTGCGTGAAGTGCGGCGCGCGCTGCTCGAAGCCGATGTCGCGCTCGATGTGGCGCGCGCCTTCATCGACAAAGTGAAGAGCCACGCAGTCGGGGTCGAAGTCATCAAATCCGTCACGCCCGGCCAGATGGTGGTGAAGATCGTGCACGACCAGCTGATCGATATCCTCGGCGCGCGGGGCGAGCCGATCGATCTCAATGCTCCGGCGCCCGTGCCGATCATGATGGTTGGCCTGCAGGGCTCCGGCAAGACCACCACCACCGCCAAACTCGCCAGGCGGCTGGCCGAGCAGGCGCGGCGCAAGGTGCTCATGGCTTCGCTCGATGTGCGCCGTCCGGCGGCGATGGAGCAGCTTGCCGTGCTCGGACAACAGGTGAACGTCGAGACGTTGCCGGTCGTCGCCGGCCAGCCCCCGGCGCAGATTGCCCAGCGTGCATTGCAGGCCGGGCGGCTCGGCGGGTACGACATCGTCATTCTCGATACGGCCGGCCGCACCACGCTCGACGAGGCGATGATGGCGGAGGCCGCCGAGGTCAAGCGTGCTGCCAATCCGCACGAGGTGCTGCTCGTCGCCGACGCGTTGACCGGCCAGGACGCGGTTAATCTCGCGCGCGCTTTCGACGATCGCGTCGGCCTGACCGGGATCGTCCTCACCCGGGTCGATGGTGACGGCCGCGGCGGCGCCGCGCTCTCCATGCGGGCGGTGACGGGCAAGCCAATCAAACTCATCGGCACCGGCGAGAAGATGGATGCGCTCGAGGATTTCCATCCCACGCGCATCGCCGACCGCATCCTCGGCATGGGCGACATCATCACCCTGGTCGAGAAGGCGGCGGCGACCATTGACGCGGAGAAGGCGGCGCGCGTCGCCGAGAAGATGCGCAAGGGCGCGTTCGATCTCTCGGATCTGCGCGAACAGCTCGTGCAGATGCAACAGATGGGCGGCATGACCGGCCTGATGGGCATGCTCCCCGGTATCGCCAAAATGAAAAATCAGCTCGCAGCGGCGAATCTCGACGAGCGCCTGCTCAAGCGGCAGGTGGCGATCATCGATTCGATGACGCCGCGGGAGCGCAGAAATCCTGACCTGCTCAAGGCGAGCCGCAAGAAGCGTATCGCCGCGGGCTCCGGCACCAAAGTCGAAGACGTCAATCGCATGCTCAAGATGCATCGCGGCATGGCCGACGTCATGAAGGCGATGGGATCGGGCAAGCGCGGACCGATGGCGGGCCTCGCCAATATGCTCGGCCTCGGTGGCGGCATGCCGAGCCCGGAAGAGATGCAAAAGCTTGCGCAAAAAATGCCGGGCGGATTGCCAGGACTGCCAGGCGGCGCGCCCGGTGCTCCGGGGCTTCCTCCCACTATGCCCGGCGTGCCGCCGCAATTTCCCGGCGGGCCCCTGCTTCCCGGCCTTGGCGGCAAGCCCTCTGGGCTCGGCGGATTTCCGGGATTGGGAGGTAAGAAGAAGTGAACATCAATGCATCAACCGACCACGAGTGTCATCGACCAGAAAGGAATCAGATGTCTCTGAAGATTCGCCTCGCCCGCGCCGGGACCAAGAAGCGGCCGTTCTATCACATCGTGATTGCCGACAGCCGTTCGCCGCGCGACGGGCGCTTCATCGAGCGGCTCGGCTATTTCAATCCGCTGTTGCCCAAGGATAAGACCGAACGCATCAAGCTCGATCTCGACAAGGTCAAGGCGTGGCTCGCCAAGGGTGCGCTGCCGACCGACCGGGTGTTGCGCTTTCTCGATCAAGCAGGCCTCATGAAGCGCGAGAAGCGCAACAATCCCACCCGCGCGGTGCCGCGCAAGGAGCGCAAGGCGCAGGCCGAGGAAGCCGCCAAGGCCGCAGCCGCGGGCAAGGCGGCGGCGCACGCCGGCGGCGCGCCGGCAAGCTGACGCGCTGACCCGGATTGTCCGCCGTGGCGGAGCGCATCTGCGTTGCCCAGATCGGCGGAGCGCATGGCCTTCGCGGCGAGGTGAAGCTCAAATCGTTCACCGCCGATCCGATGGCGGTGAGCGGCTACGGACCGCTGACGACCGAAGATGGCTCGGCGACGTTCGAGATCGAGGCGGTGCGTCCCGCCAAGGGTCATCTCGTTGCGCGATTTCGCGGGGTCGAGGACCGCAACGCCGCCGAACGGCTTGCCAACGTCCGGCTCTTCGTCCCGCGCGAGCGCTTGCCGCCGCTCGCGACCGACGAGTTCTATCACGCAGACCTGATCGGGCTTTCCGCCGTCGCCGCCGATGGTGCCGCGATCGGCACCGTGGTGGCCATTCACGATTTTGGCGCCGGCGACATTCTCGAGGTGCAGCCGCAGGCCGGCAGAACGACCATCATGGTGCCATTCACCGCGGCCTGCGTGCCCAGCATCGATATCGCGAGCGGACGCATCGTGATCGTGCCGCCCGAAGACGCAATGAAAGATAGCGGCGGCGCTACCGACTGATACACATCATCGGCTAGATTGCGCAGCATGTGGCGCGCGACCGTTCTCACTATCTTTGCCGAGATGTTTCCGGGACCGCTCGGCGTGAGCCTGGCGGGCAAGGCGCTCGCGGCCGGGCTGTGGGCGCTCGATGCGATCGATATCCGCGCACACGCAAACGATAAGCATCGCTCCGTCGACGACACACCGGCGGGCGGGGGACCCGGGATGGTCATGCGCGCCGACGTCCTTGCCCGCGCCGTCGACGCGGCGGCGCCGGCGGGCGATCCGCGTCCGCGCTTGGCCATGAGCCCGCGCGGAGTTCCCCTGACACAAGCCCGCGTCGCAGCGCTGGCCAAGGGCCCCGGCGCCGTCATTCTCTGCGGCCGCTTCGAAGGCATCGATGAGCGGCTGATCGAGGGGCGCGGCTTCGAGGAGGTTTCGATCGGCGATTATGTGCTCTCGGGTGGGGAAATCGCCGCCTTCGTGCTCCTCGACGCCTGCGTGCGGCTGCTGCCCGGAGTCATGGGCAAGGAAGCGTCGGGCGCCGAGGAGAGCTTCAGCCAGGGCCTCCTCGAATATCCGCAATATACCCGGCCGCAGCTCTGGGAGGGGCGTCCGATCCCTGCCGTGCTCACCTCCGGCGACCACGCCAAGGTCGAGGCCTGGCGCCGCGCCGAAGCCGAGCGGCTCACGCGAGCCCGCCGGCCGGACCTGTGGGCGGCCCATTCGGCCGCCGCCGCCAAGCGCGAAAAGCCGCGCAAGCAGCGTGGCAAGAAGCCCCGCCGGGGCGGGTGACAAACCACCGCCGGTGTCGTAGAAGCTCGCCCATCCGCACAGATGAAAAAATGCGCGCTTTATGCGATTGGCGCTGCCGAAGGAGAATTCCCATGAATTTGATTCAAGAGCTCGAGAAAGAGCAGGTCGCCAAGCTTTCCGCCGGCAAGGAAATCCCGGATTTTGCGCCGGGCGATACCGTCCTCGTCAACGTCAAGGTGGTCGAGGGCGAGCGCACGCGCATCCAGGCCTATGAAGGCATTTGCATCGCCCGTTCGGGGGCGGGCCTCAACGAGAGTTTCACCGTGCGCAAGATCTCCTACGGCGAGGGCGTGGAGCGCGTGTTTCCGCTGTACTCGCCGATGATCGACTCGATCAAGCTCGTGCGCCGCGGCAAGGTCCGACGCGCCAAGCTCTATTATCTGCGCGGTCGCCGCGGCAAAGCCGCGCGGATCGGCGAGAAGCAGGATCACCGCGCCGAGGAGGGCATGGAGGAGGCGGCGGAGAAAGCCGCCGAGTGAACTCCGCCTTCGACGCTTCGCCGCGCGATTTGCAGCTACTTCGAGGCGCGGCGCGATAGCACCGGCGGCTCGTCGAGTTCCACCGTCGCAAAATCCGCGGGCAGGATCACTTCGAGCACTTCGCAGTCGTTCGAATAGTCGAGCACCACGTGCTCGATGCGTGGCGGCTGGATCCACGCGCTTCCCGCCCGCATCACGATCGCCCCCTGGCCGTCGAGCTCGGTCTTGATCCAGCCTTTGAGCACGTAGATCATCTGGAAATCGACGTCGTGGTAGTGGCGCTTCGACACCTCTTCCGGCCGGCAGGGTGGAACGAAGCGGATGACATGCGCCCGCACCATTCCATTGGTCGCCTTGGCAATGCCGAGGTCGCGGTATGTCGCGTAGCTGCGCAATCCGCTCTGGAAATCCTCCTCGCGATGATGGCTGGCGACGAAACGCTGCGGCGGCCGCGCCTTGCTCCGCATCCGCGGCCTGCTCCCCGTCTTGCGGCCAACCGGGCGTTTCGTCGCGGTCCGCCGAGAGGCGCGCCGAGCTGATGACTTCACGTGGGTTCTGGCCATGAGTTCCTCCCGTCTTGGATCATGCTAGCCGCTTTGCGGGCGGAAGCACAACGAAGCGGGCTGCTCACCCTTTTCCTGACGGCGGCAAGACGCTAAAGGACAACCTATATAACCCTCTGCCAACGGCGGTTCCGGAGCACCCAAGGCATGCCGCGCACGCTCTACGATAAAATCTGGGAAGGCCATCTGGTGGATGAGCAGCCGGACGGCACTTGCCTCATCTATATCGATCGCCACCTCGTGCACGAGGTCACGAGCCCGCAGGCATTCGAGGGGCTGCGCCTGTCGGGCCGTAGGGTGCATGCGCCGGACAAGACGCTCTGCGTCGTCGACCACAATGTACCGACCACCGACCGCAAATTGCCCAATCCCGATCCCGAGAGCGCTGCTCAGATCGCGTATCTCGCCGAAAACGTGAAGCTGTTCGGGCTCGACTATTTCGACGAGTTCGACAAGCGGCAGGGCATCGTTCACATCATCGGGCCGGAGCAGGGCTTCACGCTGCCCGGCACGACGCTCGTTTGCGGCGACAGCCACACCGCGACCCATGGCGCGTTCGGCGCGCTCGCCTACGGCATCGGCACGTCGGAAGTCGAGCACGTGCTGGCGACGCAGACGCTGATCCTGACCAAATCGAAGAACATGCGCGCCGTGGTCGACGGCAAACTTCCCCCCGGCGTCACCGCCAAAGACATCATCCTCGCCATCATCGGCGAGATCGGCACTGCCGGCGCCACCGGCCATGCGCTCGAATATGGCGGCGAGGCGGTCCGCTCGCTCTCCATGGAAGGCCGCATGACCGTCTGCAATATGTCGGTCGAGGCCGGTGCAAGAGCCGGCTTCATCGCTCCGGATGAGAAGGCCTTCGCCTATCTCAAGGGTCGGCCGCGGTCCCCCAAGGGCAAGCTCTGGGACGAGGCCGTGCGCTACTGGGAGACGCTGCGCTCGGACGAGGGCGCGCATTTCGATCGTGAGATCCGGCTCGATGCAGCCAAGCTCCCGCCGCTCGTCACCTGGGGTACGAGCCCCGAGCAAGTCGTTTCCGTGACCGGCCGCGTGCCGCGCCCAGACGATATTGCCGACGACAACAAGCGCCGCGCCGCCGTGACTTCGCTTGCCTACATGGGCCTCAAGGGCGGCGAAAAGATCACCGACATCGCGCTCGACCGCGTTTTCATCGGCTCCTGCACCAACGCGCGCATCGAGGATTTACGCGAGGTCGCGCGCGTGGTCGACGGCAAGAACGTCAAGCCGAGCGTCAAGGCGATGATCGTGCCAGGCTCCGGTCTGGTGAAGGAACAGGCCGAGGCGGAAGGGCTCGACAAGATCTTCCTCAAGGCCGGCTTCGAATGGCGCGAGCCCGGCTGCTCCATGTGCCTCGCTATGAATCCCGACAAGCTCGCGCCCGGCGAGCGCTGCGCCTCCACCTCGAACCGCAATTTCGAGGGCCGTCAGGGCTACAAGGGTCGCACGCACCTCGTCTCGCCGGCGATGGCCGCGGCCGCGGCGGTCGCCGGGCATTTCGTTGACGTGCGGAAGTGGCGCTGAGCGCGCACTAGGGGCCGAGATCGCGTCCCGGCTGCCACCAGCAGCGCATCCTTGGAACGATGACCCGCCCGCTCGGGCGATTTTCTGCTGCGAGCCAAGAGGTGCATTCGCGCTGGTGGCCCGGGCCTGGGTATTCGTAGGTGTAGGGCACCGGGTAAGTCGTAGGATACGTCCGATAGGGATAGGCGGGGGTCACCCGAATTCGCGTGCGCGCGCGGCTCGTCGGCGGATTGGACGGTGTGGATACTTCCGGGTTGCGGGGCTCATCGGACGGGAACTGCGCGTAGCACTCAGGCGCTGAAGCAAGCACGGTCGCGCTTGCCAGAATGATGATCGCTGTTGCCCGCCCCATCTTTGCGCTCGTCCATTGAGGTGCCCTACGCTCGCCCATTGCAACGCAGCCGTCAACGTCCGAACGTAGCGCCATGCGACAACGGCAATGCCTTGGCCGGCTCTGCGCGCTCGCCTAAAACTGCGGCCATGGCCGATCCGATATTTCCCGATCCGCTGGCCTGGCGCACTGCAAAAGCTCCTTCGCTGGCGGAGCTTGAAGCGCTCGCCGAGGCAGCATTCAGCCGCCTGCCGCAGAAATTCCGCGCCCTGTGCGAGGGTCTCGTCATCCGGGTAGAGGATTTTCCGACCGACGAAGTCCTGGACGAACTGGGCGCCGAGTCCGAATTCGATCTACTCGGTTTGTTCCAGGGCGTCGGGCTGCCGTTTCGCTCGGAAAGCGCCTCTGGACAGATGCCCAATATGGTGTGGCTCTACCGCCGCCCAATTCTCGACTACTGGGCCGAGCACGACGAGGCACTGGGCGCGATTATCACCCATGTGCTGGTGCACGAGATCGGCCACCATTTCGGCCTCTCAGACGGCGACATGGCGGCGATCGAGGCGAGTGTGGCCTGATCGATCAGCGCCGCGACAGGCCGCCGGCGCGTGGCTCCACTTGACAAAACGCCGGCGCCGTCATGAAACGAAGCAGTTGCAAGCAGACGAGCCGAGCCCATGGAAAAATTCACCACGCTGGAAGGCGTCGCGGCGCCGCTGAGGATGATCAATGTCGATACCGACATGATCATTCCCAAGCAGTATCTCAAAACCATCAAGCGCACCGGGCTGGGCGAGGGCCTGTTCGCGGAGAAGCGCTATCGCGACGACGGCAGCGAGAACCCGGATTTCGTCCTCAACAAGCCGGCATATCGCAAGGCCAAGATTCTGGTCGCCGACGACAACTTCGGTTGCGGCTCCTCACGCGAGCACGCGCCGTGGGCGCTGATGGACTTCGGCATCCGCTGCGTGATCTCGACCTCGTTCGGGGACATCTTCTACAACAACTGTTTCAAGAACGGCGTGTTGCCGATCAGGGTCAACCCGCAGGACCTGGAAAAGCTGTTCGACGACGCCGAACGCGGTGCCAATGCGACATTGTCGGTCGATCTCGAGAAGCAGGAGATCAGGGGCCCCGACGGCGGCGTGGTCAAGTTCGATATCGACCCGCATCGCAAGCATTGCCTGCTCAATGGTCTCGACGATATCGGCCTGACCATGGTCAAGCAGGACAAGATCGAGCGCTTTGAGCAGCGGTCGAAGGCGGCCCGCGCCTGGGCGTGAGGGCTAGGCCGCCTCTGCATCGAAGCACAAGCGGGTGTGAACGCCGGGCTTGGAAGGTCCGTTCGATTCAGGCCGCTTCCACGTGGGTGACTTGATAGAGGCATGGCTCCGCCTCTTTGACGAGCTCGCCGAAGCGCGGCCATTTCTTGCGGAACTCGGGCGAATGGTGAGCGGCCGCGAGCTTTTTGCGGTCGTTCCATTGCACGTAATTCACGACATGGCTGCCGTCCTCGCTCTTGTGCAGGCTCACCGACACGAACCCGGGTTGGGTCGCCATGAAGCGGGCGCGTTCGGCCATCAGCTGCAGCACTTCGGCTTGGTGCTGCTGCGGCACTTTGACGGTCGTAATCTGGGTGACGATGTCGTTGGTTTCGCGGATTTCGGGCATGGGGGTTTCTCCCGGTTATCCCGCGAGACAACGCGCATGCCGAGGTGAAGTTTCCTCTCGCTAGACCTGCTCGGCCGCGAGCCGGCGCGCCTCGATCGCTTGCGCGATCGCGACCGTCCGTCGCGCCATGTCGGCGTGCAACCGTTCCACCATGCGTCCGTCGAGCTGGACGACGCCCTTGTCCTTGTTCTCCGGCAGGTCGAATGCGGCGATGATCTTATTCGCCTGCGCGATCTCTTCCGTCGTCGGCGAGAAGGCCGCATTGCACGGCCCGATCTGGTTGGGATGGATGAGCGTCTTGCCGTCGAAGCCCATGTCGCGCGCCTCGCTGCATTCGCGCGCGAAGCCGTCAGCATTCGAGAGATCGTTGTAGACGCCGTCGAGGATGTCGAGCCCGAAGGCACGCGCCGCCGCCACGCAGTTCATCAACCACGGCAACATGGCTGCGCGCCCGGGCATGATTTTGGCGCGCGTGTCCTTGGCCAAATCGTTGGTCCCCATCACGAAAGCCGCCAGCCTGGTTTCGACGTCGCTCGCCGCCGTCGCGATGTCGCGGGCGTTGAGCATGGCAAGCGGCGTTTCCATCATCGCCCACACACGAATCTTCTGGTCGGCGCTGATGTCGACCAGGCGCTCGGCCACGTCCTCCAGGTGATTGGGGCTGGACACTTTCGGCACCAGCACCGCGTCGGGCTTGGCCTTGGCGACGGCGTTGAGGTCGTCCAGCCACCATTGGGTGTCGAGCCCATTGATGCGCACGACGACCTCGCGCGGGCCGAAGGAGCCCGCGGCGACGGCGTCCATGACCTGCTGGCGGGCCGCGGCTTTGGCCTCCGGCGCAACCGAATCCTCAAGGTCGAGGATAACGGCGTCGGCGGGCAAGGTGCGCGCCTTCTCGATCGCGCGTGTGTTGGAGCCGGGCATGTACAGCACGCTGCGGCGCGGACGGACAGTCATGTTGATGTGCCCCGCAAATCAGCCCTAGCCTATCGAGAGACTGCTCGTATTGCCACTCTCTCCAATGATGAGCGAAGTTTCAGGCGACTCCTGGTTTGCTGGCGTCGACGGCTGCCGGGGCGGCTGGGTCGTCGCTTTCGCGCGGCGGCAAAGCGGCGAACTGCGCGTACGCGTCGTGCCGCGCTTTGCGGATGTGCTCGCTGCTCCGGAGGCGCCGGCGGTGATCGCCGTCGATATCCCGATCGGGCTGCCCGAAACTGGAGGACGTGAGGCCGACAGGATAGCACGGTCCTTCGTCGGCATGCGTAGGTCGTCCGTGTTTCCCGTGCCTTCGCGGCGAGCGGTGTACGCAGAACTCGGTCCCTTCAGTAATCAGCAAGCGAGATACGCGGCCCATCGGCGGGCCGGCATAATCGCTCGCGGTACGTCGGCCCCGCCCAAAGCGATCACTATTTTTGCCTTCGGTATTTTTCCCAAAATTCGTGAAGTCGACGCGCTGCTTCAGGGCGATTGTTCGAGCCGCGGTAAAGTCTTTGAAACACATCCTGAACTGGCCTTCTGGCGGCTCAATGGTGAGCGCGAGCTATCGTCTTCGAAGAAGACGGAGATAGGCCTCGCCCGCCGTCGGGAACTACTGATCGACGCGGGATATACCGCTGCGGCATTGAGCGGTGCGTCTCCCGAAGGCGCCGCTCCCGATGACGTCATCGACGCGATTGCCTGTGCCGAGATCGCGCGGCGCATCACTATCGGGTGCGCGCGGCCATACCCCGATCCACCCGAGCATGATGCGGTTGGATTGCCGATGGCGATCTGGGCGTGACGGCTTTGGTCGGAACTGATCTCAAGCCGCCTTGCGCTTGGCCTCGATCAGCTTGCGATTGATGAGGCATTCAGCGATCTGAATCGCATTGAGCGCCGCGCCCTTGCGCAGATTGTCGGACACGCACCAGAGCGCGAGCCCGTTCTCCACCGTCGGGTCCTCGCGGATGCGGCTGACATAGGTCGCATCTTCGCCCGCGGCCTCGTAGGGCGTGACGTAGCCGCCCGCCTCGCGCTTGTCGATGACGATCACGCCGGGTGCGTCGCGCAGAACCTCGCGCGCCTCCTCCGCCGTGATCGGGTTCTCGAACTCGATGTTCACCGCCTCCGAATGACCGATGAACACCGGCACACGCACGCAGGTCGCGACCACCTTGATCTTGGGGTCGAGGATTTTCTTGGTCTCGGCCACCATCTTCCACTCTTCCTTGGTGAAGCCATCCTCCATGAACACGTCGATGTGGGGGATCACGTTGAAGGCCATGCGCTTGGTGAACTTCTTCGGTGTGATTTCGTCGAGCGAGTAAACCGCCTTGGTCTGCGTGAACAATTCGTCCATCGCTTCCTTGCCGGCGCCCGAGACCGATTGATAGGTCGCCACCACGACGCGGGTGATCTTCGCCCTGTCGTGCAGCGGCTTGAGCGCGACCACGAGCGGCGCGGTCGAGCAATTCGGGTTGGCGATGATGCCCTTCTTGCGGAAGCCCGCGACCGCGTCCGCGTTGACCTCCGGCACGATCAGCGGAACGTTCGCGTCGTAGCGCCAGCACGAGGAATTATCGATCACGACCGCGCCGGCTGCCACGATCTTCGGCGACCACTCCTTCGACACCGCGGCGCCCGCCGACATCAGGCAAATATCGATGTCGGAGAAATCGTGATGATCGAGCGCTTTGGTCTTGAGCGTCCTGTCGCCGAAGCTGACCTCGCTGCCCTGGCTGCGGCGCGAGGCGAGCGCGACCACCTCGTCGGCGGGAAACGACCGCTCGGCGAGGATGCCAAGCATTTCGCGGCCCACATTGCCCGTGGCCCCGACGACCGCGACCTTATAACCCATTGGTAACTCCGAAGATTTTCTCCGACGCGGCGCGAGCCCGTGGCGCGAGCGCTTCTAGGCGAGAATGTAGGTCCTGACAACGCCAATTCGAAGGCGAGGCGGGCTCAGCTGCCGTAATTCTTCTTCAGGTAATCGGCGATGACCTTGGCGTCGGCGTCGCTGATGGGAGCGCCGAACGCCTTGATCATCTTGGCGACCTCCGCGTCCCATAACGCTGCGTTGGAATATGGCGAGTTCATCACGATGTAATCGAGGCTGTGGCAACCGGAGCAGTTGCCTTCGACCTTGTCGAGGCCTGGCGCCTTCTTCAACTCCACGGGTTTCTCTTGCGCCACGGCGGGTATCGCGATCAAGGCAGCAGCGAGGGCGATGATCAAAGTGCGCATGGTGGGTCCCCTCAAGCCACGTTGAACGTGACGCTGTGCACGACGTTGTGGTGATAGCCGGCCGGATTGTGGATCAGCTCCGTCGTCTGGGTTTGGCCGATCTTGTTGATGGCGCGCGCCATCACGGTTTGCTTGCCGCGCGCCTTCGGCGAAAGATTGTAGCTGAAGGTGCGGAAGGCGAAGCGGCCGAGATCCTCGCCCAGCGTCGCGGGGACCCAAGTCTTGCCGCCGTCGTTCGACACCTCGACCGTGCTGATCCCGTAGCCGCCGTCCCAGGCGATGCCGCCGACGGTAATCGGTCCCATCTTCACGTTCGCGCCGTCCGTAGGATTGGTAATCAACGAGTTCACCACCATCTCGGTGATCGGCGTATTCACTGCGGTTTCCTGCGAGGTGAAGCGCGCCACCAGCGGAAATTTGCCCAGCGGGATTCGATAGGCCGGGTTCATCCAGAAACCGCTCTCGGGCTTAGTCACTGGTTTGATCGAGGTGAGATGCTTCATCCAATAGGTTCCGGTCCAGCCAGGCACGATCAGCCGCGCGGGAAAGCCGTTGAGGTGCGGCAGCGGTGCTCCGTTCATTTCGTAGGCAACGAGCGTCGTGTCCTCGATCGCCTTCCAGGTCGGGATGCTCTTGATGAAGTCCGGCGTCTTGTCGGTAACACCGGAATCGGCGCCATCGAAAACGATCTCGATCGCCTCCTTTTTCAAGCCGACCTTGTCGAGCAGGTCCTTGAGCCGCGCACCTTTCCAGCGCGCGCAGCCCATGGCGCCGTAGCTCCATTCCACACCGGGAACATGCGGCTGGAACAGTCCACGCCGATTGCCCGAGCACATATTGACCGCGACCAGTTCGGCTGCCGGCAGCCGCTTAAGGTCATCGAACGTGAACTCGGCCTGGCCGTTGGCGCCTTCGCCGCCGACGACGATTTTCCAGGTTTTGATATCGACCTCGGGAATATTGGAGAGGTGATAGCGGACGAAAAATGCGTCATTGGGCGTAATCGCGGTGCGAAAATATTCCAGCGGAGTCTCATAATTCGGCGGCCGATAGGAGAGCTTGATCAGGGGCTTTTTGCCCGGCAGCGAGTCGAGGACAGCATTACTGCGCGCGCCCTCCGGGAGAGCGGCGGGCAAATCGATGCCAGCGGCCGAAGCTCTAAAGGCGCGTGAACTGGTCAGCGCCAATCCAGCGCCCGCAGTGACGAGAGAGCGACGTGTCAGCATGGCCTCCTCCCTTCAGGTAGTTTTTTCTCTGGTTGCCCCACTTTGCGGAATATTTTATGTGTTGAAGGGTAAATCGTAAAGAACTTTCCCCAACCGCCGATAGAGGGAATTTTGACACACCCCCATGGAGAGTCGCATCGCCCGCCTTCTGCTTGCTGTTACGGAAGCGGAAACAAAGGTAGTGTAGGGCTACGAAGGAATCGGACGAGGGGCGACATGGCTTGGAAAATCTGTGCGGCTGCGGTGTGCCTTGCGCTCATCGCATCGACGGGCATCGTGGTTGCGCAAGCCGCGCCCGCCCCAAAAAAGAAGCCATACGTCTACACCACCCGGAGCAACGTTCCCGTCAATCGTCCGCGGGCGCGGGTCACCGTGGGGCCGCGGTCATTCCTCGATGCGGGCACCGAAGTTCTGCCGGGCGAGCGCAAGTTCACCGATTACGCCTTCCCTCCGGGCCCATATTCGATGCCTTTGAGCGCGGTGACCAACACCGGTGGACGCGTGGGCTGGCATCAGTCGCCCCTGCCTGGGCCGTTCGATCTTCCCAGCCGCTACAATCCGTACGGGTGGTAACTCGGCACGCGCGCCGGCGCTTGCATCGATCAGGGCGGAGAGTCACTCCGCCCTGATGTTGGCGGCACGCGCAGTCTCGGCCCAGTTCTTGAGATCGGTTGCAATGGTGCGCTGAAACTCTGCCGGCGTTCCGCCTGCCGGCGTTAGGCCCTGTTGGGCGAATTTGGCGATGAGATCGGGATCGCGCAGTGCGCGATTGAGTTCCGCGTTGATGCGCTCGACGATGTGCTTCGGCGTGCCGGCTGTCGTCAGCAGCCCGATCCACTGAATCGCCTCTAGTCCGGGAAAGCCTTGTTCTACGACCGTGGGCAGATTGGGCAGTTGCGGATCGCGGCTGAGGCTTCCGCTCGCGATGGCGCGCAGCGCGCGCGCCTGAATCAGCGGCAGCGACGCCAGGGTCGAGATCACGGTGAATTGCGTCTCGCCGGCGACCACGGAGGTCACGGCTAGCGCGCCGCCCCGATAGGGAATGTGCTGCAGCTTGATCTGCGCCTTTTGGCTGAACAATTCGACGACGAGATGGGTTTGGGTGGCAGCGCCGGGCGAGGAGTAATTGAGCTTGCCAGGATTGGCTTTGGCGAGGACGACGAATTCCGCGAGCGAGGTGGCCGGAACCTTCGGATTGACCACGAACAACAGCGGATTCTTCGCGACCATGCCGATGGGCGCGAGGTCGCGCTCCGAGTCGTATGGCAATTTCGGGTGGGTGGCCGGCACCACCGTGAAGCTCGAGGCCACCATCAGTAGCGTGTGGCCGTCCGGCGCTGCCTTTGCGGTGGCGTCGGTGCCGACGATGCCGCTCGCGGCCGGTCGATTGTCGACGATGAACGGCCGGCCCAGCGATCGCTCCAGATAAGGCGCGATCAAACGCGCCACCACGTCATTAAGACCGCCCGCGGCAAACGGAACGATCAGGCGAACGGGGCGGTCGGGGTAAGCTTCGGCATGAGCACCGGTGGCGCCGAGCGTCACGAGCGCCATGAGAACCATGACGACGACAGCGGATCCGCTTCGACGCGCGTGAGTCATGAGCACAGTGACTGTCGCCATTGCCAAGCGTCGGCTCGCGTGCCGACATATCCTGCAGTTGCCGGCATTAGGCCACCAGCTTCTTCATCTCGCCGACGATAGCGTCGCCCATTTGCGCCGTCGTCACGATTTTAGCCCCCTCCGATTTGATATCGGCGGTGCGCAGCCCCTGCGTGAGCGCGGCGGCGATGGCGGCGTCGATCTGGTCGGCCTCCTTCGCCATGTTGAGCGAGTAGCGCAGCGCCATCCCGAAGGAGGCGAGCATGGCGATGGGGTTGGCAATGCCTTTGCCCGCGATGTCGGGCGCCGATCCGTGCACGGGCTCGTACATGGCCTTGCGCTTTTTCGTCTTGGTGTCGACCTCGCCGAGCGAGGCCGACGGCAGCATGCCGAGAGACCCAGTGAGCATGGCGGCAATGTCGGACAGCATGTCTCCGAAGAGGTTGTCGGTAACGATGACATCGAACTGCTTGGGCCAGCGCACGAGTTGCATACCGCCGGCGTCGGCCAGCTGATGCTCGAGCGTGACGTCCTTGAACTCGCGTGCGTGCAGCTCTCTGACCACCTCGTGCCAGAGCACGCCCGTCTTCATCACATTGCGCTTCTCCATTGAGGTGACCTTATTGCGGCGCTTGCGCGCCAGTTCGAAAGCGACCCGCCCGATGCGCTCGATTTCGTACGTGTCATAAACTTGCGTATCGATTGCGCGCTTCTGCCCATTACCGAGATCGGTGATGGTCTTGGGCTCGCCGAAATAGACTCCGCCGGTCAATTCACGCAGAATGATGATGTCGAGGCCATCCACCACCTCGCGCTTAAGGCTCGAGGATTCCGCGAGCGCCGGGTAGCAGATGGCCGGGCGAATGTTGGCGAACAAGCCGAGTTCCTTGCGCAGGCGAAGGAGTCCCGCCTCGGGCCGCACGTCGTAGGGGACGCTGTCCCATTTCGGTCCGCCGACCGCACCGAAGATCACGCCGTCGGCCGCGTGCGCCTTGAGCATGGTCGCATCAGTGATCGCAACCTTATGAACGTCGTAGCAGGAGCCGCCGACCAGAGCTTCTTCGATCTCGAAGCTGCCCAACGCGCGCGTATTCATGAAAGCGATGAGTTTCTTCACCTCGGCCATCACCTCCGGACCGATCCCGTCGCCGGGGAGAAGAAGAAGCTTGTGGTGGGCCATTGGGGATTGCCTCGCGTGAATGCGTGTTGAGGCGGATTGCTAAAGCCACGCGTACCGCTTGGCAAGACGAGGGCGCATTTGCCAAGCTGATAGCGTCAAGAGCAAAAGCGTATGTCACCGCAGCGTCCCAGGGTCGTCATTGTGGGGGCCGGCTTTGGCGGCCTAGAGGCCGCGAAGGCGCTCAGCCGCGTGGCCGTCGACGTGATCGTGCTCGACCAGCAAAATTATCATTGCTTTCAGCCGTTGCTGTACCAAGTCGCGACCGCCGCGTTGTCGCCGGCCGAGATCGCCTGGCCGATCCGGCACATGATACGACAGCAACGGAACGCAACCGTATTCATGGCGGGAGTCGAGGCCGTCGACTTGGCCGGGCGAACCGTTCAGACCAGCGCAGAACCGATCCCGTACGACTATCTGGTGATCGCGACTGGTGCGACGCATTCCTACTTCGGTCATGACGATTGGGCCGCGTTCGCGCCCGGGCTCAAACGCATCGAGGACGCCACCCGCATTCGTCGGAGCATTCTGCTGGCATTCGAGCAAGCCGAGCTCGCCGACAATGATGCCGAACGGCAGCGTCTGCTCACCTTCATCATCGTCGGCGGCGGAGCGACCGGCGTGGAAATGGCCGGGGCCATCGCCGAGATCGCCCGCCAGACACTGGCCAACGATTTCCGTAGGATCGACCCGCGCAGCTCGCGCATCATCTTGCTCGAGGCCGGACCGCGCGTCATACCCACCTTGCCCGAGGATCTTTCGCGCTACGCCGAGCGTGCGCTCATCCGCATGGGCGTCGAAGTGCGCACCTCCACGCGTGTGACCAGCTGCGATCGGCACGGCGTGGAGCTGGAGCATGGTCGCATCGACGCTAGCACCATTATTTGGGCCGCGGGGGTTGTGGCGTCACCCGCCGCCGCATGGCTCGGAGCCGCGCACGACCGCGCCGGCCGCGTGCTGGTCCGCCCCGATCTGTCGATCCCGGACCATCCCGAGGTGTTCGTGATCGGCGACGCCGCTTCGGTCCATGACGACGCGGGCGAGCAGGTTCCGGGTGTCGCGCCGGCGGCAAAGCAAATGGGCCACTATGTCGGCCGGCTCATCGCGGCGCGCCTCGCGGGGCACTCTTTGCCTGCGTTTCGCTATCGCAACCTGGGCGAACTCGCCACCATCGGGCGCCGCGCGGCGGTGGTGAAGGTCGGCCCTCTGCATCTCACGGGCTTCATCGGATGGCTATTCTGGAGCTTAGCGCACATCTATTTCCTGATCGGGGTCAAGAATCGATTCATCGTCGCGTTCACGTGGCTGTGGGACTACCTCACGTTTCAGCGCGGCGCGCGGCTCATCACCGACGTTCCGCCGCAGGGCAAAGGGTGAAGGTGCGGCCGCTCAAATACCGCTGAACCAGTTATATCCCTGGTCTTCCCAGTAGCCACCGAGATACTTGTTGGTGACGGCAATCTCCATCACGTGCTTCGGATTCTTGAAGCCGAGTTTGGTCGGCATGCGCACTTTCATGGGGAAACCGTATTTGCGCGGTAGGATCTCATCGTCGAACTTGAAGGTCATCTGGGTCTGCGGATGTAAAGCGGTCGCCATGTCGATCGAGGTGGAATAGCCCTCGGCGCAGCGGAACCACACATATTTCGCGCGCCTGTCCGCGCCGACGCGCCTCAGGAACTCGCGCAACGGGGTGCCGGTCCATTTACCGATCGCGCTCCAACCTTCCACGCAGATGAGGCGCGTGATTTGGGTTTCCTGCGGCAGCGCGTAGAGCTCGTCGAGCGTCCAGGATTTCGTGTTGTCGACCATGCCGCCAACTTCGAGCTTGTAATCTTCTTTGTCGACCTCAGGTGCTTCATCTTCCGGATAGTAGGCGTTGAATGGAAATGGTCGCCGGACAGCGCTGTCGGGATAGGTCGGCGCGAGCTTGTTCGGATCGAACAGCCATCCTTGCACGCGATCGTTGAAATACGAAATCTTCATCAGCACCCGTTCTGCCGAGGCCCCGTCCACAATGTCGCAGCCGGTAAGAAAAGCCAGGGCCCCAAGGCTCGCGCCGCCGCGCAGAAAAAGGCGGCGCGTGGGAGTCGGCATGAGCTTGGCAGCATCCTTGACGAGGAGCGCGGGATCGACGCCAAGCGGACTTTTTCGAATGCGTGACATCCTGGGCTTTTCCGGACTTTGCCTACCTTCCGGTGATCATGGCGCGTAGCGCCTTCGGCACGAGAAAGCTCATGGCCACGTGCAGGACAACAAAGGCAAGGATTGCCGCCATAGCAAAGAAGTGCACGTAACGAGCGGTATCATAACCGCCGAACAGGGCGGTCAGTTCCTGCAATTGCACCGGCTTCCAGATGACGAGGCCCGACAGCACGATGACGATGCCGACCAGGATCACGCCAAGGTACAGCAGCTTTTGCACCGCGTTGTAAACCGACAGATCATTGTAGGTGAGGTTGCCGGTGAGCGCGGCTTTGGCATCGGCCAAGACTGCGCCGGGACGGATCGGAATGAGCATGCGCCGGAACCGGCCGGTCACGATACCGAGCACGAGGTAAACAAGGCCGTTCACTGCCAACACCCACATGGCGGCGAAGTGCCAGAGCAGCGCGCCCGCAAGCCAACCTCCCAGCGTGATGCCAGAGGGGAATACGAACGGAAACAGCGGCGAGGCGTTGTAGATCTCCCAACCCGAGCCGATCATCACCGCCATGGCCAGGGCATTCACCCAGTGGGTGAGGCGCACCCAGAGGGGGTGTATGACCGGGCGCGCCGGATCGGCAGGCGTCAGCGCCTGATCATGGGTGACCTCGATCGACATAGCTGGCTTTGGCCCTGGCTTTTGCAGACGCGCGATCTATAGCAAATTCCCAGCGATCGTCTTTTCACGTTCCTGTGCCGGCCCTGCGAAGACCTCGACGAAGGCGCTCCGGACACGCTCGCCCGCGGCGGACCAATGATGATGGTGAAGACCATGTCGAAGACCGGTGCCGGCAATTTCTTCGAAGACTTCCGCATCGGCCAGGTTATCAGACACGCCACGCCGCGCACGATCACAGTGGGAGACGTGGCCCTCTACAATGGTCTGTTCGGTCCGCGCTTTGCGGTCCAATCATCGGACGCCTTCGCGCACGCAATCGGCTATCCGTGCGCGCCGGTCGATGATCTGCTCGTTTTCCACGTGGTGTTCGGCAAGACCGTACCGGACATCTCGCTCAACGCCGTCGCCAATCTCGGCTACGCCGCCTGCCGGGTTCTCGCGCCCGTGTATCCAGGCGATACGCTGAGCGCCGAATCCGAGGTCATCGGCCTCAAGGAGAATTCGAGCCGCAAGACCGGTATCGTGTTCGTGCGCTCAACCGGCTTTAAGCCGGACGGCAGCAAGGTGCTGGAATATGTACGCTGGGTGATGGTGCGAAAGCGCGATGAAGCGGCGCCCGTCCCCGGCGATCATGTGCCGCGTCTGCCGGAAGCGGTAACCCCGAGCATGCTTGGCGATGCCTGTCCGCGCATCGACGTTGCCGCCTACGACTTCGTGCTTGCCGGCAGTCCCTATCGCTTCGGCGATTACGCCGTCGGCGAGAAAATCGATCACGTCGACGGCGTCACCGTCGAAGAGGCGGAGCACCAGATCGCAACCCGGCTCTATCAAAACACCGCGCGCATCCATTTCGATCAGTATTCGGCGGCGCAAGGCAGGTTCGGTCGCCGCCTGATCTACGGCGGCCACGTGATCTCGCTGGCCCGCGCGCTCTCCTTCAACGGCCTTGCCAATGCCTTTCACATTGCCGCGATCAACGGCGGGCGGCATGTCGCGCCGCTTTTCGCTGGCTCGACGGTGTTTGCCTGGTCCGAGGTCTTAGCCAAAGTGGAGCTGCCCGGACGCGACGACGTGGGCGCGCTGCGATTGCGCACCGTCGCGGCCAAGGACCACCCTTGCGTCGACTTCCCGCTCAAATCGGGCAGCGAGGATGAGCCTGCGGTGCTGCTCGATCTCGATTATTGGGCGCTGATACCGCGGTAACGTTCGCCGACAATTTACGCTGCCGTGCGCAAGTGCTCGACGAGCTGGCGGGCGTAGGGCGGCAGCTCGTCGAGACTGCGGATGCAGATCGTAAGTTCGCGTACCGCCCAAGGATCGGTCAGCGCCACTGCAACGATGGCCATGGTCCGCGCCACGCGCCGCGCCGTGGTTTCGGGCACGATGCCGATCCCGACGTTGCACTCAACCATCCGGCAAACCGCATCGAAACTGCGCAATTGCACGCGCAGTCGCAGCGGTTGTCCGATGCGCGCTGCCTTGTCCGCGAGGAAACGCTGCAGCGCGCTTGCGCGGTCGAGACCGACGAAGTCATGGTCGAGCACATCCGCGAAGGCGATCTTCGAGCGCTTGGCGAGGGCATGATTGCGCGCCACCACCAGCACGAAGCGGTCTTTGCGGAAGGGATAGGTTTCCAGCGCGCTCACATCGACCGTGGCAGCGACGATGCCGAGGTCGGCGACTCCTTCAGCGATGAGGCCGACGATTTCGTCGCTCAGGCGCTCCTCGAGATCGATGCTGACGTTGGGATGCGCGGATAGAAACGAGCTCAGTGCTGCGGGAAGGAATTCGGTGAGCGCGTTGGTATTCGAGAGCACCCTGATTTGGCCGGCGAGCCCGCCGGCATAGGCGCCGAGGTCTTCGCGCAACCGCTCGGCTTGACGCAAGATCGTGCGTGCGTGCTGCAACAGCGTGCGGCCCGCCTGGGTCGGCGTCACGCCTTGCCGCCCGCGCACGAGCAGGGCCGCGCCCAGCGCCTCCTCCATGTGGCGAATGCGCGTGCTGGCCGCAGCCAGCGCCAGATGCGCGCGCTCAGCGCCGCCGGTGATGCTCCCCGCCTCGACCACGTCGCGAAACAGGCGCAAGTCGGTAAGGTCGAAGCGCATGCTTTTCAGCCAATTGCTTCGAGTTCGACGAAGGAAAGCTACGCGAAATACCTATTGTCCGCCAAGTGCCTGGGGGCCATATTCGCCGTTGACGAAAGCTACGCCGCCGGGGGCGGCGGATTGCGACGCGCGCCGACTTTGGTTACCACCACAACGCGCGCGAGGACGGAGAAGAACAATGGCCGAAAGCAAGGCATCCGCTGAGCGGCCGCTCTCTCCCCATCTCTTCATCTACAAGCCGATGCTGACGATGACGATGTCCATCGTGCATCGCCTTACCGGCGCTGCCCTCTATTTCGGCACGCTGCTGGTGGCTTGGTGGCTGATCGCGGCGGCGTCCAGCCCCAAGGCTTATGCCGGCGTTGGTTCGTTCATGAACTCGTGGTTCGGCCGGCTGATCCTGTTCGGCTATACCTGGGCCCTCATGCATCACATGCTGGGCGGCATCCGACATCTGATCTGGGATATCGGGCACGGCTTCGGTCCCCATGAGCGCGAATGGCTGGCGATGGCGACCCTGGTCGGTTCCATCAGCCTGACCATCGTCATCTGGATCGTCGGCTACCTCTTCATCGGAGGGCCGCGCTGATGGCGGACATGAGCACGCCGCTCAAGCACGTGCGCGGCCTTGGGCCCGCCAAATCCGGTACCGGGCACTTCTGGCGCCAGCGCCTGACTGCGGTCGCCAACGTGCCGCTCATCGTCGCTTTCGTCCTCATCGTAGTGGCGCTGCTTGGGCGCAATCACGCCGCGGTGGTGCAGATTCTCGGCTCGCCGTTCATCGCCGTGATCATGCTGCTGTTCATCGTCTCGATAACAACCCATATGCGCATCGGCATGCAGGTCATCATCGAAGATTACGTGCATGACGAGGGCAGTAAGCTCGTTTTGCTGATTGCGAATACCTTCTTTGCCATGGCGGTGGCGCTTGCCTCTGCCTTCGCCATCCTCATGCTCAGCTTCAAGGTGTGAACCGTGGCTACCGACGGCGGATCGAATGGCAAGGGACCGGCGGTCAACGGCCGCGCCTATCCGATCGAGGATCATAACTATGACGTCGTCGTCGTCGGTGCCGGCGGGGCGGGCCTACGCGCCGTCGTCGGCTGCAGCGAGGCGGGACTCAAGACCGCCTGCATCACCAAGGTCTTTCCGACCCGCTCGCACACCGTCGCGGCGCAGGGCGGCATTGCCGCCGCGCTCGGCAATATGGGCGAGGATGACTGGCGCTGGCACATGTATGACACCGTCAAGGGCGCCGACTGGCTCGGCGACCAGGATGCCATCGAATACATGTGCCGCAGCGCGCCGGAAGCGGTTTACGAGCTGGAGCATTGGGGGCTGCCGTTCTCGCGGCGGGAAGACGGCAAGATCTATCAGCGCCCCTTCGGCGGCATGACTACGCATTACGGCAAGGGGACGGCACAGCGCACCTGTGCCGCCGCCGACCGCACCGGCCACGCCATGCTCCATACAATGTACGGGCAGGCGCTGCGCCAAGCCGCCGAGTTCTTCATCGAGTTCTTTGCCATCGATCTGATCATGGACGACGAGGGTCGCTGCCGCGGCGTCGTCGCGATCAAGCTCGACGACGGCTCCATCCACCGCTTCAGCGCCCACATGACGATCCTCGCCACCGGCGGCTATGGGCGGGCCTACTTCTCCTGTACCTCCGCGCATACCTGCACTGGCGACGGCAACGCGATGGTGCTGCGCGCCGGGCTGCCGCTGCAGGACATGGAATTCGTGCAATTCCATCCCACCGGAATCTACGGCGCGGGCTGCCTGATCACCGAAGGCGCGCGCGGAGAGGGCGCCTACCTCGTCAACTCCGAGGGCGAGCGCTTCATGGAGCGCTATGCGCCATCCGCCAAGGATCTCGCCTCACGTGACGTCGTCTCGCGCGCGATGACCATCGAAATCCGCGAGGGGCGCGGGGTCGGCAAGCACAAGGACCACATTTATCTGCATCTCGATCATCTCGATCCGGAAGTGTTGCACGAGCGGCTGCCTGGCATTTCCGAATCCGCGCGTATTTTTGCCGGCGTCGACGTCACAACCGAGCCGATCCCCATCGTCCCGACCGCGCACTACAATATGGGTGGCATCGCCACGAACTATCATGGCGAGGCGCTGACCAAGAAAAACGGCAACGACGACTTCGTCGTGCCTGGCCTGATGTCGCTCGGGGAGGCGGCCTGCGTCTCCGTTCACGGCGCAAATCGCCTGGGTTCGAATTCGCTGATCGATCTTGTGGTGTTCGGCCGCGCAGCCGCCATGCGCTGCGCCGAAGTTGTGCATCCGGGAGAAAGCCATCCCGATCTGCCAAAGGATTCCGCCGAGCGCGCGCTGTCGCGTCTCGACACGTTCCGCCATGCCTCCGGGAAGACCCCGACGGCGCAACTGCGCCTGAAGATGCAGAAGGTGATGCAGAACAATTGCGCGGTGTTTCGTAGCGCCGAGGTTCTCGAAGAGGGGCAAAAGCTCATTCACGAAGTTTACGGCGGCGTTGCCGACATCAAGGTCACGGACCGATCGCTGATCTGGAACTCGGATCTGATCGAGACGCTCGAATTCGACAATCTGATCGCGCAGGCCGTGGTCACAATGGAATCCGCGAAGAACCGCACCGAGAGCCGCGGAGCGCATGCGCGCGAGGATTTCCCTGAACGCGACGACAAAAATTGGATGAAGCACACGCTGGCTTGGCTCGACGCCAACGGCAAGGTCACCATCGACTATCGGCCGGTGCACACCTACACGCTCACCAACGAGGTGGCATACATCGAGCCCAGACCGCGGGTGTATTAGAGGGGCGCAAGGCACAATCACATGGTGCAATTCACCCTGCCGAAAAATTCGAAGGTCACCGACGGCAAGACCTGGGCCTATCCCGCCGGCGCGCGTGACGTGCGCGAGTATCGCATCTACCGCTGGAATCCGGATGACGGCAAAAACCCACGCATGGATACCTATTACGTCAACTGCGGCGATTGCGGGCCGATGGTTCTCGACGCGCTCATTTGGATCAAGAACAACATTGACCCGACGCTGACCTTCCGCCGCTCTTGCCGAGAAGGTATCTGCGGCTCCTGCTCGATGAATATCGACGGTACCAACACGCTCGCCTGTACCAAGGCGATGGGGGATATCAAGGGCGCGGTTAAGATCTATCCGTTGCCGCACATGCCCGTGGTCAAGGATCTGGTGCCTGATCTCACCAACTTCTATGCCCAGCACGCCGCGATCGAGCCGTGGCTGCAGACGACCTCGCCGACGCCGCAGAAGGAGTGGAGACAGAGCCACGAGGATCGCCAGAAGCTCGACGGTCTCTACGAGTGCATTCTGTGCGCGTGCTGCTCCACCGCCTGCCCGAGCTATTGGTGGAACAGCGAGCGCTTTCTCGGACCGGCGGCGCTGCTGCAGGCCGACCGCTGGCTCAAAGACAGCCGCGATGAGGCGACCGGCCACCGCCTCGACAATCTCGAGGATCCGTTCCGCCTCTACCGCTGCCATACGATCATGAATTGCGCCAAAGCCTGCCCCAAGAGCCTCAATCCGGCTCAGGCCATCGCCGAAATCAAACGCATGATGGTCGAGCGGCAAATGTGATCCGCGCTCGGATCGATTTGCTTTCTACGCCGCCGGCCAACGCAGCCACAGCCGCATTCTC
>Ga0306920_100001152_pt1 | contig 32665 bp, 29 predicted proteins | sample flu12Cox44000170_FD_204666 | JGI IMG/M metagenome (GOLD analysis project Ga0306920, IMG submission 204666) | Lab enrichment of tropical soil microbial communities from Luquillo Experimental Forest, Puerto Rico - flux4day.12C.oxic.44.000.170 (v2)... | ecosystem: Environmental > Terrestrial >...
TGGTGCATTTGCCGAGCATGCCGGTAGGGCCGAGGAAAGCAGACGACTCTATAAGATCGGCTACGATCAGGGGACGGCCTTCGTTGGTGCCTACAAGGCTGGGAAGGTCGACCAGCAAGCCAGAAACAATGTGCCATTGGCTGTGTTGCTCATGCTGGACGGCGGCCCGACCGTCGATTTCATCCTTGGGCGGATATTTGAGTCGGCTATGCAGGACACGAGCAAGCATTTTACAGGAGGCGATGACAAGACACAGAAGCTTATCGCGGAACAAAGCTTCACAAACCAGAATTGCGGGCTATTGTAATTTGATCCTTTCATCATCGGCGAGGCCGAATATTGCTTGTCGGCGCGCCAAATTCCCGGCGGCAGCGGTAACGCAGGAGAGAGCACCATGGATCGACATCAAGCGAGACGCGCGCCAAATCTGCTCTCGCGGCGGGCTGTCATTGGCGCGGGCGCGTTGGCGGCCGGTGCCGTCACCTGTTGGTCGCTGCCGGTGCGCTCTGCTCCCGTCAACATTCGCTATTCGACAGGTGGCGGCATCGGTCCCAACGAGATGGAGACGTTGATCTGGCTTGATTACCTCAAAGCGAATGTGCTGAAGAATTACGGCCGGGTCTATACGTTGGAAATGACGGTCACCCGCGGCTCGCCAGAGGCCGCGCAGCTGCTTGCGGCCGGGCAGGTGGATTTGGCGGCGCTGTCGTCGCCGGCATTCGCTGCCGCGGTGGCCAAGGACGCAGTGCCGGGCGGGATGAGCATCATCTCAGATATTTATCAGGACGGCCATCCCGGCTTCGCCACGAATACCTTCTTCGTGATGAAGGATTCCCCGCTAAGGACGGTTGCCGATCTCAAGGGCAAGAAGGTTGCCATTAACGCCTATGGCTCGGCTGTCGATATCATGCTGCGGGTTGCGCTCAAGAAAGTGAACCTCGATCCACGGCGCGACGTTCAGATCGTCGAGGTGACGTTTCCCAGCATTGCAGCCGCGCTACGGGAGGGGAGGGTGGACTGTGGCGTGCTGGTCATCCCCTTCATGCCGGTCGAGGTTGCCAAGGGCGACCTGCGGGTGCTGTTCACCGGGGGCGACACCCTTGGCCCGTCGTCGGTCGTTTTCCAGGTCGCCACCGACAAATTCATCCACGACCATCCCGATGCGCTGCGCGCGTTCCTCGAGGACTTCGTGCAGGGTCTCGCGTGGTACTACGATCCCGGCAATCGCGACAAGGCGCTCGAGCTCGCGGCAGGTTTGACCAAGATGCCGAAAGAGGTTCTCGATACCTATTTCATCACCCCGCGCGACTATTACAGGGATCGCAACGGGTGCGTTCCCGCCTCGGCCGTGCAGAAGCCGATTGACGCAATGGTCGAGTACAAGCTGATCGACCGGCCGATCGATGCGGCCAAATATATCAAGCTGCGATACCTGCCGAAACCGTGCCCGACGTGAGCTGACACTCTCTCTGTAGGGTGGGCAAAATCGCTCGCCGCCAGAAGAGCAACTCGCCCAGTGTCGATCGGCGATTTTGCCCACGCGGCAAACCAAACCGCGTGGGCATCGCGCGCGAGCCGATTTTGTAAAATAACAACGAGCCAGCAGGCGCGATGCCCACCCTACAAGCTGCCCGACGTGAGCTATTCCTCGTGCCAGCGCAGGATGTGCTCGCGCAGGCGCAGAACGCCGATGTCTATCAGATAGCCGGCGGCAAGCATGATCAAGAGGTAGACGAAGACCGTCGGCGTTTCGAAATAACGCTGTGCCAACATCATCTCGCTGCCGAGCCCGCCACCGCCTGCGATCATCTCGGCGGTGAACGTGCTGACCAGCGCATAAGGCACGCCGACCCGCAGCCCGCTCATCAGCGACGGCAGGGACGCGGGCAGGATCACTCGCCACAGCAGAGGGAGGTTGCCGGTACCCATGGCACGTGCCGCCCAAAGCTGGTTGGTCGGCACCGTGGTTGCTCCGGCATAGGCGGCCACGATGAAGGGGAACACGCAAGTGAATGCGACAAGCGCAATCTTGGAGAGATGATCGATCCCGAACCAGAGGATAAACACCGGCAGAAATGCGATCTTCGGAGAGGGAAAGCTGAAGGCGATGAGCGGATCGAGCAGCCAGCGCACCAAGCGTATTCGTGCCATCAACAGGCCGAAGCAGACGCCGGCCGTGACGGCGATGGCGAGACCCGCGGCGGTCCGATAGAGGCTGATCGCCAGCGGGGCGACGACTTCACCGTCTTTCGCGAGCGGAACGAGCTGCGCGATCACCGTCGAGAGCGGCGGCAGAAATACCGGTCGCACCAAGCCTGCCCGCGCGACCGCCTCCCAGACAACGGCGATCAGGATGAGGGGGTATGCGGACGCGAGCGCTCGCAGCAGCGATGCGCCAATCGTGCGCATCCTCGTCATGTGCTCAACCGAGTCGATTTTCAATATCATCCCAGCGCAGCAAACGGTTGGAAAGGCCGACGGTGATCCGATCCGCGACATAGGCCAACGCGACGATGGCTGCGACGGCGGCGAACATATAGTCGTACGAGCCGCTCTCGCCATAGATGAACATCAGCTTGCCGATTCCACTATGGGCGGCAATCATCTCGGCCGCGATCGCGATGACGAATGAAAATCCGAGCGCTATGCGCAGGCTCGTGAAGATGGCATGCTGCGCGGCGGGCAACATTACCTTCCACAGCAGCCGCCGCGGTGGCACTCCCATGGCGCGCGCGCTCCACACGAGAATACGTGGAACGCCGGCGATGCCGTGATAGGTGTAGACGACGAACGGCAGCAACGTCGACAACATCACCGCGACGATATTGGTGGCGCTGCCGATTCCCAGCCATAGGATCAACAGCGGAATGAGCGCAGTCTTGGGCAGCGAATAGGTGGCTTTCACGAGCGGGCCGAAGAAGCCATCAATTGCGGGAGATACTGCCATGCCGGCGCCGATCGGAATGCCGATGGCGGCGCCCAGCGCCAAGCCGCCGAGGGCTCTCCCGAACGTCACGGCAAGATCGGTATAGAATGACTGGCTCGCGCCGAGGTCGACCAACGCGCTTGCGACCTTCTCGACCGGCGGCAGGAATCTTGGATCGATGAGCCCCGACTTGGCCATGGCTTCCCAAGCCACCAGGAAGAGCACGAAAGGCAATAGCCGCGAAAGCATCCGCAGCGGCGTGACTGGAGCAGCGGTCATGGGTCGTGCGACGGATGCAGCGTGACCTGCTGGCGTACCGCGAGCCAAACGGCGTTGCGGATGCTCGTATACGCCTGCGACAACACGACCTGCTCGCGATTGGCGTTGCGATCGAGATCGATCGTGAACTCCTTGACGATGCGCCCGGGGCGGTGCGACATCACGCAGACGCGGTCGGAGAGATAAACCGCCTCGTTGACATCGTGCGTCACCATGATCACGGTCTTGCGCGTGGCGCCGCACAGGCGCAGCAGCTCATCCTGCATGATCTCGCGCGTCTGCGCGTCGAGCGCACCGAACGGCTCGTCAAGCAGCAGGATGCCGGGCTCATAGGCAAAAGTACGCGCCAGCGCCACCCGTTGCTTCATGCCTCCGGAGAGCTCGCGGGGGAAACGTCGTTCGAAGCCGCTTAGTCCGATGAGCGCGATGTAGCGCTGCGCGGTGATGCACACGTCGCGCTCCGGCATGCGTTTCTCCCGCAGCCCGTAGGCGATGTTGTCGAACACGGTGAGCCAGGGAAATAGCGCATATTCCTGGAATACGACTCCGCGGTCGATGCCAGGCCCGGTGATCGGGCGACCGTCGACCAGCATGCGGCCCGAGTCTGTTGCGATGAAGCCGCCGAGCATGCACAGCAGCGTGGTCTTGCCACAACCGCTCGGGCCGACAATGGAGACAAATTCTCCCTCGCTGATTGAGAGATCAACTCTCGCAAGCGCGCGAACAGGATTTCCCCCCAGATCGAACTGCTTCGAGACGCCCTCGACTGCAATCTTCGCCGCGCTCATGCGGCGCGTAGTTGGCTGATTTTTGCCTCGCGAGCAAGCGCGGGCTCCGGCTTCAAAAGCCGGAAGGATCATGGAAAAAGCGCCGCAATGCTGCCGCGATCACCGCCTGATGCCCAATCTTTCGACCGAATTCGGGCGCACATTCAGAATACTCTTGGCGGTGGAGTGGAGTATTGCGGCGTGAAAACAAGAAAAGCCCAGTTGCTAGCCGGTATCAGCATTACCGCGCTTTTGTTTTTTGTAGTCTCGCTTGCGGCAACAGCCGCCCCAGGGCGTGGACCCGGGGGAGCGCGCGGCAGCGGACATGCGAGCGTGCCGCATTACAGCGGGGGGCCCGCAGGGCACGCAATCAGCAGCATTCATCTTGGCGGCAGATCATTCTCGCGCCAAGGCCTTCGCAGCGTCCACAGTAGCACCGCGCGCGCGCATTTGAGCGCAGGGGCTGCGCAGACGTTTACAACCGCGGGGGCGTCGGCACGCTTGGCTCATACCCATGCCGCGTTCGGCAATAGGTCGATCAGCAACCCTGCATTCAAATCCGCATTCCCGCATCACCCGGTCTTCTTTGGTCACTTCCATGGCTCGCCATGGCCATGGTGGTGGGGCGGTGTCGTCATCGGCTGGATCGGCCCGGTGTTCTGGCCGTACGCCTATTACGACTTCTTCGATTATGTGTTCTGGCCCTACGCCTATGACGATTTTTGGCCCTATGCCTATGAGGACATCTATTACGGTGTCTGGGGCGACTACGCCTATGTCGATCCGGCCATGCGAGCCGCAGCCGGTCGTCCGCGCATCGTGCGGTCCGCGAATTCCGAGCAGCACCCTGTTGGCGTTTGCGGCGAGAACGCACCCGAGCTGACGAATTGGCCGATCGAGCGGATTTCGCAGGTAGTGGAGCCCAACGAGGCGCAGCGCGCCGCGCTCGACGAGCTCAAGAGCGCGGCCGCCAAGTCTATCGACGTTCTCAAGGGATCCTGCCCGAACGATCTGCCCAGCACTCCGACTGGACGCATCGCAGGAATGGAGAGCCGGCTGAAGGTGATGCTCGAGGCAGTGCAGACGGTGCGACCGCCGCTCGATCGCTTCTTTGCGCTGCTCAGCGACGAGCAGAAGGCGCGCTTCAATGCGGTTGCGCCATCAAATCCATCCGCCGCCAAAAAGGACCAACACGATCTCACGCAGCTATGCAGCGGCCGCGCCACGGGCGTTGGCGAGTTGCCAATCGATCGTATTGCGCAGGCGGTGGGTCCGACCGACACGCAGCAGGCCGTGCTTGAGGAATTGCGGGCCGCCTCCGCCAAGGCGGCCGAGGCGCTCAAATCGAATTGCCCGAATTATCAGCCGCTCACGCCCGCGGGGCGCGTGGAGGCGATGGAGCAACGGCTCACCGCCATGCTCGCGGCCATTGCGGTTGTGCAGCCGGCGCTCGCCAAATTCTACGATAGCCTGACCTTCGAGCAGCGGGCGCGCTTCAATACGCTCGGCGCGCTGCGAGCATGATCAGACCTGCTGCAATGAGAGCACAGCCTCTCGATATGCGGTGTTGAGCTTCTTTGTTTGCGCTTCCGCCAACTGCCGGAACACCGGCGACATGCCGTGAACCCGATCCGGATGGTTTTGCCGCACCTGGCTTTTGTATGCCTGCTTGATCTCGTCGAGTGTCGCTGACGGCGGTAGCCCGAGGACTGAGAAGCAGGGCTTCTCGCCGTCACCCTCAGGCGCCGGCGCCTGCGGCGCGATGACGTCTGCATCCGGCGCAATGGATGGTCCATCTGGGATGGACGGCTCATCTGAGGAGACTTCTTCCGGAGGTGCGGTGCCGCCACTCCGCATCGGACTCTGGCGCGCCAATGTGGTCGCATCGCCGAGTGCAAAGCTTTTGAGAGCGCGCAGGTGCTGGGCGTGTTGCAAGCGCAGCCCGATCCGTCGATAAAGATAAGCCAAGACAGCTACGACGACGAGCACGCAAGGGCCGATCGAATTTGCCTGTAGCACGCGCCGCTGTCCGTCACGCAGGCTCGCAACGACAACGCCCACGTCATCGGACAGGAGCTTTAGCTGGTCGAGCATTGCAAGCTGCTCCAAGCAATAGGAGCAGGCGCCGAGGAGGGCCAGCAGCAGAAAGCAAACCACGAGCGAGCGACTCAGCGCAAAGCACGAGCTCTCCATGTGCAGCCAGGATTTGAAACGGTTGATGGGCCTCGATCGTAGCGTGAGGATTGTCGATCGCAGGTGGGCGGCATAGGCCCGAAGGTCGCGTAGCTCTTGCGCGAATTTACGCCTCACCTGCTTGCGATTCCTATAGCGAACCAGGGGGTTCCACTCTGTCGATTTCCCTTCGCGGCGGATGTCTTGCAGGCGATCGAATACCTTTTCGTAGAGCAGAAGCGCTCTATCCAGCTCCACGGATTCGAGACTGCCAAGGGAGAAATTCGCCCCCATCCTTGCCGCCGACATTCTGCAAAAGAGGTAGGCGACAAAAGCTATCGTGCTGGACGCCAGCAATGTTGCATTTTCGGTCGCGATCGCGGCCGCTTCATTGAGTTGTACTGAAAACACGACACATCCCGAGTTGTCTTATCGACGACCTTCCCCATGCCGCTCACGCGCTGCTCGGCAGCGGGGCGACCGAGCGCAGGAGGTGGTCGGCCGCAAAGAGCTGGTGCCGATAGAAGTTGAGGACGAAGAGGCGAATCGCCGACGATATCTCTCCTTCGTCGTGCCCGTCTGAGTCGATCGAGGCGATCAGGTCGGCAAGACTCATGTCCTGCCAGGCGGCGATCTCTCGCAACCCTCTCCAGAATGCATGCTCAAGACTGACGCTGGTCTTCTTTCCGGCAACGATCACAGTGCGTTTAACAATTATAGGTTTCATGCCACCCCCCTTTATTTGCTCCCCCCGGAGCATGATCGCGGCAAAGGTCTACGCCACCGAGATGCTCATTGCTTGCCAAGCACCTGGAGACGCTGCGTTGCTTCCGCCGAGCCGTAGCTTTCCGCCATCTGGTACCAGGCTCGCGCCTTCTCCACATCGGCGCCCATCCCCAAGACGCCGAGTTTTGCCAGCACCATCGGATCATAGGTTGCAGCGAGCGCCAATGCGGCGGTCGCATCGCCGGACTCCGCTGCCCGCCGGAAGATCGTCCGCGCGGTGACCACATCTCCGACGGCGATGTACTTCTGGCCCTGCTCGACGAGCAGAGCGACCTCCTCCATGCTCAACGTGCGGGCCGGCCTGCTGGCGGGCGCGGTCGCTGCGGCGGGTGCCAAGCTCGCCGCCGTGTCAGGCGGCGATGCCGTCGCTGCTGGCCGCGCTGCACTGGTTGTTTGCAGTGCAGTCGGCGCCGGCGAGAGGCTTTGTGTTCCCGCCACCTCATCCGTCCTGGTTTCCGAGGACACCGGCAGTGGATCTTCCCGCCGGCTATATTGCTCCCGATCCGCCGCATCGCCTGCAGATGAAACCGCTGCGAGCGACTCGAGCGGCGATGCGGGCATCGCTGTTGGCGTCGTTGAGCTGGTAGATTGATCGATCTGCATCCAGCCATACACGATCGCTGCGAGGACGGTGCACGCGATCGAGATCGCAAGCATTGTATTTGAATAGCGGTCGACCTTGGTCGGGGGTGGCACCAGGCGGGTGGGCTCAAGTGAGCTCAAGGGTGAGCGAATAGCCCCGGGTACAGTGCTGCGGCGGCCAGATGCATCGGTGCTGGGGGGTCGCGGTGGTGGCAAGTTCGCGGCAGGAGGCAGTCGCGTATCGGACGCCTGAAGCCTCTGGAACCAGCGGAGACTCTCCTCGAGGCGCTTGAGATCAGCGTCGTCCGCCTTCGTGCCTGCGCTGCTTGACTGCGCACTTTCTCGCTCGTCCGCGGGGTAATTAGGCTGAAGCGATGCGACATACTTGGGATCGAGCACCCGCTCATCCGCGCCAGGGCCGATGTCTGCGCCAGCAGCATGCGCGCCGGCACGTGCGGCTCTTTCCCGCACGTGTTTTGGGGCGTATGCCAGGACGGCCGGATCGTCCTTGCGACTGGGGCCTGATGCGCCACTCTGACGCGTTTGCAGCGGCGTACCAGGCGGGCAGCCGGGATCGTTATCGCCAGTCGCTGGTTGCGTTTGTGTCTGCCCGCGATCGTGTGTTTTGTGTGTGAGATGATCGGACAGCTCGGTAGCCGAAGATTCTTCTGATGGGGTACTCATGTACTGACACTCCCCTGCTGACGCTCGGCCCAACGGCCGCCCTTCCCACCTTTTATTCGTTATGCAAGATTGTCTTTCTTCCTCCAATCGTCGGCTTTTCATCAATCTCCGTTCGCCCGCCTGCGTTGTTTCTGCCATTGCAGAAATTCCGTGAAGATGGCATCGCGCTGCTGCTGGGTAAGGTTTGCGAACGCTGAGCCTTTGCTGCTCAGGAAGGCCGAGAAGTCGACGCTGGCGACCTGCGGGTCGCCGTCTTTCGCGCGCAGCCGCCGCAACATCTCTTCGGCGACGCTCCAGCGGGTCCAGCCAGGAACGGTTGCTGCGAGGTTCACATCGCGCCATTTCGGATGGCGCGGCGGCTCGCGAAACTTGTCCCACTTGCTGAAGAACGCCTCGGTGAACCGTTCGACTCGGCGATAGCGATCGCGATCGTTTGCCTTGGACCAATTAAACACCGCGAGCACCGCGGGAACCGCAATGGTGTCGGTCGCCTGTCCTTCGGGAACCAGCCCCGGGTATTCCTTGCTGGTCAGCTCGCCCACCGTGTAATAGTCGGCGAAGGTCTGCGAGAACGGAATCGGCACGAAGTGCAGCCCGGCGCTCGCCGGGATCTTGGCAAAGAAGTCGATCGGCTTGCCGATCACACGCACCAGCGCCGCGAGCTCCCCTGACTTGAGCTTCTGCAGCGCGGTTGCGTTGTCCGTCATCGCCTGCTCGACCTGCACGCCGAGCCGCTGAAACACGATTGTGCCGGTCAGGCTCGAGGCGCTCCCCGGCGGTCCGAAATTGACCTTCTTCCCGCGCAGGTCCTGGATGGTCTTTACGTCCGACCCGGCAAGAATGTGCACCTCCGAAACCGGCAGGCGAACGATGTAATTCACTCTGCTCTCAAGATTGGAAATCTTCCGGTGCGTGCGGAAGAAGTCGAACACGTCCGCCTGCGTCACGGCGATGTCGACTTGTCGCAGATAGAGCAGGTCGTCCATGTTCGACGCCGCGCCGTAGGTGACGATGGGAATCACCCGCAGATTGTCGCCGTCATCAAGGACCTCCGCCAACTCGTTGGCGAACGTCATATACGTTCCCGACAGCTGTCCGCCAGCGATCCCGACCGTCCACGCGTTTTTCTTGCTTCTCTGGACCGAGTCGCTTACGCCCTCCTCGAGCGATTTCGGAATGGATTGCGCGTGCGCTGGCGCAGCCAACAAGCCTGCGATCAATCCGAAGCCAGCGATGTTGATCAGAAGCGAATGACCTAGGAGAGAGAGGGCAAGACAAATGCCCGGCGATGCAGATACGCGCATCAAACACCCCGCAATCTACAAGTCACAGTCAAGCTTATTTGCCGCTGAAATTAAGGTAAAAATCCGGTGAACGCCACTCCTATTAAATGATTCAACCAAAGAAAATTTTTGGTTGATTTGTTTTTCAGATAAACGCTATCCGAGCTTTATTTGGTACGAGCGTACTACTTTCGGTAACTGGACACCGAGCATGGCTGGAGCCTCGCACCAGGCTGCGGTAACATGTTCATCCTGCAAAGAGCAGAGTTCCGTCGTACGGCTCTCCTGCTATGACGAGAGGCAGCGGCGGGCGCGGAAATCCGTGCCAGCAGGTCGTTCACCCGTTGCCTGTCTCATCTGCGAACGACTTGCGATAGCCGAACGCCCAGGCCAAGGCCTGGATCGCCAGCAAGAGGCCGAGCGTGGACGCAAGCACGATCGTGCAGATGCGGTCGGCAAAAACGGCGTAGCTGCCGCTCGACATGGTCAGAGCCAGCCGGAAGTTCTCCTCCAGGCGATCGCCCAGCACGAGCGCGAGCAGAAGCGGAGCCATCTCGTAGCCCAGCTTTCTCAGCAAATAACCGGCTGCGCCCGAGACCACCATGATCCAGATGTCGGCGATCGAGAAATTCACGCTGTATACGCCGATGATCGAGATGATGAGGATGATCGGCACCAGCCAGGTGTAGGGAATGCGCAGGAGATTGACGAACAGTCCAACCAGGGGAAGGTTGAGAATAAGAAGAATGACATTGCCGATGTACATGCTGGCGACAAGTCCCCAGAACACTTCGGGGTGTTCCGTCAACAGCAAGGGTCCCGGCTGCACGCCGTGAATCGTCAGCGCCGAGATGAGAATCGCGGTCGCCGGGATCGAGGGGATGCCGAGCGCAAGCAATGGAATCATGGCGGTCCCGGTGACCGCGTTGTTCGCGGTCTCTGGCCCGGCGACGCCGGCGATTGCGCCCCTGCCGAACTGTTCCGGGTGCTTCGAGAAACGCTTCTCGACCGCATAGGACACAAAGGTCGAGACGACATGGCTCACTCCCGGAATAATGCCGAAAATGAAACCGATGACCGATGCGCGGCCGACCGCCGGCGCGGACTCCCGCAGATCGTGCCAGCGTGGCACGAGGTCCTTGAGCTTGGGCACGATCGCTTTGATCGTCTCCGTCTTTTCCAGATTGATGAGAATCTCAGAAAGGCCGAACAGTCCGATGGCGAGCGCGGTGAAGGACAATCCCCCTGTGAGATCCGCGCTGCCCAGGGTAAAGCGGGGAACGCCCGTGAGCTTGTCCAGCCCGACCGTGCTGAGCGCAAGCCCGAGCACAATCATGCTCGCGGTCTTGATGCGCGAGCCGGCGCACACCGCGGTGATCGCTCCAAGCGCGAGCAGAATGAGCACCACCTGCACCGATGGGCCGATCGCGATCATGACCTTGGCGAGTGGAGGAGCGATGAGCATCAGGCCCAGGATGGAGACGGTGCCGCCGATGAAGCTGCCGACCGCGGCAATCATCAGCGCCGGACCGGCGCGCCCTTGCCGCGCCATTTCGTAGCCGTCGATGCAGGTGACCACGGAGGCCGCCTCGCCGGGAATGCGCACCAGGATCGATGTGGTCGAGCCCCCGTACATGGCGCCGTAAAAGATGCCGGTCAGCATGATGATACCGATCGTGGGATCGAGTCCGAAGGTCAGCGGAAGCAGCAGCGTCATGCCCGCCAGTGGCCCCAGGCCGGGCAGGACTCCCACCACGGTTCCCCACAGGCAACCGATGAAACAATACGCCAGCCCCTTCCAGGAAAGCGCTACCGCGAATCCACCGATGAGTTGGTCAAACCCGCTCATCTCACCACTGCCCGGCGGGAAGCTCGACACCGAGCAGCACTTCAAAGAAATACCAGCACGCGAGGATGCCCGCGCCGGCGGCGATGACTGCCAGCGGCGGGGCAACGCGACCGATCAAGACGAGCATCGCAGCGCCGAGCAGCCCGAGCGTGAGGTGAGCGCCGAGAGGCTCGAATATGACCGGCACCATCAGCAGAGCCGCGATGGTGATGAGCACATCGCGATGGCCGAGCTCCATCACCCCGGCCTGGCAAGACTGCCAGCAATCAAGCGCGATCAGAGCGGCGCATCCCAGTAGAATTGTACCAAGCGCCAACGGGAAAAAACCCGGCCCTGGCAGGGCGATGCCGCCGAGGTCGAGCAGCAGAGACTGTGCGACGAAGAATGCGCCACAAGCGCCCAGCAGACCCGCGGCCAAAATGCCGCCGTTACGAGCGCTGAACGCAAGCGGCAAGCGTCTGAGACCAAGCCGCATGAACGTCTTAGTGTTTCTTCAGTCCCAGATCGGTCATGAGCTGCGCCAGTTTGGCGTCGTCGTTGGCGATCAGTCGCTCGAACTCGTCAGCCGAAAGGTACGCCGGGGTGAACCCAATCGCCTTGCCGGCGTCCTTGAACGGCTGCGAATCGACCGTGCGTTTGATTGCGTCTTGCAGTCGTGCGATGACCGGCTTGGGCGTGCCTCTCGGTACGGCAACGCCGCGCCACATATCGAGCGCCACGGAGTAGCCGAGCTCGCTCGCGGTCGGCACGTCGGGAAAGACCGGATCTCGGCGCGAGCCCAACACCGCAAGCACACGGACATCGCCGTTCTTGACGTGCGAGACCAGCGCCGCGGGTAGTTGCACCACAGCCTCGATCCTGCTGCCGAGCAGATTGACGATCGCCTGACCCTCGCCAAAGGGGACATCGACCGCCTTCGCTCCCGCGGTGGCAAACAGCGCTGAAGCAGAAAAATGCGTATGGCTGCCGGTGCCGGAATTGCCGATCCGAACCTTGCCGGGCGCGGAGCGCGCATACTCCATGAGCTCGTTGAGACTCTTCCATGGCGCGTCGGCGCGCACGGCAATCGCCGGTGTTTCGATGCTTACCCGCGCGACCGCATCAAACGCCTTATAGTCGAAGGGCAGGACACCGGAATGATAGGTGGAGGAAATGGAATTGGAGTTCCAGATAATGGAATGGCCGTCCGGCTTCTGCTTGCTCACATGGCTGTAGCCGATTGCGCCGCCGCCGCCGGTCCGATTCACGACTGGGACGGGCACGCCCAGAATCTTTGCCATCCCGTCGGCGAGGTAGCGCGCAGTCACGTCGGCCGCGCTGCCGGCGCCGAACATCACCGTCATCTCGATCGGTTTGCCGCCGGGAAAGCCCTGAGCAAGCGTTGGTGACGCCGCCGCCATCGGCAGCAACGCCGCAAGCGCATGGAGAAACGCGATTCGCATGCTCGTACGCATGACTAGCACTCCGCAATTCGATCCTGACCACCATCATGCCGAGTTGTGATTGTTCCGCATCGTCAGCATGGTACCGGCAGCGGATTTTTTTCTCCCGCCCGCAACCGTGTGTGGGTCGCGCGTTTCATCGGATATGGAGAGTTTCACGCCGAGCGGCGCGCGGCGTCGCGCCTTCGGGTTTGCAGAGCGTCAGCAGTCGTTATTCGCTGTCAGATGTCGCTTGAAGGTCTCGGTAAAGGAGAACCTTTGCGGCCAACCGATAGCTCTAGTTGCCATGCTGGAGTTGCCACGCTGGGCACGCAGCTTTAGCTTTCATTATCGAGTTACCGAGTGGTGAAGCGCCCATCGCGATCTTTTCTCAGATTAGCGGCTTTATCGATTTTCGGCCGTGTTTACGTGCGCATAGACTGCGTGTGAGACGGGCTTGCGGCTGGTAGGTTTGCAATCCTGACGCTGGCGCGGATGCTCTATGTATTGCGTGTTTCCGCGCACGCGTGTCATACCGGTCGCAAGCCCACTTCATTTTAGCCATTCCGCTGCGGGCGCGCTACCAGCCGATACCGTGTTTATTGCAGTGTGTTGCCAAAAAGCTTCGCGCATTTCGCCGTGCAGGGCGTCGCATGAATTCAGTGTCGCTCGCAGCCGCAATAGGCGGTTTCGCGCCCTCGCTCACCGCGAGGGCGCGAACGTCTCGGCTGCACGCTTTTCCAGGTGCGGAGGATCAACTCACTCCGATGACGGAACGGCCCATCATGGCCTGCGCCTGCTCGCGTTGAACCCGAATTTCCAGCTGCTCGCGATAGAAGCCGAGCACAAAGAGCCGGATGGCAGACGAAAGATTTCCGTGTTGTCGATTGGAATCGATGTTGGCGAGTAAAGCGGATACCGTTGAGTGCCGATACCCAGCGATTTCCTTGAGGGCACCCCAGAAGGCGTCTTCCAGGCTGACGCTGGTCTTGTGCCCTGCAAGGACTACCGATCGCTTGACGACAAGAGACTTCATGTTAACCAACCCCCCATGCTGCGTCTTTGTTGCAAAGACGCGACATCGAAGCAGTGAAATAGTGGCACACTATGGCCCCGGTCAAAAATCCTTCGACCGTTGCAGAAACCACACAGAGGAGGTAACTGGAGGAGGGGTGGCGGTAATCAGGGGTGGTAATTCCCTCCCCTGGTAACAATTCACCAAGCTTGTGCGTCAAAAAATATTATTCGAAGAAATAGTCCGGCGCGTTGCTGGATCAGTTCAGAGGGGGAGCCGCGTGCATCATGCCGTGCGGAATCAGGATCTCGATCTCGAGCGTGGAGAGCGTTGCGCCGCGGTCCATGCGCATCACGACGTAGTCCTGCTCGACAGGGACGTGTTTTCTCAGCACGGCAAGCATCTCCTCACGCAGGACGCCGAGCAGATCGGAATCTCCGCGGGCGCTCCGCTCATGTGACAGGAGGATTTGCAGCCGCTCGCGGGCAACCGGAGCGGAGCCTCGGCGCCGGAACAGGTTGAAACCGATCATGCCGCTCTCCGGAACAGCTTACCGAACAATCGCTTGCGTTCGCTGTGGACCGTCATCGAGATCTCCTCGCCCCTAAGCCGGGAGGCCGCGTCGAGGTAGGCACGCGCCGGAGCGCTGGCCGGATTGTTCAGTGTCACCGGCGAGCCGACATTCGATGCGCGCAGCACTTCCTCGCTTTCCGGGATGATTCCCAGCAGTGGAGTGGAGAGAATCTCAAGGACATCATCGACAGTGAGCATTTCGCCGCGCTGTGCACGAGATGGATCGTAGCGGGTAATGAGGATGTGTTTCTCCATTCGCTCGCCTTTCTCGGCCCTCTCAGTCTTGGAGTCGAGCAGCCCGATAATGCGATCGGAATCGCGCACCGACGACACCTCGGGATTGGTGACGATGATCGCTGCGTCGGCGTACCGCATTGCGAGAGTTGCCCCGCGCTCGATTCCCGCCGGGCTGTCGCAAATGATCCAATCAAACTTGCCGCGCATCTCCTTGACGACGTTAGCGACGCCGGTCTCGGTGAGCGCATCCTTGTCCCGCGTCTGCGAGGCCGGCAGCAGCCACAGCGTCTCCAATCGCTTGTCGCGGATCAGCGCCTGAGGAAGCCGCGCCACGCCCTGCACCACGTTGATCAGGTCGAAGACGACCCGCCGCTCCGCCCCCAGCACGAGGTCGAGGTTGCGCAGGCCCACATCAAAATCGATCACCGCCACCTTCTGACCCGCTTGCGCGAGCGCGGCGCCGAGAGACGCGGTGGTCGTTGTCTTGCCGACCCCGCCCTTACCTGACGTGACTACGAGAACCTTGGCCATGCTGCTTTTCTCCCCCGGGTCTAATCCAAGACTGCGATCGAGAGGACGCGGTCTTGCAGCCAGCACTGGGTGGGCTGGCCGCGAAGGTCTGCGTCCATTTGCTCTGCGGTGCGGTAATAGCGGTCGACGGAGACGAGCTCGGCTTCGTTCCTGCTGCAGAAGATTCTTGCGCGCGTGTTGCCGGCCGAGCCTGCCATTGCACGTCCGCGCAGCGCGCCATAAACGTGGATCGATCCGCCCGCCACAATTTCAGCGCCGGACGAGACGGAGCCGATCACGGTCACATCCCCGCTGGGAAATAGGATCGACTGGCCGGAGCGGATCGGGGTGTCGATCAGCAGCGAGCCTGGCGCAGGAGGCTGTGGCGTGCCGGCAGCGGGCATATCGGCCGCAGCCTCAGTCCGCGTCGGTATTGCTTCTCTCCCAGCGGTCGAGCGACCCCCTTGCAGGAGCGGGGGCAGTGAAGGGCCAAGCTGATCCGGCTCCACACCCTCCAGGCCCATGACTCGGATGCCGCGCTCGGCCAGCATGCCGATCAGCTCGGCTATCTCCGGCACGCCCAGCGACACACCGGCGAGATCGAGAATGATTGGCCTGCTGGCGAAGAAGTTCGGCGAATTCTTGCTCCATGTGTCCAGTTGGGCCACCCATCGGCTGACCGGCAGGGCAGGGGCGAGAACGAAGGCCATGAGCGACCGACCACGCAGACGCATGCATTCGTGGGGGCGAATAGCGAGCGCGCTCGTCACGACAGCTCCTCGCGAATCTTGATCCTTACCGGCGGGTTAAACCGATTTAGCGCGTATGATGGTTAAGAGGCGGTTAACAAACGCCGGCGAGGTGGCCTGCGCCTGGGCGTGATCTACCTCGAGTCGGCGAGAGCTCGAAAATTTCGGTAGATAGTTGCAGCGGCGGCGCCGAACGCCCCCATGCATTCGGCTGTCGCACGCCGCAGATGCTCTTGCCCGGCGGCACCAAGCATCGCTTCAAGCGCGGTACGATACTCTGCAATCTGCGCCCATTCCGGTACCGTCCGCTCGTTCTGCTCGACGTGGTACTGGATGCCGTAAGCCTTCTCGTCGAATTGAAATGCCTGGATAGCGCAATGCTCGTTTTCGGCCAGTCTGACGGCTTTGAGCGGAAGCTCCGAGACGGCGGCGCTATGCCACTGAAGCACGGGAAATACCGGCGGCAAGCCCGCGAACAGCCGCGCTGATCGGCCGGCATCGGTCAGCTTGACATCGACCACGCCTATCTCCGGCCTTGCCATCAACTCCACTTTGCCGCCGAGTGCATTGGCCAACAGCTGATGCCCCAGACAGACGCCGAGAAACGGCCCTCTTTGGTCCGTTACCCACGCACGAATTGCTTGCTTCTCGGCCGCAAGCCATGGATGGCGATCCTCCTGCCACACATCCATGGGACCTCCGAACACCAGCAGGGCGTCGTAGGCATGCAGCGGTGGAATGACGGCGCCTTCATCGAGCTCGACTGCATCCCACGCGATGCCGTCCGCGCGCAGGAGATCGCGAAGCACGCCAGGATGCTCCACAGCGGCATGCTGGAAGACGAGAAATCTCATTCGGTGGTACCTTGCTTGAGACCAGTCTACCCGGATGGCGGGCTGGTGAAACAGCACGAGAAGAGGCGATATGGACCGGGCCGATGTGAGACCATTGCGGGTTGCCGTGCTTGGCATCGGCTGGTGGTCGGATGTGTTGGCGGATGTCTGCAAGGCATCGGACCTTTTCGACATCGTCAGCTGTTTTACTCGCTCGCGGGAGAAGCGCGCGGCCTTTGCTGCCAAATATAGCTGTGCGCAGGCCGAGAGCTACGATCAGATTCTCAAGGATGGATCGATCGAAGCGATCATTAACACGACGCCCAATAATGTGCATCTCGCTACAACCAGGCAAGCGGCGCAGGCCGGCAAGCACGTCTTCCTAGACAAGCCGATCGCCAATACGGTTGCCGAAGGCCGCGAGATCGCTGCGATCTGCGAAAGCGCCGGCGTCGTGCTTGCGCTCGGCTATCAGCGCCGGCGCGAGAGCCACTTCCGCTGGATCAAATGCGAGATCGAGGCGGGCCGTTTCGGCAGGCTGGTGCAGGCCGAAGGCAACATCAGCCGCGATCGGCTCGGCAAGATCGATCTGTCGTCCTGGCGCTATCAAGCAGCCGGAATGCCGGGTGGCGTCATGCTGCAGATCGGGATTCACTATGTCGACGTGCTCGAGTTCCTTCTCGGGCCGGTGAAGCGCGTGAGCGGTATGTCGGCGCAGCTTGTGCTGCCGGGAGACAATCCCGACGTGGCCAATCTCATTCTCGAGCACGAGAATGGCGCAATCTCAAATCTCACCGCGTCCTATGCATCCGCTTCCGAATATTACATGATGAACATCTACGGCAAGGAAGCGAGCTCCTACTACGATCTGTTCAACGGGTTGCGCTATCTCAGGCGCGGGGAGGCATTCGCCAGGCCGATTGCAACCGAAAAGAACGACGCCATTCGCGAGGAGCTGGAGGAATTCGTCCATTGCGTCCGCATTGGCGGCAAGCCCGAGACGGACGGACACTGGGCCGCGCGTAATCTTGCAGTGATCAAGGCTGGCGTGCGCAGCGCGCGCGAGGGCCGCGCGGTTGACGTCGCCGAGGTGTGGGCGAGCGGGGAGTAGGCTGTGTAGCTACGGCGCAAACCTTGCGTCCACGCTTTCCCATTGCTCATACCCGACAACCTTCTTGTAGTGCTCGAAGTCCATGCCGTCGTTGCGCAGCGCGAGCTTGCCCGATTTCATATCGAGCAGAACGGCTTCCACCGCCCTGGCAGCGTGCATCAGCGTGTCGAGCCCGAGCACCGCGCATTCGAAGCCGAGCGCGGAGAGCTCGGCCATGCTTAGAATTGGCGTGTGTCCGCCCATCAGTGGATTGCAGATTTGCGGCACGTCGAACGCCCTGCCGACGATCTCCAGCTCCTTCAGGCTGCGCGGAGCCTCGATGAAGATGCCGTCGGCCCCCGCGCGGATATAGCGCTCCGCGCGGCGCATGGCCTCGTCGAGATCGAAGACCGCGCGCGCATCGGTGCGCGCCAGGATCCAGGTCTCGGGATTGAGTCGTTGCGTGCATGCGGCCCGGATTTTGGCCTCCGCAAGCGCGGCCGGAATAACCTTCTTGCCGGCCATGTGACCGCAGCGCTTGGGCCACTCCTGGTCCTCAATCAAAATGGCGCTCACTCCCATGCGCTCGTAGCTTTGCACCGTGTGCACGACGTTCTTGACGTCGCCGTAGCCGTTGTCGCCGTCGACGAAAACCGGCAGATCACACGCTGACATGATGTCGCGCACGGCCGCCGAGATTTCGCCGAAGCCCATGAGTCCGATATCGGGCACGCCGTAGCGCGCGCCGACAGCCGAAAAGCCGCCGATGAAATAGGTCTCGAAACCGATTCTCTGGATTAGTCGCGCACTGAGCGCGTCATGCGCCCCGGGGACCACGAGAAAGCGCTTTTCCCTCACCGCGGCATTGATGACCTGACGAAAGCTGCGTGGCATTGAAGGCTCCAATAGCCGTAGATGGCGTAACGGGCCGGCGCCGGCCCGTTACGCCATCTACCTACCATAGCTCGTTGCCCTTACTGCCGCTTTCGCCGGGGCCACCGTGGGATGATCATCCCGCGCGAGGAGACATGAACGAGGGATCAACTCGCCGTGAGACCCCGGTCCGCTTGCCGCACGCGGTACTATAGTGTCTTGTCAGAGCTTGATTTGAAAGCTGTCAGGGCGTGCTCATGGCCAAAAAGCGCATCGGCATTCTTACCGGCGGCGGCGACGTCCCCGGTCTCAACGGGATCATAAAAACCATCACTTACCGCAGCAGTGAGAACGACTTCGAGGCGCTTGGCCTTCGTCGGGGTTGGGAGGCGTTGACGCATCTCAATCTCGACGAGCCCGCCAGCAGGAGCCGCTACGTCATGGTGCTCAACCGTGAGAACACGCGCACCATCGATCGCCGCGGCGGCACCATATTGCACTCAAGCCGCACCAATCCCTCCAAGATGGCGAAGCTGCCCGGCCACCTCGCCGGCAAGGAGTTTCCAACTTCCCTGAGCAGCAAAGGCGCCAAGACCTGGGATATCTCGAAGCAAGTGCTGGCGAATCTCTCCGGCCTCGGCATCGAGCACCTATTTGCCATCGGCGGCGACGATACGCTGAGCTACGCGACCAAGCTCAACGAGCTTGGTGTGAAGATCACTGCCATTCCGAAGACGATGGATAACGACGTGCGCAATACCGAATATTGCATCGGCTTCTCGACAGCGATCACCCGCGCCTCCGATGCCATCCAACGCCAGCGCACCACCGTTGCCTCGCACGAACGGATCGGCATCTTTCGGGTGTTCGGCCGCGATGCCGGTTTCACCGCGCTCTACACCGCGTATGTCAGCTCGATCCGCTGCGTCATTCCTGAATACAAGGTCAATCTCGATAAGCTCGTCGAGCTGCTCATGGAGGAGAAGCGCGCAAATCCCAGCAACTACTCGCTGGTTGTGCTCAGCGAGGGCGCCCAATGGGAGCGCTATGCAGTGCGCGAATACGGTGAGGCCGACGCATACGGCCACCGCAAGAAGGCGAGCGTGGCCGAGTCGCTGGCCGACGAGGTCAGGCAGCGCACCGGCGAGGAGACGATCGTCTCCGACCTCACCTACGACCTGCGTTCCGGCGACCCGGACTTCCTCGACAAGCTTGTCGGCCTGACCTTCGGCAACATGGCTTATGACTCCATGCTGGACGGCAAGAGCGGCGTCATGTCGGCGCTGGTTGAGGGCCGCTATGCGATGGTGCCCATCCCCGACCCCAAGCTTGGGCCGCGCAAAATCGATGTCGCCAGCATGTACAACACCGAGCGCTACCGTCCCATGTACGCCAGCAAGCGCGGGCTGCCGGTGTTTTTCAATCGGGCGACGTAAATTTAATTACGACTTCGGTTGCGGCAGGAACTTGTTGCTGTAGACCTTGTCGATGTCCACCGGCTCCTTGAGCAGGTCAGCTGCCACGAGCGCCTTCTGCAGCGATTCCCAGCCGGCGCGATCGGAATGGCCAATGCCGTTCTTCTGCGTGTCGGAGCTGTCGAGCAAGGTGAGCAGGGCCGGCAGCTTGAGCTTGTTGTATTTGTTATCGAGGGTAGGCTGTGCCTTGACCGTAAGCGCGAATGCCTCGTCGGGATGTGCCTTGGCATATTCCCAGCCGCGCACGAAGGCGCGGGTGAATCGCGCCACGAGGTCCGGCTTCTTCTCAATGGTCTCGGCATTCACGATCAGGCTCGAGCTGTACATGGGAAGGCCGACGTCGCGGAACAAAATCCAATCCATGTCGATGCCTTCGGCGATGGGACGAATGCCGTCGTTGAAGAAGAAGGCCACTCCCGCATCGATCCGGCCGGCAATGATAAGCTGTGCCACGGCGAGATCGGCCGGCACCTCATGGATCTTGCTGGTATCGATGTTCTGCATCTTGGCGACCACGCGCCATTGGCGCTCGACCGCGCTCTTGAGCTGCAGCCCGAGCCGCTTGCCGTAGAGATCGGTGAGCTTCCTGATCCCGGTGCTCTTGGGGAAGACGATGGCAGTCGGGCTGCTTTGCAGAATGACCGCCGTCGTCACCACCGGAAGCGAGCGCGAATAGGCGAGCAGCGCCTGATCGGCGGTCGCGTATCCGAACTCGATGTCTCCGGTACCGACCAGCTTCACGGTGACGCTCGATCCTTCGCCGGGAAGGACGCGGACGTCGAGATTTTCTTGCTTGAAGAAGCCCTTCTCCTGGGCCACCCACACACCGGAATGCTCGGTTCCGAATACCCAGTCGAGCCTCAGCCCCACTTTGTCCTGTGCTTTTGCCGGTTGTGCGACGGCCGCTAAGGCGACCATCAGCGCGGCGAGAATTGTTTTTCTATCCATGCTGCACCTCTGTTGGAGCATTGTATTGACCCATCCACCGCGTCATGGCCGGGCTCGTCCCGGCCATCCACGTCTTGTTTACAGCGGAAAAGACGTGGATGCCCGGAACAAGTCCGGGCATGACGGCGTGGGGTTGGTTCACGCATTTCAAAAAAATTCTATTGTGCGCGTGTGCCTCGTTCTTCTCAACCGGCCACAGCGGCCGGATGCCCGGCGGAAACCGTCGGGCGTATGCCGCGCGCGGCAAGGATCTTGGCGCGCCAGTGCGCGCCGGCGGTCGTGGGTGCATAGCGCGGCGGATTGCCGGGCCCCGTGCAGCTCTCCAGGCAACGCACCTCGGTGTCGTAGTTCGGCACCTGAAAGAATGCCACCGACATGCGCGTGGCATTCGCCCGCACCGCTTCCGGCGGATTGACGACGCGGTGGACGGTGGACACCCAGCGATCGTTGGTCCAGCGCATGAGCATATCGCCGATATTGACGACGAAGCCGTTCTCGATGTTGGGCACGTCGATCCAGCTGCCGCCGCGGCGAATAACTTGCAGGCCACCGGGCGCTGCTTCCGTGCGCAGGATCGTGAATCCGCCGTAATCGGAATGCGCGCCCGCCCGTATTTGCCCGGGCAGCGGCGGCACCGCCTGGGCCGGATAGAAATTGAGCCGCATCGTGCTGACGTGACGATCGATCTTGTCCGCAAAGAAATCCTCCGGCACATCGAGCGCGAGCGCAAACATCCGCGCCAGCCGCGCAGCGAGATGTTCCATCTCCAGCCAGTAGCTCGTCACCGCGGAGCGAAACCCGAGAGGACGCCTGGGCCAGAGATTGGGATGAAAGTGAATTGAGCCATATTGATCGGTCCAATAGGCGCCGCTGCCGGGATTGAGCGGGCCGGTTGCGAAGCTCTCCTGCAGGTCGGGCGGCACGCCCGTCGCCAGCGTGTTGCCGAGGCTCTGATCGGCCAGACTGTTGTATCCGCGGCTCACCCCCGGCGCAGGTCGCCCGACCTGCATTTTTTCCTCGCGCGGCAGCGCGAAGAAAGCGCGGCCCTCGCGATAGATCGCAGCAATTGCCGCCTCATCCACCCCGTGCCCCACGATGCCGAAAAATCCGACCTCCTCGCATGCACGACTGATCGCCGCGACGACGGCGCGTTTGCCGCCGCCGTCGCCGTCAAACGGCGCGATATCGATGATCGGGATCTCCGCATTCGCCGCGGCTGCTCGCTCGCGATCGGGAACGAAATCGTCGCTCGACATGGTGTGTCCTCTCGGTCTGCGCGGTAGTGTCCCGGTTTCCACGTTTGTATCACTGAGCGACACGGTGAAGAAGCTCCCCGCGATCGATATCGAGGATATCACAGTGCGGTTTCGCACTCCGGATGGTCCGCTCGTCGCGCTGGAGCGTATCAGCGCACATATCGAGCCGCGCTCGTTCTTGACGGTGGTCGGGCCTTCCGGTTGCGGCAAGACGACCCTGCTCAAGGTTCTCTCCGGGGTGTTGACGCCGAGCGCCGGCGAGGTGCGCTACGGCGGCCGTCCGCTGAAACAAGCGGCGATGACCGGACATATCGGCTATGTCTTCCAGCGGCCGATGCTGCTGCCCTGGCGCACTGCGCTCGATAACGTGATGCTCACCATGGAGGTCACGCGCAAGGAAGTGAGCCAGCGGGAGCGCGAGGCCGAGGCGCGCCGCTGGCTGGAGATCGTGGGTCTCAAGGGTTTCGATGAACGTCGTCCGCATGAGCTTTCGGGGGGCATGCAGCAGCGCGTATCGCTTGCGCGCGCCCTCGTGTTTGCGCCGCAGATCCTGCTGATGGACGAGCCCTTTGCAGCGCTTGATGAGATCACGCGTGAGGTCATGCAGGACGAGCTGCTGCGGCTCTGGTCGCGGATCGACACGACGGTGGTGTTCATCACGCACAGCATTCCCGAGGCAGTGCTGCTCTCCGAGAAAATTCTGGTCCTCTCAGCGCGGCCCGGCCGGATCATCGAGACCATCGAGGTGCCGTTCGAGCGGCCGCGCACGGAAGCGATCCGGGGACTAGCGCGCTTTGCCGAGATCACCCAGCATATCCGCCAACATCTGCGTGCAGGTCGCGCAGACATTGAGAGGCGAGAGCCATGTTGAAGCGCCGAACGAGCTTGTTGGCCGGCCAGGTCCTCGTGTTCGCTGCGTTTTTCGGGTTATGGGAGCTGGCGGTGCGCTTGCGGCATACGCGGCCCGTCATCCTGCCGGCGCCCTCCGTGATATTTGCAAAGATTTGGGAGCAGCGCGATCTCCTGCTGGCAAACACCTGGCCGACCTGCGTCGCGATCGGGCTTGGCTTCGCGGCGGCCGTGATATCCGGTTTTATACTGGCGATCGGTATCTCCTATTCGCGCGCAGTGCGCGAGCTCACCTATCCCTTTCTCGTCACCGCGCAGGTGCTGCCGAAGGTCGCTTTTGCGCCGCTGTTTCTCATCTGGTTCGGGTTTGGACTCGCGCCGAAGATCGTAATTGCCGCGCTGGTCGCGTTTTTCCCCGTCGTCATCAATACTGCAAAAGGCCTGAGCTCGGTGGAAGTCGAGCTCCTGCAATACATGGATTCGCTCGGCGCCACCGCGAGCGAGAAGTTTCTCAAGATCAGCCTGCCCTGGGCGCTTCCCTACATCTTTGCCGCGTTCAAGATTTCGATCACCTTGGCGATCGTGGGCGCCGTGGTGGGTGAGTTCGTGGCCGCGGGAGAGGGACTCGGCCACGTGATCAACGCGGCCAATATTGCGCTCGATACCGAGCTCATGTTCGCCGGGATCCTGGTTCTCAGCCTGCTGGGGATTCTCATGTTCCTTGCGATCGTCGTGCTGGAGCAGCTTGCCACGGGCAAGTGGCAGCAGGGCGAGGACGGCCTGCAGGCGGCTATCTAGGGCCGCGCGATGCCGCAATGACGCGCGAGAGAGGCGGCAAGATCAAGCAGCACCTCATCCGCCCCAGCCCAGCCGATCAGTGACAATCCGGCCGGGCAGCCGGTCACGGTGCCCGCGGGGAGGTTGATCTGCGGAAGCCCCGAGATGCTCGCCATGCAAGTGAGCCGCACCACCCGGATGCGGAAGGATTCCATCTCGTCCTGCCCGAGATGGATCGGCGGCGCGATCGACGGCGATGTCGGCAGGGCCATAATGGTGCCGGGCGGCACCAGGTCGCGGAGATGGGTGCGCGCATCGGCGCAGATTTTCCGTGCCGCAGCGGCCTGCTCGGCGGTGACGGTCGCCGCAAATTCCATCCGCTCCTTGATGCCCGAACCGAGCTTCGGCTTTACCCGGGTGATGAAACCGCCGAATGTTTCCCACACCTCCTTTGCCTGGGCGATCCGGAACGCTTCGCGCCAGTGATCGAAACCGGCGGACGCGACAATGACGTCAATCGGTCCTGGCAACGAAGCTGCCGCACGTTTGAGGAACGCGCGGCCGAGCGCCGCGACCTCGGCATCGGCCTGAGCGAAAGCATCTGTGGCTACGAGCAGACGCGTCAGTGGCGCTGCAACCGCTGCGCTCTCCAGCAGCACCGCGCCGACGCGAGCGAAAACGCCTGGGGCGTTGGCGAACCAGCCGGCGGCGTCGAACGACGGCGCCATCGCCATCGCCCCCGCAAGATCCACGCGGCCATGGGTCGGGCGCATGCCGTAGAGCCCGTTCAACGAAGCTGGAATGCGGACCGAGCCGCCGGTGTCGCTGCCGAGCGCGAAGTCGCAGGCGTTGGCGCCACAGGCTGCCGCCGAGCCGCTCGATGAGCCGCCGGGAATTCTGCCGGGTGCGCGCAGATTGGCGGGGGTGCCGTAGTGCGCGTTGACCCCGGCGACGCTGTAAAAGAATTCATCGCAAATCGTCTTGCCGGTGATCGTGGCGCCTGCGGCGAGAATGCGCGCGACGGCGGCGGCGTGCCGTTGCGCTGGCTTTTGCGACGCGAGCCAATCGGGATTGCCACCGCCGGTGCAGCTGCCGGCGATGTCGTACATGTCCTTGACCACGGCGCTCAAGCCCGCCAGCGGCCCGGTTGGCGCGCCGCGCACGGGCGCGGCGAGATCATGGGGAACGAAGAAAGCTCCGCTCACGTCGCCTGTCCGTTGTACCAGTCAAGAATCCTCGCGCCGTCCCAAGCGGCAACTCCGGGCCGACCTAAAACTTCCTCAAAGGCGCGCCGGACGTGGTTGATCCGATGCGGCATCCCGGAGAGATAGCAGTGCATGGCGACAGCCATGATCTTCGGGCGCGCGGCGGATTCCGCGTAGAGGCATTCGAACTGGTCCATCACCCGGCGGTACATCTCCTCGGAAGGATGATTCTGCAAGGCCATCATGACGATGTCGTGCAGCTCGAAATTGTAGGGCAGGGCGACCACAGGCTTGTGCCTGGTCTTGAGCGTCACCGGCTCGTCGTCGAGCACCCAGTCGCCGATATATTCGATTCCGGCGGCCGAGAGATGATCGAGCGTGTCGAAGGTCTGTGTCAGCCCCGGCCCGAACCAGCCGCGCGGCAGCTTGCCCCAGAACTTGGAGATGATGGCCATGGACTTGTCGATCACCGCTTTCTGGTCATCAAGCTTGTGCATCGGCACCTGATCGTAGCCGTGGGCGTTCAATTCCCAGCCGGCATCGACGCAGGCCTGGGCGACGACAGGATAGGTCTCGCAGACGCGGGCGTTGAGCGTGACCGTCGGGCTGATCTTTAGCGCATCGAGCATGCGCTTGATGCGCCAGAAGCCGACGCGCATGCCGTATTCGTGCCAGGACCAGTTCGGATGGTCCGGCAGCATCGGCTGACCCTGCGGCGGGGTGATCACCATGCGCGCCATGGGCCGTCCCATGTCCCATTCTTCGAGCGCCAGCACCGGCCAGACGATGAGCCGCAGCCCATTCGGAAGCTTCAGCGGCTTGCGATGCTCAATGGCGGAATAGGCAAGGCGCTCTCTGGGATGCATTGTGACTCCGCCAGCGGCTTGGCAGCTTGCGAGGATTCGGGCTCCTCGTCGACGGTGTCTTCCTCGGCTCTACTGGGAATTGACTAGCTATTCACCGCACTAGGCGAGCCTCCAGGTAATCGTTCTGCAACTCAAATAAAATCTCTGCATTCGTGCAGAAAAACGGCGCAAAATCGATCGTCGTCGGTGCGCAATGGAGCCAATCCCGGCAGCACTCCTTTGATTGGCAAGCCTTGCATCGCCGGAACGCCGTTGCATATCGCAAGCTCAATCGCGGTAGAATCGCAGCGCTTGGCTCAATCCCAAGCCGTTCCATCATCGCGAAGACCTGGAGCGGACATTCATTCACCGCGGTCATGAAACGATTCCCTGCTTCGATAGATAGTTCCAGGCCTCCAATGTGGGCCGCATTGATATAGCTCAAATTGATCTAGGTCACACGCGACGGCCGCCACACAACATATTGTCGTTGGGCCGCAATTGCCGCTCTCGTTCATCAATCCGGCCAGCATTGGACTAAGAGCATGCGAAACAATCTGCGCATCAACGGTGAGCGTTTGTGCTGGCGTCTCGATCGGTTGGCCCAGATCGGCCGCATACCCGGTGATGGGGTGTGCCGGCTCGCGTTGAGCGACGAGGACAAGCAAGGGCGCGATCTGGTGATCGACTGGATGCGCGAGCTCGGGTTGTCGGTGCGTATCGACAGAATCGGCAATGTCGTCGGAATGCGGCCAGGACTTGCGGATGGTCCGCCGGTCATGACCGGTAGCCACATCGACACCGTGCGCACGGGAGGGCGGTATGACGGCGCACTCGGCGTGCTCGCCGGGCTGGAGGTGATCGCGACCTTAAACGAGGCCGAATTCCACACCCGTCGCCCGATTGCAGTCGCCTTCTTTACCAACGAGGAGGGCTCGCGCTTTCAACCCGACATGTTCGGCAGCCTGGTTTATACTGGCGCCCTGCCGTTGGATCAGGCCCTCGCGACAAAAGGCATTGACGGCGCCTCTGTAGGCAAGGAACTCGACCGCATTGGCTACGCCGGCGCCGCGCCCGCCGGTCGGCCGCACGCGCATGCGTATGTCGAGCTGCATGTGGAGCAGGGGCCGGTATTGGATGCGGAAAGCTTCCGCATCGGAGCCGTCGAGGGCGTGCAGGGCATCTCGTGGACGGAATTCACGTTGTCCGGGCAATCAAATCATGCCGGCACCACGCCCATGCGCATGCGGCGGGACGCCGGGTATGTCGCGGCGCGAATTGCCGTGTTCGCCCGCAACTTGGCCAAGGAGCTTGGTGGCAATCAGGTCGCAACGGTAGGCTCCATGACGTTGTCGCCGAACCTCATCAATGTGGTTGCCAATCACGTGGTGATGACAGTCGATCTGCGTAATACCGATGACGAGCAGCTGCGGGAGGCTGAACGCCGATTATTCGTCTTCGCCGATGAATCCGCTGTTGCCGAGAACGTCGGTATCGCGCGCCGCTCACTGGCCCGGTTCGCGCCGGTCGCATTCGCGCCAAATCTGGTGGAGCGTGTCGAGGCAATCGCGCATGAGCTCGGTTTTCCCGTCAGGCGGCTTCCCAGCGGCGCCGGACATGATGCGCAGATCATGGCTGCGGTCTGTCCGGCCTGCATGATCTTCGTTCCCAGCGTGGGCGGGATCAGCCACAACGTCGAGGAATATACCGCACCCGCCGATCTCGTCGCCGGAGCGGAGGTGCTGCTTCGGCTCATGCTCGAGCTGGCGCAGTGATGCGCCAATACATTCGGGACGCCACGATTGTAAACGGCGACGGCCATACCCCGCCGTTTCCCGGCGATGCTCTGATTGAGAATGACCGCATTGTCAGCCTCGGCAGCGTCACGCGTTCCGACACTAATGCCGCCGACCGTAAAATAGAGGCTGCTGGCCGGACGCTTGCGCCGAGTTTCGTCGATACTCACAACCACGGCGCCCTCGGCGGCACGAGGATCGGCGACAGTGGACTGCCACGAAGCTGCGAGCTGGCCATTCTTGCCGGCGTGACGAAGCGCATCTGCGGCGTCGACGGATTATCGCCGGCACCGGTGCTTGAAACTCAGCGAGCCCACTATGCGGCGCAGCTCAAGCCTCTCGATGGCGCAATCGAGGGAGACTGGAGCTGGAGCACGATAGCCGAGTTCCTGGCGTGGCATCGGGGGCGTTCGGTCACCGACATGGGCCTCTATCTAGGGCATTCGGCCGTGCGTCGCGTGGTCATGGACAATCTCGCCCGCGTGGCGACCAATGCCGAGATTGCCGCGATGCAGGAGGTGGTGCGGCGCGAAGCTCCACTGACGCTCGGCCTATCGACCGGCCTCGTCTACAATCCTGCCGTCTACAGCGACCAACGCGAGATCACTGCGCTGGTCCGCGCCTTCAACGATGTCAAGCCGGGCGCGTTGTTCCCGCATTTGCGCTCCGAGAGCGACAACATCGTTGCCTCTCTCCGAGAGGTGGTAGAGGCAGCGATTGACGGCGGCGGCGGCTATTGCAACGAGCACTCCAAGATTGCCGGCGCGCGCAACTATGCGGCCTTCGCGCAGCTGGAGAGCATGCTTGACGATGCGGGCACCGTCATTCCCACGATGGAGAACATGTATCCCTACAGCGCCGGATCGACCTCGGGCGATGCGATTTTTCCGCCGGAGATGCGCGCCGGCTCGCGTGACGAGTTCTTGGCGCGTCTGCGCGATCCGCCTGCTCGGCGCGCGATGGCAGACAAGATGCGATACGACACCACGTCCTGGGATAATTTCGTCGGCTTCTGCGGCGGATTGCAGGGAATCCAGATTGCCGGAGTCAAGGCGAGCGTCGGAGCGCACTACCTTGGGAAGCGTCTATCCGATGTCGCGCGTGACGCCGGCGCTGCCGATCTCGACAGCGACGCAGCCTTTGCGGCCGTCTTCGACTTCTTTGCGGACAATGACGGTGAGATCTCGATCATTACGCATTACGGCAATGAGGCAACGGTCGAGCGCTTCTTCCGCCGGCCGAACATGGCGATATGTACCGATGGACTCATGCCCGGACCCGGGCAAAAGCCGCATCCGCGCTCGCTCGGCGCTTTCCCAAAAGCGTTGCGCATGGGCCGGGAGATGGGGATTCCCTTGGCGCACATGGTCTGGCGGCTGTCGACGCGGCCGTGCCGCTTCCTAAACCTGCCTGATCCGACTTTAAAGATCGGTGCCGATGCCTCTCTCGTTCTTTTTGATCCGAGTGGCGTCTGCGAGCGCAATGACTACGGCGATCCGCTGGTGCCCCCGGACGGCATCGACCTCGTTTGGGTCCACGGAGAGCTCGTATTGGAGCACGGCAGGCTGATCGCGCCGCGGCGGTTTCCCGGCCGCATTCTCGCTACCTCGCCCATTCGATTGAATCTCACCGAAAGAGACTCCAGCTGCTAACGAAGCGTATCCTTTGATAGCTGCCACAAATTGTTGGACGTCATTTTTAAAAACTGCTCATTTTTCCACGCCTATTGACTTTGTTACGAGATGTGTGTTAGCAAGCATAAGCTGTCGAAGGTATGTGGCAAGCCCGGGCGCTGCGCCGGGCTTTTTCATTTGGTGACGCCCACAGCGGACAATCGTGCCAGGTGTTGAGAAATGAAGTCGCTCGCCTTGGATAATATCAGCCGTCGTGATACGTGACTCTCTCGGTCGTCATGGCTGGACTTGTTCCGGCCATCCACGTTTTTGATTGACATGCAAAAAGACGTAGATGCCCGCGACAAGCGACGACAAGCGCGGGCATGACGAGTGAAACATTGCGCAACTTGGTATAAGTGGTTGATTTTCCTGGCTTGCGGTTGTTTCCACTTGTTATTTTCACGGCTTTTCGGATTTTTTGCTGATATTTCAAAGGCCCAATGCGATTCCGCTTGTTATTTACAACGATTTACAACTGGGGTGCACTGGGGCCGTAACAATTTCGAGCGAATCATCGCCGCCGAAAGCCTGTCTCGCCATCGCGTAAACCGCCCCGAACGGCGGTCGCGACAGATATCGCCCCCAGCCTGGCTGTGCACGCAGATCGCCGTCCGCCCAGATGTGATGGCCCCGAGCAAGGGTGTGCACGACGGCGCCTTTGATTTGCATGCCCTCCCACAGGGAAAAGTCGGTGCATTGATGCTGAGTCGCTGCGGAAATCGTCTTGCTGCGTTCGGGATCGAGCACGATCAGGTCGGCATCTGCGCCCACTTCGAGCGAGCCCTTGCGGGGCCACAGATTGAATACCTCGGCTGCATTGGTTGATGTGAGCGCAACAAACCGCTCCGGCGTGAGACGGCCACTGTTCACGCCCAAATGCCACAGGACGTGCAGGCGATCCTCGACGCCACCGCATCCATTGGGAATCTTCGTGAAATCACCGAGCCCGAGCCGCTTCTGAGCCTTAGTGAAACAGCAATGATCGGTGCCTGTGGTGCTGAGCGCTCCGGTATCGATCGCATGCCACAACGCCTCTTGATGCGGCTTTGCCCTATACGGCGGACTCATGACATGTCCCGCGGCTATATCGAAGTCGGGAGACCGGTAGACGCTTTCATCAATGGCAAGAAAACCCGGCAAGGTCTCGCCTATCACCTTGGCGCCACGCTGTATGGCAGCACTGATGGCGTTGGCGGCGTGTGCAGCTGATACGTGCACCACGTAGAGCGGAACACCGAGCGTTTCGGCCATTGTGATCGCCCGCAGTGTCGCTTCGCCTTCGCACGCAGGCGGCCGGGACAGCGCGTGCCCAAGCGGGGACGTGCCGCCTTCGCTTATGATCTTCTTCTGCAAATAATCTATCAACTCGCCGTTCTCCGCATGCACCTGGACAAGCGCTCCCAAGTCACGGCAGCGCGCAAAACCGGCAATCAGCTCGGCATCGCTCAACATCAGGCGGCCTTTGTAGGCGAGGAAGAACTTGAAGCTCGATATGCCGTGCTCGCGCACCAGGCCTGCCATCGCGCTCGAGAAGGCTTCGCTCCACCAGGACACGGTCATGTGGAACCCATAGTCCACGGCTGCCTTGGCCGCGCGACCTCGCCAGATCGCCAGCGCCTCGAGCGGCGATTGACCTCGCTCGGGACCGACGAAGTCGAGAATGGTTGTGGTTCCACCCGCCGCGGCTGCCGCCGTCCCGCTGAGGAAATCATCGGCGGCAACGGTCCCCATCATCGGCAATTCCATGTGCGTGTGGGGATCAATGCCGCCGGGCATGACGTAACAGCCGCCGGCATCGATCACGTCGCTTCCGGCCGGCGCCTCCAGACTGCTGCCCATCCCGACGATCTTTCCATCGCGGCACATGATATCGGCGCGACGGCGGCCGTTGGACGTCACGATCGTGCCACCGCGAATAAGCTTTGTGCGCATTGATATGTTGTCGGGTTTCAGGGCGGCGCCAGCTGAATTACGGCTATGAGGATACGCTCGCCCTTATGACCGGCCTGCCATAAGAGCATCTTCAACCTTGCACAAAAATTGCGCACGTATTTGATCCAGCGCAAAGCCGCAGGTATATCTCCCCAATACCTCGAAGCCTGCGATAAGCGTTCCTCGGCCGGATGGCATCAGGGGGTTGAACATGGAATCCAGTCAAAAGTCGCCGGTCGCGCCGGTGGACGAAGTCCTGCCGCTGCCGAAACTTGCCGCGCTCGGGTTTCAACACGTGCTGGTGATGTACGCCGGCGCCGTGGCAGTGCCACTGATCATCGGGCGCGCGCTGAAGCTCGCGCCGGAGCAGGTCGCATTGTTGATCAATGCCGACCTCTTCGCTTGCGGCATCGCGACCTTGATCCAGTCCTTCGGCGCCGGAGCGTGGTTCGGCATTCGCCTGCCGGTCATGATGGGCGTCACGTTCGCGGCAGTTGGGCCGATGCTGGCGATGGCCAATGATCCGAATCTCGGCATTCTCGGGATCTTCGGTGCCGTGATAGCCGCCGGCGTCTTTACCGTGCTCGTTGCGCCTGCGATCGGCTATTTCCTGCCGTTCTTTCCTCCGGTGGTGACCGGCTCGATCATTCTCATGATCGGCATTTCGCTGATGCGCGTCGGCGTGAACTGGGCTGCCGGCGCATCGGTGCCGACCGCGCCGAACTATGGCGATCCATTCAACCTCGGCATGGCCGCCTTCGTGCTGGTGTGCATCCTTTTGTGCACCCGCTATGCGACCGGCTTCATGCGCAATGTCGCGGTGCTCATCGGCCTGATCATCGGCTGCGTCCTCGCCTATCTGCTGGGCAGGATGAGCTTCGCCAAAGTCGTCGACGCGCCCTGGTTCTCACTCATCTATCCGCTCCAGTTCGGTACACCGAAGTTCGAAATCGTGTCGATCATCACCATGTGCATCGTCATGATCGTCGTCATGATCGAGTCGGCGGGCATGTTCCTTGCGCTCAGCGATATGACCGGCAAGAAGCTTGAAGCCGCCGACATGGCGCGCGGGTTGCGCACCGACGGGATCGGAACATTGATCGGCGGTCTGTTCAACACGTTTCCCTACACATCGTTCTCACAAAACGTCGGTCTGGTAGGAGTCACCGGCATCAAAAGCCGATTCGTATGCGTCGCCGGCGGAATCATCCTGCTCGCCATGGGTCTCGTACCGAAGCTTGGTGCATTGGTGGAAGCGGTGCCGCTGTTCGTGCTCG
>Ga0306920_100001153_pt1 | contig 32627 bp, 27 predicted proteins | sample flu12Cox44000170_FD_204666 | JGI IMG/M metagenome (GOLD analysis project Ga0306920, IMG submission 204666) | Lab enrichment of tropical soil microbial communities from Luquillo Experimental Forest, Puerto Rico - flux4day.12C.oxic.44.000.170 (v2)... | ecosystem: Environmental > Terrestrial >...
CAGAGCAGGAGAACGGTATATGCGGCTAAGGCTGTTCGACCGCATCCGCCGGCTCGCCCGTCCCCGCCATTCCGAAGCCGCCAAGAACCAGGGAAAACACCGTAAAGACCAGCGGCAGGCGGCCCCCTACGATCCGCCGCCCGAGCCGCAGGGTCCACTGGAACCCGGCCCGTCATCAGGCCCGTTGACGCAAGCTGGGCCACCCGCCCACGACGGGTGGCCTATGCCCGGGCCGTCTTCGGGTCCTAACGCATCGCTCGTGTCGGCCCGCCGAGCCTCCGGCCCGCCCGCGGTCCAGGTCGGCGGCGCCCGAGCGCGGGTCCGCGAGGCACCCGACGCGATAGCGGCCCCCCCACCGAACCTATACGCCGGGCCACCGCCGGAACTGGCCCACACCGAGGATGCGGCCACGGCGCAGGCGCGGGCCGCGGCGCTCACCCGCACCGCCGGCGGCGTCCCGCAGCAGGCCGGCCGGCCGTTCTGGCGGGCCGCGCAGGCACGGTTGCTGGCCAAGCTGCCGTTCGCGGCGGCCCACCCGCGAGGACGGCCGCGATCGGCGGACGGCCGCAGGCACTGCGGCTCGCTCGAGACGATCCTGTGGCGGCAGTGGGATGCGGCGTCGCTCCCGCCCCCTGAGGTCATCGAGGCCATCGACCGGCTGGCTGAGCTTCCCGAGCAGATCAAGGACAAGCTGGCCGCCGGGCTGGACTGGATCTTCGTCGGGCCGGGGGGCGTCCCGGAACTCGACGAGATGACCGCCCTGCGCGGCGTCCGGCTGCCGTCGGGCCAGGCCACCTGGGACGCGTGCGCGGGTGCCTACGGCGAGCGCAAGGTCGTGGTCGGCTCGCAGCCGTCCCCCACGCCGGACGTGATGTGCCACGAGATCGGGCACGCGCTCGACGATCTCGACAGCCCGCCAGGTAAGTGGCAATCCGACTCGGCGGAGTTTCGCATGCTCTACGATCAGTGCCAGCCGCATCTGGCCAGCGATTTCCACCGCCAGCCCGGTGGCCTCGGGCGCAAGGAGTTCTTCGCGGACGCCTTCGCCGCGATCGCGTCGGGGCAACGGCCGGCCTTGGTGGACATGCTGAGCGGCGACACACGGACCGCGCTACGGGTCATGCTGTATTTCAACCGGCGTTATGGCATCTAGGGTGATCAGGCGATGTTTGTCATACGACTGCCGAACGGGAATCTACGGGTCCCGCAGAGCGCGATCGCCCATGACGGGCGGGTCCTCGGCGACGTCTACGTCGAGATCGGGCCGCAGGACGCCGACTATTCCCGGCTGGCCGAGCAGGCGCTGACCCCCGAGGAAGCCGAACTGCGCCGGGTCCGGTGGCGACAGGATGACGAGGCACTCCGGCAGGAATTCCTCGAATACGCCAAACGCCAGGGTGACGCCGCCTGGCCTGCGGACGACGAAGAATCCTGATCCGGCTAACCCGCCCCGCGTCGCCGCCGGGCCACCAGCCAGCCGAGCCCGATGATCACCACAAGAGCGCCGAACGCGCTCGCGGCGATGTAGCGCCACGGGGACGGCGCGGGCGCCGCGGGGGCAGCGGACGGAGCGCTGGACGGAGCTGATGCCGGACTGGTTGCGGTAGCCGCAGCGCCGGGCGCCGGAGCGGCGAAGGCCACGACGTTGTCCGCGCCGGCCGCGAGCAGCAGTCCGTCACCGACGCTCGGGGTGGGGAAGTGATTGGCCACCGCCCCGACCGCCGCCTGCTGGCGCACCTGACCGGTGGCTGGATCGAGCCCGTACAGGGTGCCGTCCTGGCCGATGGTCCAGACCAGCCCCGCCGCCACGACGGGCGGGCCGCCGCCGGTCCCCGAACTCCACAGCAGGTGCAGCGCGGGCGGAGAACTGGTGACCCGGACCGCGATGGTGCCCGCCAGGCAGGGCAGGTAGGCCGTCATGCCCACCACCGCGGCGCCGCCGTCGATGTCGTCGTTGCAGGCTGACCCCAGAGTGGCCTCCTGGTGGCCGATGCCGCCCAGGCGCGCGCCGTTGAGCAGGTAGACGATCCGGGACTTGCCGGTCAGCAGCACCAGGCCGTCGGGCAGCAGCACCGGCGCCGTGGACATATCCAGGTCCTGGGAGTTATCCGAGGCCCACGTGCTCGGCGCGAAGAACTGCACCAGCTGCAGGGACGGCGACAGTTCCAGGACCGAGTCACTGTCGTCGTAAGGTTGGTCCTCGGAATGGACCGATCCGTTGCCGGTGCTGACCCAGATGTGGCCGCTGCCGTCGACCACCGGGGCGGCACCGCCCATCCAGACCGACCCCTGCGACTCACCGGGCCCGGCGTCCACGGTGAAGTACTTCGGCGTCCCGCCCGTCTCGGGGACCGCCGCCACCCGGCCCTGGTAGCTGGCGCAGTCCCCGTAGTTGCCCCCGAAGCCGAGCACCACCTGGCCGGCATCCAGCGTCAGCCCAGTGCGCTGGAGCAGCGCCGCGGCATCGGCGCCGGGCGGGTCCACGTCCTGGCTCATCTCGATCGTGCCCGACGCGGTGCTGAGCCCGACCAGCCGGTGCGCCGGGTGCCCGCCGACCAGTTCGTCGGCCACCACGAAGATCTCGCCGCGTGACCCGTCGATGACCGGCGTACCGGTGATGCCGACCGTCGGCATGATGTTGCCGCAGGGCAGGGATCCCGCGGGCACGGGGGAACCGAGATGCGCGGACCAGGCCACCGCGCCGGTGCTCGCCGACAGCGCGTAGACCGTGTCGTTCTCCGTCGCCACGTAGACCCGGCCCGCGTACACCAGCGGCTCGCCGTAGATGTGCCCGTCCAGGCTGGGTGACGTCCACGCCTTAGTCGCGGTGTCGACCGCGGCAACCGGGGGCGCCACTCCGTCACCGGCCGGGTCACCGTGATAGACCGTCCACGAACCGGAAGCGGCCGACGCGGACGAAAGGACCGCCGCACCGGCTGGGCCGTCGACCATTCCCCACGCCAGCGAGGCGCAGGCCAGCAGTGCAGCGGTTCTCGCGAGCCTAGCGGATCGGGTTATCGCGCGAGGACGACGGCGCTGCACCCCGATGAGGATAGCGGCAAACCCGGTGGCGGCTACCCTTGCACGGCGGCCGGCTGTATGTGCGCCGACGGTTCGCTTTCGCCTCTCAGCAATGCGCGCACCTCCGACTCACGGAACCGGCGATGCCCGCCGGGAGTGCGGATGCTCGTGATGCGCCCGGAAGCCGCCCAGCGGGTGACAGTCTTCGGATCGACCCGGAACAGGGCCGCGACCTCGCCCGGCGTGAGCAGACGCTCGTTGTTGCCGTCCACGTTCAGTCCCCTCCGACTGTCTCCCTTGTACCTCCGGTCAGTGGTCCCTCTAGTTTGGCGTTGAACGAGTACTTTCGACCTAGATTTCTGGAAATTAGATCGGTGAATCCCGAACTGTAGTCGGCCGGCGAGTAGCCAAAATGCCACTCCTGGTAAGAATTGGCATGGTAAGCAGGCGTTTCGGCCGAGTGCCGAGCTTACCGAGAGCAGGGAATTACGCAGAGTGGATCACGGAATAACGCACAAAGCGTCACCGGTCGAGCCGAGCCTGGTCAGCCTGGCCGAGATCGAACAGGCGGCACGCCTGCTCGCCTCGGTGGCGGTCCGCACGCCGCTGGTCCCGGTGCCCCGGCTGCACCGCGACCTCCTGGTCAAGCCGGAGTCCCTCCAGCCCACCGGCTCGTTCAAGTTGCGCGGCGCGTACACCGCGATCAGCCTGAGCGGCCCGGCGGCCCGAGAGCACGGGGTCATCGCCCATTCGAGCGGCAATCACGGCCATGCGGTGGCCTACGCCGCCGCCCTGCTCGGCGTGCCCGCGGTGGTGGTGGTGCCGAGCACGACACCGAAGGTCAAGACGGCCGCGATCGAGTACTACGGGGCCCGGCTGGTGACCGTCGCGCCTACCTTGGAAGCCCGGGTCGCCGCAACCGAGGAACTTGTGGCCCGGCACGGTTACGTACTGATCCCGCCGTTCGATGACCGGCGGGTGATCGCCGGGCAGGGCACCGTCGGCCTCGAGATCGCGGCCGACGTCCCGCAGGCCGATCTGGTCCTGGTGCCGATCAGCGGGGGCGGGCTGATCTCGGGCATCGCGACCGCGATCCGGGCATGCCGCCCGGGCACCGCGGTAGTCGGGGTCGAACCCGAACTCGCCGCGGACGCCCGCGACTCTCTCCGCCGCGGCGAGCGGGTGGGCTGGCCCGCCGCGGACACCCAGCGCACGATCGCCGACGCGCTGCGAGTCGAGCGGATCGGCGCGCTGCCGTTCGCGCACATCCGCGAGCTCGTGGCCGACATCGTCACGGTGACCGAGGACGAGATCCGTACCGCGGTCCGGCTGCTGGCCCGCCACGCTGGGCTGGTCGCGGAGCCGGGTGGCGCGGCCGCGGTGGCAGCCTGGCTGTTCCACACCGCCGAGCTGCCCGCGGCCCGCACGCCGGTGGCCGTACTTTCCGGGGGAAACATCGACCCCGCACTGTTGGCGGCGATCCTCGCCGAGAGTGACCGGCCCGCACTCGCCGGGTAGCTTCTATGCTGGGGTTGTCATGCGAACCACAGTTGCCTACACGTCCGCGCGCATCCTGCTGTTGGTCGTCTCGCTCATTCTGCTCTACCTGATCGGGGCGCGCGGGTTGCTGTTGGTCGCGCTGGCCTGCGTGGTGAGCGGGATCGCCAGCTTCGTGCTGCTGTCCAGGCAGCGCGACGTGATGTCGAGCGCTCTGATAGCCCGGATCAGGACCCGGAAGCAGCGGGCGTCCGACTTCCGATCCAGGATCGAAAAAGGCGCCCGCGCCGAGGACGACGACTAGAGCCGTGTGTGGCGAACGGACCCGCGGTTTGTGCCTTGGTTCGCGGTGGGCCGGGCGACGCGGGTAACAGCCTGTCTTCGTCACGTGTTCCGAGCAAGCTGCCCGGGAGCCGCTGGCCAGGTTTCCATGGCCGCTCGGGGCGGCGCCGGAAGGCGGGAGTCGCCTCGGGGGAGGGCTGCGGGTGGCTGAGCCGGTCCTCGCGTTGCGATCGCATCGGTTCGGTCAGGTCCATGGTGGCGAAAGCGGTCGGCCAGTCCGCTGGGCTGTATCCGACTGCGAGGTCACAGTGGTGCAACTCGACCTCGACCAGTCGCCGGGTCAGCAGTTCGGCGGCCGGGAATGGCGCCGAGTCCAGCACCCGAAGCCGGACCTGCCAGGCCTGATCGGGCAGTTGCTTGACGATTGTCCGCAGGGCCATCGATGAGTCAGCCAGGTCGGCTAGCAGGTCCGTGGCGCTCATAGCGGCGCCTCGTTCGATGTCGGCATCGCGCGCCTGGGCGCTGGCGTAAGCCGCCCGATCCTGCCCGGAACGGGCGCCGATCAGCAGGTTCCGCATGGCGTCGGCGTTGCGGGCCAGGTGCGCCAGGACATGCGCCCGGGTCCAGCCTGGCAGCAACGACGGGGCCCGCAGATCGGCCTCAGGGATGATGCGGGCGTCGTCGAGCAGCCGCTGCGTCGCATGGTCGATCTGGTCGTTTAGCTCGCTTTGCGCCGCGTCCATCAGCCCACCCTAAGCTCCAATTCACTGCCAGCGCACCGGTAGCATGGCGCGGACCTCAGCCGACTGCCCGGCGAGGAGTATTTCGATCCGGTCGGTGCCGGGGATCAGCGGCGGCACCACCTGCAGGCGCATCGTGACGTCGCCCTCGTGCTGTTTATCGGTGCGCGTGGCGTGCCAGCGTCCGTGGCTGTCGCGGATCCATACCGTCGGCGCGAGGTTCTTTTCCGGCCATCCGTAGTAATGGTGCGTCAGGCCGCTGCCGTGGGCGTGCAGCATGGTGCCGTCGGCGGAGTTGGTCAGGCCGAGGATCGTGAGCCTGATCCCGTCTAGGTCGGGAAAGGTGGCCGCTACGGCCGCGCAGCCGTCCCGCGCCGATGCGGCTGGCGCTGTGGCGCGCTGGTGCTGGGTTAGTACGCCGAGCCAGGGTTCGGGCAGGCCGCGGGCCGGCGGCTCGGTAATGCCGTGCCCGGTGACGTTCAGGCGGGCGCACAGCGCAGCGAGCTGGCCGGGCACCGGGCTGTGCGCAGCCAGGGCGCCGGAGGCCTGCAGGGCGGCGATGACGTCACCGAGCCCGTCGGCGGTGTCGGGGAGCGACCCTGGATACTCCAGCGCCATCTCGGCCAGCACGATCAGGACGAACTGCGGGAAGACCGATCCGGTCGCGAGCAGCCGCATCGCGATGTTGTTCAGCAGCTGCTCGCCGGGGCTGCGGGTGGCCGGGCTAACCGTCACCGCGGGGCGGGCGGACCGGGTCAGGTCGATGCGTGCCGCGGGCTCGCCCGGGGTGGTGTTCAGGTCCAGCCAGCTCAAGTCGCGGGGCGGATCGGGATGCAGTCTGAGGATCCACTCGCCGGGTCGGCTGGCGTTGCCGTAGTAACTCATCTGGTAGCTCCCCCCGCCGTCGTCGGTGGCGGTGAACTGGGAATACGGGATCATCACCCGGCCCTGTCGGCGGACCGCGGGGCGGCTGCCGTGCGGGTTGAATACGGTCTCCCACGGCCCGTCCGGGTCGACCGGGCGCAGCTGGCCGGGCCGCGCGACCAAGGTCAGCAGCGCACCGGACGCTGTCTGCGCGTACGACAACAGGGTTACCTCGCCGCTGACCTCCTGTCCGTGGACCGGGATCACCTGCCCGACGGGCGCGGCGACGTCGGGCCGGGCCGGCGTGCCGCGCGGCGCTGCTGACCCCATCCACGACCGCAGGCCCCGGCCGTAGCCGGCGGGTGAGCGGATCCGCCGCGTGCCCAGGGCCAGCTCGAAGTCGTCCATGACCGGGCCGGTGACCTCTTCGCCGAACGCCCGCACCGCGGCCAGTGCCCCCGCCACCCGCATGACCCGGCTGGCGCACCCGGCCACCACCGTGCGGTCCCCGGGCTGGGCCGCGGCCCGGCGCAGCTCCGTCTCGGCCAAGAGCCGCAGGAAGGTCTCGGCACGTTCGCGGTGCATGCTCCCAGTCTCCCTCTGGCCCTGGACCCTATGGATCGGCAATGGGCGCGTATCCGCTAGTACGCACCTACTGCGCTCCACTCTGTGAGCAACATCGGCCCTGAGCTACTGGCGCACAACCTCGCCGAAAACTGATTGGCGGCCGGGTTCGCGCCACGACCACCGCGCCATCAATTCGGTCGTCTGGATAGACAACTGAACTCTACCTAGGTAGATTCTTTGCCGTGGGGGATCGTCTCGGCTTCTCCGCGCAGACCCTGGCCGTCCTGGCCGAGTTGTGCGCTACGCCGTCACAGTGGCGGCACGGTTATGGCATCGCGAGGGACACGGGCCTGAAATCGGGCACGCTGTACCCAGTCTTGATCCGGCTAGCAGACCGTGGTCTGGTGGAGGCGTGCTGGGAAGATGAGCAGCCAGCCGGGCGGCCTCGCCGGCATCTGTACCGGCTCACTCCCGAAGGGCTCGCGACTGCCACAGCAGCATTGGCTCAGGCACAGTCGGCCGACCAAGCCCCTGCAAGCCCACGCGTGCGAGCCCGGCGCCGACGTGCAGCTGAGGCGGCGCCATGGAGTGGCTGACGAAGGTGATAGTGGCGCTGCTGCGGTACTCGGAGCCGATACTGTCTGCTGAGCACCGCGCGTGGCTGCGTGCACTGCGGGCAGAGGCGGGTGAGATTCCGGCGGACTGGGACCGTCTGGCTTGGCTGGCAGGCGGGATACGGTTCACGGCCCGCCAGGCTGTGCTGAACCGCAGAGTGAAGTATCCGCTGGTGTTCGCGGCGGCCGCCGCGGGTACGGCATGGAGCGCATGGTCGGGTCCGCCTGGTGACTCGGCCGTCGTGATCAACAGGGTTGACGTGATCGCGATCTCGGCCATTCTCGCTGGTCTGCCCCTAGCTGTCCGCCGGGTTCGCGGGCCGATGGCGCGCAGTCGCCAGGCCTGGATGATCCGCACCGTCGGTTACACGGGGATACTCGTCTTGGTCCTGGTCAAGGCGGCGGTCGAACGTGTGGCCGACGCCCCGCCCAATAACCTCGCGCCACGGGTCCCGGCCTGGACGGGCGAGATCATCTTCCTCGTGGTGATGGCCGGGTACGCAACCGTGATCCTGGCCTCTACGGCCCGCCGGTCACCAGCCGTCCCGGCCAGCACAGCGATCGGCACTGGCATCGGTGCCGCCGTCGGACTCGGGGTGTACATGCTGGGACCGCTGGGATGCCCGCTCCGCTTTAGCGGCTGGTGGCCTGCGCACCTGTACGACGTGGCAATGACCGTGGGCGCGGTGTTGGCCGTCTGCTCTCCCGTGGTCGCGGGACTGGCAGCAGCCCGTCGGGCCGGTGGCTCTAAGCGGGCCGGTTCCCGCGCCCGGCAAGCGGCTATTGCCGGACTGTGCACCGGGACGGCAGCCGCGCTGGTGGTCGCCGCCCTATCCACTGCCACCATCGCGTTGCTGCCCTATGACACCGCGCTGCGGAACTGGGCCGAAGGTCATATCGGCCAGTGGACGCCGATGATCGGGCAGGTGACGCCGGTTGTCGGCATTCGCCTTGGCTATGTGGCGGGAGCCAGTGCCTTCGCGGCCGGGTATCTCGTCGTGCTCCTGCTCAGCCCGGCGGCGTCCTGGGGCCTCGGCGCCTGGGTGGGCCGAGTGGTCGACGGTTCTGAGCCTTCTGGCCGGCGGCATACCGGAGGTAGCCCGGAATCCCTGGCGGGGGAATCACCGTCGCCCGGGTACCGAGTGGACGGCCTGCGCCTGCGATACGGCCGGCCGCTGCTGGGTCCCGCGGGGCATCTGGGGGCTGGCGTGCTTCTGGCTTGCTGCGCGATCCTCGTGGCGGTGCTCGGCCTGCTGTTCGCGCACCAGACCACAGCGGACCGTTTCGATCATGCCATCGACTCTCCGATCGTCACCTGGCTAGAGGGCCATCCAGGCCTATCGGCATGGCTCGCCTTTCCTGGGTCGCAGCTTCCGGCCGTGGCGCTGACCGTCGTCATCGTCGTCGCCTGTCTACTTACCCGTCGGGTCAACGGCGCCCTGCTGGCCGCAGCGACGGTTCCGGCTGCCGTCGTAGTGAACGACGGCCTGTGCAAGCCTCTGTTTCACCGCACTTACCTGGGTGGCCTGTCCTATCCGAGCGGGCACACCGCCACGGTGTTCGCGCTGGCCGCGACGGTCACGGTGCTCCTTTATGCCCCGCCGCGGCCGGTCAAGGCCGGAGTGCTTCGGATCGCGATCCCGACCGCGGCCTGCGTGCTGGGAGGCGTGGTCGCGGTAGGAGTCATCGGCCTACGGTGGCACTACTTCACCGATACCCTGGCGGGCGCGGCGGTGGGCATTGGAACGGTCTGCGGTCTCGCGCTTCTTCTGGACATCCCAGCTCAGCGGCGCCAACCGACCGTCGCCGGCATCTCCGCTGACGGCTGAGGCGCTCGGATCCAGATGGCTACGCTGGGGGTGTCATGCGAACCACAGTTGCCTATTCGTCCGCGCGCATCCTGCTGCTGGTCGTCTCGCTCATCCTGCTCTACCTGATCGGGGCGCGCGGGCTGCTGCTGGTCGCGCTGGCCTGCGTGGTGAGCGGGATCGCCAGCTTCGTGCTGCTGTCCCGCCAGCGGGACGTGATGTCGAGCACGCTGATGAACCGGATCAGGAACGGGAAGCAGCGGGCAGCCGGGTTCCGGTCCCGGATCGAGGAAGGCGCCCGCGCCGAGGACGATGACTAGGGCGCTCCGCTGCGAACAGCAGTCGGGCAGGCTGGAGCCAATCAGATGGTGGGCCTATCCGATACTGCTCGCCGGAGTTGCGCTTGCATTCGACGCGGCCGACCGCAGGGTTCCATTCGACGTGCTGATCTCCGGTCTTCTCGACGAGCCGGCTCATCTGGCTACCGCGGCGCTGGGCCTGCTGGTCCTGGCCTGCTTCATCGACGTGCCGCGTCGCTTCTATGTCGCGGCCCTAAATTGCGTCCGTGGCCATCGACCTGGATCACATACCGCTCTACCTCGGGCTGCTTGGAAACCAGGATCAGCGCCCGGTCACGCACTCGCTTGCCACCGTGATCGTCTTCGTTGTCGCAGCGCTTGTCAGTCGTCGACATCGAGCCGTGCTGGCCGGAGCCTCGACCGGCTTGGTGCTCCATTTCGCGCGGGACATCGCCGAGGGTCCGCCGGGCGTGCGGATGCTCTGGCCACTTCAGGGCATGGCGTGGACGGCCAGCTACCGGTGGTTCCTGGGAATGATCATCACATTCACAGCTGTTCGGCTGATTCTCCTGAGCGTCGGCATCCCCCGCACTCGTGCCCACCTGCTTTCGACGCCTACCTCGGGCAAGGCCTCCTGTCCGATGGGTCGTGTGACCTCAGAGCGATCGCCATCCGGAACTTCAGGGTCGGAAGAAGAATTTGATAACGAAGGTGCAAGCGAGACCTCGCATACCTGATCTCCTGCTCTGGATCTCAGAGTCTCTTGTCGATTATGGAGTCCTAAACTCTTAGTCCCAAGCCTGCCCATCATGTACGTGATCCATATGAGCCAACGATTCGTTCAACAAGATGCATACGTCGTATCACGGGATACCCGGTCCAGTCGCTACTGTCAGTTGCCAGCATCCTCGCGCTGCAACATCCGTTCTATCGGATTGGTTCGGAGTCTCGCTCTGCTCGCACTGCCGCCAATACAGCCCTCCAGGAGGAAATCGTTTGGGTCACAACCTTCTCTGGCCGCACCTGCGGCGAGGGCGCGGTCTACGCCGACCAGTGGATCAGGGCTCCGGAGAACTATGCTGCCGATCGCTGCTTCCGAACCGCTCTGCGCCGTCGGCGGACAGGATTCATCGCGGAGCGCTGCCCGTTGGAGGGAGTGGCGGATGCTGTCGGTGATGTTGTATTGCGGCCGCCAGGCCAGCAGCCGGGCCGCCTGATCGGTACGGGTGTAGGCGCTGGCCGCGTCGTCTGGCGGCGGTCCAGCCTCCCGGGCCTGGACGGGGCGGTCCGATAGGCGGTTGAACATGTCGAGCAGTTCCCGCACCGTGGTGCCGGTGCCGAGGTTGATGGTGCCCGCTGGCGCGGGCAGGGTGTCAAACCGGGTCAATGCAGCGACGTGCGTCGCGGCCAGGTCCCAGGTATGGATGTAGTCCCGCAGGCCCGACCTGGACCTGGTCGGCCAGCCCGTTCCGGTAATCACGAACGGGACGCCGCCGTGTGCGCCTGGATCATTGCCCAAGGCGCGCGTCGGGCGGCGGGGCTGCAGCCTGGTCCGCATCTTCCGGTCCGCGCCGATCGGGCTGAAGTACCGCAGGGACAGCACGCGCAGAGGCTGGGCGGCGGCGATATCGGCGAACATCGCCTCGCACCCCCGCCTTGGTCCGCGCGTATGGGCTCTGCGGGTTGATGGGCGAGTCCTCGGTCAAGTCCTCGCTGGCTCTGTAGATGGCCGCCGACGAGCTGAAGATCAGCCGCGGGCAGCCGTTGAGCAGCAGATGCGCAGCGAATTCCAGGCTCTTGGTCACGTTCGCCTGGTGCTACCCCGACCGGGTCGGCCACCGAGTCCGGAACCACGATCAGGGCCGCGCAGTGAATCACGGCATCGATGTCGGGACTTTGGGCAAACACCCGGTCCACCCGCCGCCCGTCGCAGATGTCACCCTCGTAGAACGCCCGCTCCGCTGAGAACTCCCGTCTGTGCCTTACCAGACTGTCCAAGATCACCGGCGCGATCCCGCATCCGAGCAGGCCGACGCGATCGTGCTGCCGATATAACCGGCGCCGCCAGCGATCAGGACCTTCACCCGTTTCCCCACCTTCGCGGTCGCCAGTCATCGACCAACGGAGCTTAGCGGTCTGGCCGCATGGAGCGGTTAGCTGCTTCAGATTGATTTGATGGAGCAGGCCGTGGTGCACCGTCTGTGACCGGATAGTTACCGTCAAGATGTACTTGCGCCTCACCTGATCGACACTGAGGTGGGTAACGTGCTGCGTTGGCACGTCTTGCCAGGCAGATTGTCATACAAAGACGCCGAGATACGGTTGCGCTTCGGCAGATGCTTGATCACCATCGCCACCAGATGACTTGGCGCGCTGTCTAGGCGGCGTCGGCGCCGCACCAGAACCCGAGCTTCTACGACGCTTGACGTCGCTCTGGCGCACCCCTGGTGACCGCCGACGAGCGGCAGTCGGGAGCACCTGGCCTGAGTGTGGAACACATGGGCGGCTGACTCGTGTACGAGGCACTGGACCAGGCCGCCGTCCCCACCCGCCAGCAGTCGCTGAACTGTTCACATGTTTGGCCAAGTGCGCATTTACATGCAGACCGCGACGATCTCTGCGAGATCCTCTTCAGCCTCGCCCCGCCTCATCATGTACTGGCGCCGCCTCAAGGACTCTCATAACGTTAGATGGTGCTAACAATCCGTGACTGGTTCCACTAGGGACTGGCCGTTCTGATCGACTGATCTACTGGACTCGGGTCGTCGACGCCGGAAAATCCGTGTTATATGCTCCGCCAGGCCGCCCGCCGACCGGAAGTGCGAGCAGCCTGAGCACAGCGAGCACTCCGACCCCGCCCGGTAGTGCGCATGCGCACTGAATCCATGGCCACATCGACAGCGACGATCGTCCTTACGCCTACGACGCACAAAACAGTAATAGTACCGGTGTGACTTCCGGTTCAGTCGAAGATCCGATGGAGAGTACATGTAACCTGGGTGTTCCCGACATATGCGGCATCAGACTGCGCCCCAACGCTGATTGAGCGGGAGTGACCGAGGCCGATCGCGGAATGGGACCGGCCGTACTTGCGCATCAGCGCCGCGCTCGCCGCGCCACCCGTTCGCTGACTTCGAACCGTTGCATCGTTGCATGCTGACAGTCGACAAGGCGCGTATGCATTAGAGCCTGCAGATGATGGGGCCCAGCACGCTGGACACCGTCCGCGTGCTGACCGAGATCGGGGTCGCGTCCCCGCAACGGGTGACGTTCATGCGCTGCCTCAAGCGCGTGGTCGAGCGGGATTACCGGGCCGTGATCGCGCAGGCCTGTCACCGGCACGCCACCGGGGCCGCGAGCCTGGCGGTCGTGCTCTACGACGTGACATCGCTGCACTTCGAGGCCGGACGTGAGGACAAGCTGCGCAAGGTCGGGATGAGCAAGGAACACCGCGTCGACCCGCAGGTCACCGTCGGGCTGCTCACCACCGCGGCCGGGTTCCCGCTGGAGGTGGACCTGTTCGAGGGCAACAAGGCCGAGACCAAGACCCTGATCCCGGTCCTGACCCGGTTCGGCGACCGCCACCAGTCACACGACATCGTGGTCGTGGCCGACGCCGGGATGCTGTCCGCGGCGAACCTGCTGGCCTTGGAAGAGAGCAGATTCCGGTTCATCGTCGGGTCCCGGACCGGGAAGATCCCCTACGAGCTCGAGGCGCACGTCGAGCGGCACGGGAACTACCTGGCCGACGGTGCCACGATCGAGACCACCCGGCGGATGGGCACCGGGAAGAACACGCGTGACCGGCGAGTGGCCTGCCACTACGCGTTCAGACGTGCCCAGCACGACAACGTGGCGATCAACGCCATGGTGCAACGCGCTGAGAAGGTCGCCTCCGGCGAACGCCCGCTGAAGAAGGACCGCTTCGTCACCTTCACCGACAGCTCTACCAGCGTGAACTGGGACCTGGTCGAACGCGCCCGGTCCCTGGCCGGGATCAAGGGCTACGTCACCAACATCGACCCCGCCGTGATGGACGGCCCGGCGGTCGTGGCTGCCTACCGGGACCTCTACCAGGTCGAGCGTTCCTTCCGGATGACCAAGTCCGACCTGGCCGCCCGGCCCGTGTTCCACCGCCTCGAAGACAGCATCCAGGCTCACCTGACCATCGTGTTCGCCGCCCTGGCCGTCTCCCGCGAGGCCCAGGCACGCGCCGGGCTAAGCATCAACAGGATTCTCAAGATCCTCCGGCCCCTGCGCTCAGCCACCGTCACCATCGGCGCCCAGCAGGTGACCGCCCAGCCCCGCATCCCCGCCGAGGCCCCGAACCCTCCTCAACGACCTCGGCTGGAGTGGTCACTAAACCGCTACAACTCAGGCCGATGACCTGGCGAGAGACGGCGGGCAGCTCCAGCGAGGCCAGCCAGGCCCGGGCCGGTCCAGCAGCCCGCCGGCCGGCCGTAGCCGTGATCGGCCAGAAGCGCGTGGATCCGGTTGCGCAGCAGCGTCCGCAGCCGGACCAGCTGCGCCCGGTGCCGCAGCAGCGCCCGCAGCTGGCGGACCTGCGGCGGTGCGATCCACGCCGCCGGCAGCAGGTCCGCGCGCAGCAACTGGGCCAAGATCGCGGCGCCGGCCCTAGTCGTTCTTCAGCCGCGCCGAGGCGATCGCCTTGCAACTGCAGCGGATGCACCAGGTGCGGCTCGAAGCCGTAGTCCTCCAGCAGCTGCACCAGCCACCCCCAGCCGAACGCGGCCTCGAACGCCGCCGGGGTGCCCGGCGGCAGATCACCGATCACGCGCAGGATCGGCACCACGCCGTTCGGCACGTTCCGGTTGGCGAGCACCCCGCCATCCTGATCGATGACCGCCACCTGGGACCGCTTGCGGTGCACGTCGATTCCGACGTAAACAGACATCGAAGGGCCTCCTTCCCGAGTTCGGATGTCACCCGGGAGCATCGCTCCACCGGGCTGAACGGGGAAAGGGGTCCGGCCTGACGCCCGGCCCTATAGAGTCAGGTCAGACGTCAGGTCCGCCCCACTGCTTACGTGGGGGTCTGTACACGTGTTGCGGCTTCTCCGCTTGGCTTCACAGCGAGTGCGACGTGGAAGACTGCAACGTGCTGAAGCAGCGGTACGGTATGACTGGCGAGCCGTTGGAGCAGTCGATCGACTCGCAGCCCGACTCTGTTCGATAGGACATTTCGTCCAAGGAACGTGAACGGCCCGAAGCCAACACCCTGGAATTCAAGCGGATCCAGGCCAGCGGCGCGCAGAAGCTTATCAAAGTCGCTCAACCTCGTCGCAGTCGGCCACTGGACGGACGGCACTTCTACCGGATGACCGGCAACCAGACGTCGGATACTAGCGATGACGGCTCGCGTCGACGCACGCCACCCTGGGTCAAGCCCGCGGGCCAGGCTCGACGCGTTGTCCACCGTTACAATCACATGCCCACCTGGCTTCGTAACTCGCACCATTTCGTCCAGAGCAAGTTCGGGCTGCTTCACCCACGGCAGCAGACCGATGGCGATGACGACATCGCACGTCGCGGAAGCCAACTCAAGGCGTTGGGCATCCGAAGTCATCGGGACGACAAGATCTGCTACACCCGCGCTAGAGGCGTTTTGAGCGACGCGGGCGAGCATGACCTCGCTTGCGTCGATCGCAGCTACTCGGACTCCACGTTGGGCGAGGGTCACAGCGCAGTGCCCGGCGCCAGTTCCGATATCCGCCGCAGCAGCGCCCGGTCCGGCGACCATCGTTGCCCACCGCACGACGACACCCATTCGGTTGCGGTAAACTTGCGCCTTAACGGTGTCGCTTGAGTAAACACGATCCCAGTATTCAAAGGAATCGCTAAAGTAGGTTGCGACTTTGCGAATCCGCTCATCATTTTCGAGGATTACGGTCGGTCGCGCTGACGCCCCTGAAACGTCCGACAGCCGAGAGCCGGGCGACTGCAACTTTCTACGACCCCCAATCCAGCGCCACTGCGAAATCGGCTTCATCGCTCTACCAAGTCTGCGACGGCAGGCGGAACGGTCGCGTCGGTACCCGAATTCGCGCGGAGCTTAAGGACAGCCGTAATGACCTCAATGTCCGTCGGAACGGTCACCTTGATGTTCGCGCGCTCGCCTGGCACGGGCGTGACTATCGCGCCTGTCATCTGTACGAGAAGCGACTCGTCAATTATCCCCTCGCTGCCCCAAGGATCGTGCGCTGCGTAGGCGTCGAGCAAGAGCTGTCGGCGTATGGCCTGAGGGGTCTGGGCAAGGTTGAGGCCGTAGCGGTCCATCCAGTCGACGATGCTGTCCTTGCGCAGCCGACGAAGGCTCTCAGTAAGGGGCACCAACGGAACCGCCACGCCAGACTTCTGCGCCGCGTTCGCCACTGCGTCGATGAGAGCGGACGACGCGAGCGGCCGTGCCCCATCGTGAATGATTACGATCTCGGCATCGCACTCGTCGACTCCAGCCGCGACCGATTCCTGTCGCCGCTCGCCGCCACTCACAACGACCGCGCCAGCCGCCTGTACCCACGGCTCACGTTCCATCGCGGCTTCCTGGCCAGGCCGAACGACAAGTACGATCTTACGCACGGATGCTGCCGCCGCCACTGCCGCGACAGTCCATGCCACAAGCGGTCGGCCGAGAATTGAGGACTGAACTTTGTCGAAGCCGTTCATGCGCGTGCTGCCGCCGGCAGCCAGGACCACGGCATCAGCGAAACCGTCCATAGCAGGTGATCTCGTCATACTCACATTCTTCCGACTGGTATGGTCCATTTACGTCCCTCCCTTGAGAACTAACTCTTGTCACTTGAATAGATGGCGAGAAGCGATTTCACATGATCGTCCCAGGACGGAACTAGACGTGCCCTCCGAGGCGGCAACGCTGCCGCCGTACGAATTGCGGCAGCCAGCTCAGCCGGTTTGGCTGATATTGGCACCAATGAGGCCTCTGGGCCAAGAATAGCCATCAATTCGCGATGAGCGGGGATGTCGGATGCTACTACCCGCGCACCGGCGACATGCGCTTCTAGCACCGTCATACCGTAGGACTCCAGGGCCGACATCGTCACAAAAATCCTTGCCGCACGAAACCACCGGTAAACTTCGGGCCACCTCACGGCCCCGACAAGTTTCACGCGGGAAGCCACGCCGAGCTCGGCTGCAAGACGAGTTAGCCCCTTGGCAGCCGGACCGTCTCCTACAATCACAAGCTTCATCAACTGATCAAGGAATGGCATAGCAGCCACGACAAGATGAGCGTTCTTATACTCCTCGAGTCGTCCAGCGCACAGAATTATAGGTCCCGCGTGATCTTGCGGCGCGGCACTATTAATAAGTTCTACATCGATCCCGTTAGGGATAATAGTCGTTTTAGAGATGGCATTCGGAAAGTGGCGAGCGACCATGGCGGCTTCGGCGCTGGTCGTACAAATGACGTGGCTAGCCCGCTCGAAAACGGTTCGGCCAACGAGCCGATAGGGTGGGTGCATCGCTCGGGCAATCAAAGCGCCCCCGCCACCCAGATAGTGTGGCGTGAAGACCAGGTGTCGTGCAGGAGCGAGAGCCGCTGGAATAGCTGTCGTGCCATGGTAACTGTGTATATGAACTACGTCAAAATCTTCAGCATGACGCCAGATATAGGGCCACAGTCCAGGAGCAAAAGGATAGGCGTTGCCACCCAGTCGTATCGGAAACCGCCGCACGGTCGCACCGTCTAGCCGACCGAGGCGCTGAGCAGAAGCGATTGCCTGAGTCATAACCTCTACACTGTGACCAGCAGCCACGAGACGACGGGCAAGACTGCCAACATGGACTTCAAGTCCGCCAATATCAGGCAGGAATCGAGGCGTAATCAGAGCGACTCTCATGGAATATGCACCACCATAACTTCGAACAGAGCCTATTAGTGAGGATCATTCAGGCATCATCTGAATTCGGACATCCAGTCGGCATCCGGTCCGACTGGGGTTACGGATATCTATTTTAGACGCAGCGGGAATCAGGCACCCTCGCGAGTATTTTGCTTACGAGCCCGACGCGCGGCGTAGAACGGTGGCTAGGGGGGTTTGAGCGGCTTGTCCACAGCACGCGAGATCGGATCCAATCTAGTCAGGAGCTTCACGGCGTTCTGCTCCATAAGTGTCGGAGAGCCCGGTCCTCGCTTGACGTGGCGCTTCAATGATCCGCCGATAATGTCTTTCATATTTCTTCGTGACTGTTTCGCCGCTGAATCGTTCCGACTGCGCCCGGCCTGCTGCACCCATCTTGCGGCGAAGCTCTGGGTTTTCTACCATCCGTCGAATAGCTCCTAGCAATTCGGGCGTGTTCCCTGGCGTTACGAGGAGTCCCGTAACGCCGTCAGTGACAATCTCCGGCAGCGCGCCGATGCGCGAGGCCACGACTGGCACACCAGACCGCATCGCCTCGACCGCGACAAGCCCAAAACCTTCGCGGCACAAGCTTGGGACTAGGCCGATCCCCGCGTGGGGCCACGCCGCCATCACGGCATCGTGAGCGACGTTGGTAATGACCGTCACGTCAGTTGGCCAGCTTTGTGGGACGCTGTGACGGGAGGCACCAATGATGACGAGAGGCCAGCTGAGCCCTCCGCCCGAATAAGCATCGAGCAACCAGTTGAGCCCCTTATGATGTCCGAGCGCTCCAACAAATAGCAGAAAGTGACCGCTGGGCAGCCACTTGGGTCGTTGGCCATTTGCTGGAGCCTCGGGCGATGCGGACGGAATCACGGTTACCTCGCTGGTACGGGGCAAACTGCAACGGCTAGCATCCGCAACAGACTGGCTAACCGCAACCCAGGAGTCGACTCGGTCGTGCAGCAATCGAGCCGTGCGCAGTCCAAAGGTAAGAGCTGCACCCTTGAGTTTCCCGTACTGGCCTGGAGCACAACGCAGGCAGATGTCAAGCCGCGGACCGGAGCATTCTGTTAGGCCGTTGCGAAGCAGTGTCTTCCGGACGCATGTAGAGCTATAGTCATGCAGGGTCACTACGAGTTGAAACTTGTGTCGTCTCGCGATTGCCATGCAGGAGTAGCTGATCCATCCTTGCGCGTGAACGACATCGGGGCGCTCATCATCGATGATGTTCCTAAGCGCACGGATTATCCCGGGGTCCGGTAGAGGCGGGTGGTACGGAGCCTCAGCCCGCTCATACAAGCCGTTCAAGGCACGATTGGCCCAGCCAGATATTCTGCGGATCCTGAACCCGCCGACAACTTCATCGATGGCAGTACCCGGTAGGTGCGAAGTTGCGATCGTTACCTTATGGCCACGATCCGTAAGCCCGCGCGAAAGAGCCTTTACGTGTAGTTCCATTCCCCCTATGAACGGGTCATAGAGATCCACAACCTGAAGGATCTTCAGTGGTCGGTTCATATCCTCACCGCCGTACGAATCTGTCAAAGCTAGCAGGTCTGCAATCACTTCGAGGGTCTGTGCGCAAGTCGGGCCACGCTGCGCAAACGACTTTCAGTCGTGACAGCGGACGGCCAGCCTGATCGTTCAACCAATTCGGGAGCCCACTCCGATTCCCATGGAATGATACTGTTTTATGAGTGCGTGGAATGGCGCAACGACTGACATGCGTGGTGAAGTCACTAATGGCAGCGCAAGAACCCGCTCGATTGTGGAGCGGCCGGGTCGCGCCCAGTCCCAGGGTAGGAGCGGCGGTCCTCGCAATGCCGTAATGCTCTGGGGTGCAGCGCAAGCATTTGCCGGTCCATGGGCGGGAACATATGGTATCGCCATTGCACAAGAGCGAGATGCTGATGCGCGCCACCGATGACCGGTGCGTAATAGTTGGCGATTTGAAGTATCCGCTGGGGTTGCTCATAAGATAGCCAGTTTTCGCATATGTGTGAGGGCTGGCAGGCTCGCGATCGCTCCCAGCATCTGCGCGGCTAGCCAGGCCACACCAACGCCTACGATTCCCAACAACGGCATGAGCACCCACGCGCTGACCAAGGTAACTACCATTATTCCGAGGTTGAGCAGGGACGAGTATCCTACCCGCTCAGTAACTCGGAAAATCGCTACCGCGACATTGGAAATCGCATCGGGCAATGCGGAAATGGCCAATAGCACTAGCAGTCCGTATCCTGCAGCTGCATACGAAGGTCCGAATAGGCCGAGAATATGCCGTCCGCCTGCAATCATCACAACCATCGCCGGAATCAGCACGACGGCGATCATCCGCAGGGCCTTAGCTGCCACGCTGCCCAAATCAGCGTGCGCCCGCACCCCCTCGGCAAAGAGGGCAGCAGAGACTGACGGACTCACCGTGAAAAAGATTCCGCCCATCATCCAAGTGATATAGAAGTATGCGTTTGGCGTGGCCCCTAGCCGAAGGACAACGAGGACTGGAAGAACCAGCGGCGTCACGGCGCCGCCCACGCTGGTCAAATGATGAAACAGCAGACGACGCATCAAGGCGATGTTCGGAGGCCGTGGATTGCGTCGTGGTCGGCGATGCCTACCGCGACGCAGGCGGCCCGCCAACCGCGTGCCAAGCTCCCGGTGTTGGCGTCGGCCGGGCCGTCGGCCGAGCCTCATACGTGGGATAAGCCATATGACCCCGATTCCGACGCCGATTACGGCGCTCGCCACCCACGCCGCCACCAGTCCCGTCACCCCTGCTCGTGCGGCTGCAAGCGGAAGCACGAGCAATAGTTTGGCTGCGCTGATTAGCGTCTGCATAGAAAGGAACCGCCCCGCTCGACGGGCCGCAACGAACGCTGCGCTGAGGACATTGACGAGACTCCATGCTGGAGCACCTACGAGCACCAGCATTACCGGCAGCACGGCACTGAAGAACAGACGGTAATCCGCTGACGCGCGTAGCACTGGCACGGCAATAGCAGTCACCACGAGAGTTATGCAGGCCGTGGCCACGCACATGCGAAGCAGCAAAGTGCTCCATGCAGGCGTGTATTCGTTCGTCGGTAGCCGCTCGATTAGCATCGCACATGGTCCCAAGTATATGAATAGTGCCACAGTGGTGCACAGCGAGATGACAGCGCTGCCGATACCGATCTCCTGGTGGGTGTACACGTGGGCAGCAATGATCCAGAAGACATAGCCCAATCCGGCGGTCACAACTGTGGACGCCATGAGATAGATACTGTTGCGGATTAGGCTGTCCGACCTGACCCGCTGGACGATACTGGGTATCCAGCGGATCGATGAGGCGAGCTGTATAGTCATTGCGCACAGGCACTTCGCGACTTGCCCGACTCACGTACATTTGCGTTGATAGACCAAGTCGGCTGCTGCTTCGTTAGCGGGTCTACCTGGTCTATCTCAGTCAATGTGATGACGAGCCGGTAGGTACACTGACCGGGTGGGGCAGGGACGAACAAGTCGCCCTGGAGCGTCTTGTCCGGGCCGATGCTGAGAGTCAACGGCTTGGCTAGAGCCTGTGCTGAGGAGCCCTGCCACACCGCGTTCAGCCTGAACCACGCCTGGCGGGGCTGCCGATGGACGATCTCGAAATACAGCCTATCGCCCTCCGGGCCGACGGTAATAGAACTAGCTTCCCGCGTACTGGCCCAGGCAAGCTGGGTATAACCGGCGTCAGAGGGGCGGGGAAGATGGTCATAGAAGTAGACACTTCCGGCGAGCAGGCTTACGCCTGTCACGATCGCGGCGATGGGCGCAAACCGCCTAATCCTAGCTGCCCGGTCCGGATCGTCACCGAGGTTGGGCGTCTCCCGGTCCAGTGGTTCGGATCGACCCACGGCTTGGGGAACAACCGCCGGTCGCTCCGTAAATAGCCTCGCCTGCGCAACCACAGCCAATACCGCGCTCAGCCCGAGCATGACGAAGTAAGTGGAGAGGGCAGTAATCGGTACATGCGCCGCGTATAGCGCCAGGGAGGCAAAGATCGACAACAGCACGCTAAGCACTATCGCATAGCCTATAAACAATATTCCCTGCGGGCGGCTCCGGCCCCCAAAAACCGCACCAACTGCGAGCGATCCCGGCACCAGTAGCACTGTCGGCACGGCCGCTATGGCTCGGACGTAGCCCCCCGGCAGTGCGTGTATGGCTGTCAGGGCGCTGAAGAGCACAAGCGCACAGATAGGCCAGGCCGACAACCACAGCGACGATACCCGGTGCAGGTATTTGCACATGGCCGTCATGGGTTCACCACCAGCTTTCCACGGCCCGATGGTGGTCTGCTACTGTAACCGGTCCTAGCAACTGGCAGGCTTAGCCGGTAGATACTATAGTTGTCAGATTGGAAGACCTTGATCATCCAAGACAATGAATTAAATTTGCCCAGCCTGCCGCGGAAAATTGACTCACCACTCCTAGGCACAAGGTAAGCGGGTTCTCCGCTGACAAAGTACGCGCCGTCCTCAGGGATTTCGTATGCCATTCGACGGTCTACGACCAGGTAATTGAAATTACCTGACCTAAATTCGGCAAGCAGGGATGATGGTATCTGAGAATCCGAATTGGCTAGGTACAATTCGTATACCGGGAATCCCGACGAGGTCTTGGCGATATTCTGCAATCCGTATGACGCGAAGACAAGCCCGGAGTACCGGTCAGTAATGAGGTTATGCCCGGTGCCGAATCGAGCACTGAACCAAGCGCTGGCGGCAAGCAGCTCGGGCGTGATGGAACGAGCTTCGGAGCCATAGAGGAACGGGCCGGGGAACCGGTAGGCTGCATTTAGGCCCGCTGCTGTCCCGCCAATTAGAGCGACACAAACAGCGACGGTCAGTCCTGTGTACTGGCCGACACGAAACCAATTAGATATTCGGCGACGATTCGAGTCGAGGAGCCAGACAGCCGACGGCCCGGCAAGAATTGCCAGGCCTATCCAGCTGAAAGCCCACGACCGCCGAGCGCCCTCCGATCCGGCCGACGATAGGATCAATAGTACCGATGGAAAATATACGAGGCCGAGCAGGGCAAAACTAACCAGCAGCGCCCGTCGGTCTCCTGGGTCCAAGCGCCCGCTCCGCATCTGAGTGCGGATCAGCAGCAACCCGCCTACTGCCATTCCGAATGCGAACACCACGATGAGGTAGGCAAACTTCTGCTCCCACCAGGGAGAAAGCGATGCGCCGAAAAGCTGCCTCGCGGCCCCCGTCCCTTGCGCGTCCTGCATCAGTTGAGAGAGTCCCTCACCGAGATAGGGAGACAAATAGGACAGCGTGCCGGGAGCGACGACGAGGAACCAGAAGCCTGCCATCACTGCCGCCGCCAGGGTCAGGCCCCAGGCGGTTGAGGCAGTGCGAACCCATCCTCTTGTCCGTGCCAGCCATGGCAGGCTGAGTACCAGCGCAATCACCGCCATGAACAGTACGAGCGAGAAGGCGGACAAGTGGTGGGTAACGATCGTCCCTGCCGAGAACAGCACGGTCAGAAAACACGATGCGGTCCGTTCGCGAACGGACCGAGCGCGGATCGCCCTGACATAGGCCACGAGGGTCCACACGACTAGGGTGACGGCCATTGACTCGTAGGCAAACTGTGTGTCGAAATACAGGAATGACGAGTTGAAGCTATATATTATAGCTGCTAGAGAGGCTGCCCGGCTGGTCATGCCCAGCGCCTCGCCCAGCGCGGCAATTCCGAGTATTAGGAGGAGGTGGCATAGTACTAGCAGAACCGTCGCCGCCTGCCAGATGTTCAGCCCGGTAGCATTAACCAGCGCTGCCGTCGAGGCGTGCAGGCCGGGATACCGGGCTATGATCGGAATGAGCGGATTCGCGCGAAATAGCTTTCCGGTATGAAGTATCTCGTAAGTGGAGCGCCAGTGCGCGAATTCGTCGTGGTAAATCGGCGAAGACGGATCGCGTAGTAGCTTGGGCGCATAGGTCAGGATTCCGTACAGAATAAGCAGTGCCGCTCGTAGGGCATTTGACGTAGCGGAGCGAGCGATCACGCTGATTAGCGGCAACGATAGCAGTAGCATTCCCGCCCAGAACCACATGAATTCCGATTGGGAAGTCAGGTGGTACTGGCCGATCTGGTAACCATGCGCTATCGCGCCTAGCCCGGCGAGTACGCAGCACGCCCCAGCCGCCGCCGGAAGGATCCACCCCCCACTTCGGCTGGGCCGGCTACCGGACGATTGCTGAGGCACCGAGCCTAGCCCGCGCTTGCATGAGGTGGCCGTCAAGCTGACTCCCGTGTTACTGTCTTTCCCCCTGAAGACCAGGCAGACGACTCGGAAACGCCGACGGAGGCGCTTTCGTCGGCTACCCTGATGCGCTTGCCTTTGCGAACAGCCCGCTGAGCTGAACAGCTGAGATGATGCCCGCGAACAGCCTCGGCCAGCGTATTCCTCATTAGCCGCCTGCTCGTGGGGAGACGACGTATGTCATGGTATGTCGGCTGTGCTCGGCTTCGCGGAGTTCACCGATCAGTGCCTGGTAACCGTCCAGAATCTGTTGCCATGAATGTGGGTTTTGATACCGCTCGCCTCGACGTGAGGGCAGCTTGAGCAGAGCATCTCGGAGCGCGGCCGGATCTCGTGGAGGCACCAGCACCGCGCCGGCATAGTCCCGGACTGCCTCGACCAGGCCGCCGACTGCAGTCACGACGGTCGGCAGCCCAGCATTCAGCGCAATATGCAGTGGTCCGGACATTGAAGAGCGGTGATAAGGCAGCACGATCGCATCAGCTCGCGCCACATAAGCGGCGAGCTCTTCGTCGCTTACATACCGGTCAACGCGCTCGATCAGATCCGCATGTGGGCTGCGTGCTATCGCCTCGTTTGGGACCGTCCATCCCTCCCACGTCTCACCGACCACTGAAAGGCGGAATTGGCTAGCCTGATCACGGTCAAGCGCACTGAACGCGGCTACCAAATCCTCGACTCCCTTGAAGGGGCGGACGACGCCGAAATAGAGCAGCCGGAACGCGGAATCATCCTGGGCATTAGCCCGCACGGCCTCTGAGGTAACAATATGATGATAGGGACCGTGCGGTATGACGCGCACAGTGGCATCGCCTAGCGAGTAGGCTGCCGGGATAGCCTGCTTGTCGAAGCTGGAGTGCACTACGTGCGCATCCACCAGAGACAGCAGGCGGGGCATGAGTGCTTGAACGTAACGGCGAGTGCCGGGCATCGCCGCTTCCCCTACATCTTGCCCTTCGTGCCATTCGAGTATGATCCGGGCTCCGTGCCGGGCAGCGTACTTGGCTAGCCGCAGATACGTGTGCAGGACGGCGCCAGTCCACCACTGGAAGATCACCACGGTAGGGCGCTGGCGATCAAGGTACCGCAGTGCCTTGGTCAAGGATGGTCCCCAATACCAGTCCACGCCGTCGTAGACCGGCACATTTGACGGATAGACCACTGCGCCAGCCACAGGAGCACCGACGTGATCCCGGCCTGGGTAAAGGCGTCGGGGGACTAGGCGTCGCATCAACAGGGCGCCAGTGTCATATTGTTCCGCAAGGGCGCTGGAAAGCAAGTACGTGTAGTGACTGATCCCCGATGCGAAGCGCCATCCTGATCCGATGATAACGACTCGTTCTTTGGATCTGTACCAATCCGTGGCCACCTGTCCTCCGGCTGTGTCTTTACTTTCAAGCTGTCTTTTTACTCTGAAGCTGTATTGGAGTTTCTCATACTGCAAACGACTTACCGGCAGCGCCTAAACGGAATGGTTCCGAGCAAAACTCTAGATATCATCCATCTAATCGCTAAAGCCAGATCCAGGTTGATCTTCTAGGTTTTAGTAACCCAGGTCTTCCTCCCGATGGGTGCATAAATGCGCTCTCCGATGCTCGGCCTGCATCGACTACGCCAGGGGCTCGCTGAGGAGCAAGTGGAGAATGTCGGCCAAGTGATTTCCGGCCTTTGGAGTTACGACGCTCGACCAAAATTGTGCGGAGAACACGCAGGCCATCACTGAATGCATTCAAGTTACTTACTCCGTGGATGCGCGAGTATTCGTAACTTGCGACCTCCTTGACAATCAGTCCGGCCCGGGCGACACGAATATTAATCAAAGTCTCAACTTCGAATCCATCGCCCCAGAGCCTCACACCTGGACCACTTGGCACAGCCGACTCAGTATTAAGGCCGAGCACTGAAACGTGACATCGCCAGAAGGCGTTGAACCCGTAGCAGAGATCCGAATATTGTGTGCGGCACAGAACATTGACCACGCCAGTTAGCATCCGGTTGCCATGACGGCGCACGCGGGTGATGTCACTGCTGCCTCCACCTTCGGCGAACCTGGTGCCCTTCGCGAAATCCGCGCCGTCGAGAAGCGCATCCACAAACTGAGGGATCTCGGCCGGGTCGGCAGAGCCGTCTGCATCAACCATGACTATGATGTCGCCAGTTGCGAATGCAAATCCGCATGCCAGCGCATTACCTTTGCCACATCGATTCTGCATGACGATCCGGGCATCGGGTCGCAGTCGACGAGCAACGGCAAGAGTTTCATCCACCGAATGCCCGTCAACAATAATGACCTCATGAAGTCCTTCCGGCAGCCGCGAGAGTACGTGTGGCAAGTTACGGGCCTCGTTAAGCGTGGGAATGACTACCGTAACCTTTGGCCAAGGGCATTTTGAGGTAACCTGAAGCATTGTCGGCTCCCAAAGAATTCCAGATCGAAATCGTAACGGAGTGCCTTGTTATCATAAAGTAAATAGATCTCGACACACTCATCGGATGTTCGAAGATAACAAGACAACACCTTGGGGAACCGCCAGCTCACATGGTAGGCGCATGAAGAGTTCCGCCCTAGAACTGCTAGGTAATAGCCGTTTTGAATGAAAGCGGACAGAACTGACTTCGCCGTTGACCCATAACTTATCCCTCCCCATGTGCCTGATTAGTCAGGCGTTGACCAAGCCCGGGCCCTGTCACCGACGCAGACCAGCGTCTAGCGTGGGCCCATGCCCATCGCATCTTATACAAGAGAGACGCCAGGAGGTCAACGGGGGATTACCTTGTGATCAGATGACTACGGAGGGCATCTTCACAATCCACGGTGTAGCTCCGCAGCAGGCGGAGGGAGGTCAATAGTCCTGTTCAAAGCAGGAATCCCGGGCTTGGATGCCGACTCCGTACCACGGTCAACCATGCGAGATGCTTGTAACCGATGGGTGATTTGTCGAAAATGTCCGGTTTCGCTAATATAACGATTTGGTAAAGCTCCGTCCTGGCCGTCGCAGGATCGTGCATACTGTCCTTTCCCGGCGCTGTCGATGGCGGCTTTCCTCTGACAACCTCTTTGGTTCATAGCGCGTCTATCTCCTAACAGGCCATGCTTGATACGGCTTCCGGGACATGACAGTCAGCTCCGTGGGGGGGCAACATGCGTATCCGCCGTCTGCGGACAATTGCCGCATGGGTAGTGGTCGGCTTGGCTGCGTTGACGCTCGGCCCGCTGCCACGGGCACATGCCGCCACCGGACAGACGATCGTGTCGTTGACGTTCGATGATGGCTCGGCGAGCGAGTACTGGGCGCTCGGTCAGCTACAGCAGAACAACATGCTTGGCACGTTCTATATCAACAGCGCCAGAGTCGGAACGTCCAGCTACTACATGACCTGGAGCCAGATCCACGATCTGTACAACGCCGGGAATGAGATCGGCGGCCACACGGCCATGCACGTGAACCTTCCGCAAACCGACCCAGTGGAGGCCCAGCGACAGATATGTGATGACCGTGTGAATTTGCTCAATCAGGGCTTCCGACCGACGGACATGGCGTACCCCTTCGGCGCGTTCAACTCCAGTGTCGAACAGATGGTCGCCGCGTGTGGGTATGACTCGGCGCGTACCACTGTGAATGGTGTGAACGCAGTTCCTCCACAGGACCCCTACGCGATAGATGAGGGCGGAAGTAGCAGCAAGCTTTCTGACTATGAGAACGCTGTGCTGAACGCGGAGAGCCAGGGTGGCGGGTGGGTCCCGCTGGTCTTTCACCAGATCTGTGATGCCTGTGACACGAATTGGATTACACAGTCTGATTTCACCTCGCTGCTGTCATGGCTGCAAAGCCAGGAGGCAACGAACGGCGTTGTTGTCGAACGGGTGCAGGACGTGATCGGCGGGCCACTGCAGCCGGCGGTGCAGGGTCCGGCTGCGTCGCCTGCACCGAATGGATCGAACGTCCTGCGCAACGCCTCACTGGAGTACAACAGCACGACCGGTGCCGCGCCCGATTGCTTCTCGTTCGATACCTACGGCAGCAACAACGCAACGTGGACCTTGACGAACGATGCCCATAGCGGCTCCTACGCGGAGCGCGTGGACATCACGAGCTACGTGAGCGGCGACGCGAAGCTGGTGCCGACCGAGGATCTTGGGTATTGCACGCCCAGCGTCACGGCGGGACATCAGTATGTTCTTAGCATTTGGTACAAATCGAGCGTTCCTGTGCCTATTATCGTGTTCAGCCGGAATACGTTGGGGGCATTCAACTATTGGACGACTAGTCCCGATTTCGCGGCCACCTCGTCGTGGCAGCAAGCTGTATGGACGACGCCGGTCATTCCGAATGGCATAACGGGGCTAACCTTCGGGCTCGATCTGGCTTCTGCCGGGTCCGTGACCGTAGATGATTTTGGCATCCAGGATACGGCGCCAACCGGTGGCCCAGACACCACTCCACCGTCTGTGTCGATCACTAGTCCGGTGAACGGATCGACGGTGGCTGGCACAGTTTCGATCAATGTGAACGCCACGGATAACGTGTCCGTCGATCATTTGGACTATATCGTCGATGGCGTGGTGATTTCGTCGGAAACGGATGGTTTTAACACCTACAGTTGGTACACACGGAATCTCCCGAACGGCGCGCACACCATCCAGGTACGGGCGGTCGATCCGTCCGGCAATGCCACGACGACGAGCCCGATCACGGTTTATGTGTCGAATTCGCTGACAAATCTGCTGCAGAATCCGTCGCTGGAGACGGCGTCAGGAAGTACACCTACATGCTGGCTGTTTGGTGGCTCCGGAACCAACACAGCCACTTGGACACGCACGACCGATGCGCATACCGGCAGCTACGCCGAGAACCTAAACATCACCAGCTACACCAGCGGCGATCGCAAACTGGTGAACACGCAGGACAGCGGAACCTGCGCGCCAGTAGCCACTCCCGGGCACCAGTACAATGTGAGCACGTGGTACAAGGTGCCCACTGGGTCGGCGAATCCGAGGTTCTTTGCCTACTACCGGAATTCGTCTGGTAGCTGGGTGTTCTGGACGAATTCGGCTTCGTATGCCAGCAGTTCGTCGTGGAAGCAAGCCACCTGGTTGACGCCTGCAGTGCCGTCAGGGGCGACGAACCTGTCCGTGGGAATGGGGCTCAACAGTGTTGGCTCGGTGACCATGGATGACTTCAGCTTGACCGACAACAGTCCACCGCCGGATACAACGCCACCGACCTCGACGATCATGTGCAACGGTATCAGCGATGGCGGTGGCTGTGCATCTGGCTGGTACAGCGGATCAGTATCGGTGACGCTAACCGCTACCGATAATCCCGGCGGATCAGGAGTCGCTTCGATTCGCTACACCACTGACGGGAGTGATCCGACACTGACAAACGGCACCGTCTATACGGGTCCGTTTTCGGTTACGTCCACGACGACCCTCAAGTGGCGCGCGTACGACAACGCCGGCAACGTTGAGGCGATTCATACGCAGGCCATCCAGATTGACAATGTGCCCCCTAGTAGCAGCATCAGCTGCAATGGCACCGCGTGCCAGAGCGGCTGGTACAGCGCTTCCGTGTCCGTGAACTTGTCTGCTGTGGACACCGGCGGTTCCGGTGTTGCGGACATCCGCTACACAACCGATGGGACCGACCCGACAACGACGAACGGCCAAGATTACGTGGGTCCCTTCTCGGTTACGTCGACTGCGACCGTGAAGTACCGGGCGTACGACAACGCAGGGAATGCCGAGCCCGTGAATTCCCAAGTGGTTCAGATCGACACGACACCCCCGACCAGCAGCATGAGCTGTAACAGTGGTGCGTGCCAGAGCGGCTTTTACAACGGTCCGGTCTCGGTCAGCCTCTCCGCTGTCGACGGCTCGGGCTCCGGGGTTGCTGCAATCTACTACACCACTGACGGGAGCACTCCAACCGCGACGAGCGCCGACTTGTACGGCGGCGCGTTCCAGCTGAGCTCGACGGCCACCGTGCAATTCTTCTCCGTCGACAACGCAGGCAACGTTGAGCCAGTCAACTCTCAGACAGTCAACGTTACGCCGCCCGGCGTAACGCTGACGAGCCCAGCTGCAGGCGCAACGGTCTCGGGAACGACAAACCTGACCGCGACGGTCAGCGGGATGAATGCCGCCTATGTCGACTTCTTTGTCGACGGAAAGGCTGTCGGGTCGGTGACATCGTCACCGTTTACGCTGGCTTGGGATTCGACCAGCGTGACGAACGGTACACACACGATTGCTGCATCCGCGTTCGACGCGTCTGGGGCCAAGACTGATTCCGTGGCCGTCACCATTACGGTGTCCAACAATGGCGGCGATCAGACACCGCCGACGTCTGCCATTGCGTGCAACAGCGGGCCATGCTCTGGCTGGTTCGGCAATGCTGTGTCGGTGAGCCTATCGGCGACTGATAACGCCGGAGGCTCTGGCGTGGCGTCGATTGTCTACACGACCGACGGCTCGGATCCCTCGTTGACCAATGGGTCGGTGTACACGGGCCCGTTCTCGCTCGCGGCCACGACCACGGTCAAGTACCGGGCATATGACAATGCGGGGAACGCGGAGGCGGTAAATACCCAGCTGGTCCAGATCGATACAGTTGCGCCGAACTCGTCGATCTCGTGCAATGGCACAAGTTGCGCCAGCTCGTTCTATAACAGCGCTGTGTCAGTGTCGTTGAGCGCGACCGATAACAGCGGAGGCTCTGGCGTCGCGTCGATTGTCTACACGACTGACGGGTCGACTCCCAGCACCTCCAACGGGACTACGTATACCGGGCCGTTCTCACTCAACGCCACGACGACGGTCAAGTACCGGGCGTACGACAATGCAGGTAACGCAGAGCCGGTCAACTCCGCGCTGATCCAGATCGATACGACGCCGCCGACGTCGACGATCGCGTGTAACGGTGGGCCATGCTCTGGCTGGTTTGGCAGCGGTGTCTCGGTGACGCTAACCGCGACCGATAACAGCGGAGGCTCCGGCGTGGCGTCGATTCGGTACACGACCGACGGGTCGACACCTAGCCTTACCAACGGCACCAAGTACTCGGGAGCGTTCTCGCTGACCACGACCACGACTGTGAATTATCGCTCCTACGACAACGCGGGGAACACCGAGGCGGTCAACACGCAGGTCGTTCAGGTGAACGGGACACCGCCGTCGGTGTCGCTGACTGCTCCGAGTGCTGGGCTAGCGGTCGGGACGGTGTCGCTGAGCGCTAATGCCAGCGATACCGTCGGCATCGATCACGTCGACTTCCTCGTGGACGGGAACGTGGTGGGAACGGTTAAATCGGCTCCGTACACGTTCGCGTGGAACTCTGCCACAGTGCCGGATGGAAGCCATGCAATCACCGCCCGAGCGGTCGATCTGGCCGGCAATGCGACCACCTCGAGCCCGGTGACCGTGACCGTTACTAACCACAATCTCTTGCAGAATCCATCGCTGGAGAACGCGTCGGGGAGTACCCCGACATGCTGGCTGTTTGGTGCATCCGGAACCAACACGGCCACTTGGACACGTACGACCGATGCGCATACCGGCAGCTACGCCGAGAATTTGACCATCAGCAGCTACACCAGCGGCGACCGCAAGCTGGTGAACACGCAGGACGCCGGGACTTGCGCACCGACGGTAAGCCCCGGGCACACATATACGGTGACTGCGTGGTACAAGGTGCCCACTGGCACGGCGGCCCCTAGGTTCTTTGTCTACTACCGGAACTCTTCCGGTAGCTGGGTGTACTGGACGCAGTCGGCGAGCTACGCCAGCAACTCCTCATGGACCTTTGCTAGCTGGACCACTCCCGCAATACCTGCGGGGGCGACCAACATCTCCGTCGGAATGGGGCTTATCAATCTGGGCTCGGTGACCATGGACGACTTCGGTCTATTCGCGACCGGATAGCGGGAAGTGTCCAGAGTCGTGCGTCGGTCTTCGGCGGGCTGAACGCGGTGGGCTGGCATGACACGGCACGTCCGTACCAGCGGCACCGTTGAGAGCGTGGTCGCCCAAACCGGTCCCGCTTGTTGATGTCCTGGTCACTGCAACCAAGGGGGATGACATGAGGTACATCGCGCTCATACTGCTAATCGGACTCGCGCTCGTAGGGTGCAGTAGCGCCCCGCCGCCCATCACGGCACACGGTACCCTGACCGTCTACGCCAACTCCACCAGAGGCGTGAACGTGCAGACCGCCTTCCCGGACATCGCTGGTGGTTCCCAGGTCACAGTGACCGACGACTCGGGCACGGTGATTGGCACCGGGGCCCTTACCTACAGCAAATCGCAGACTTTCGTATTCCTCAGAGAAGTGGCAGTAAAGTACGGGCAGACCGTGGCGTACCTGGCCCCCAATGTGGCGATCTTCACGTTTACCGTGACCGGACTCCCGCGCGGCCTACAGCGCTACGGCTTCACAGTAGGTCGGCACCGGCTGACGATATGGGTGCCGCTCTCGCAGGTGGAGGACCCAGGCTTGACGCTCGGGGTCCTTGCCGTGCCCAAGGGCCATCAACGCGAAGTTCGCAGGCGGTAGCGCTACCGGCGGCGCGGGAGGAAGGCTGCCATGACGAAAGACTCCGGACCGAGATCGGGCCTGCGAACACTCAGTACTCCAGCGACACTTCGTAATCATGCGGGTCCGAGGGCTCGTCAGCGGTAATGACGGGCTCGGGCGGTTGCCTGATGTCGGCGTGGCCACCGGGGCCAGTGCAGTTGCATAGCGGGCGC